>FWPV01011506.1_pt1 | contig 14054 bp, 9 predicted proteins | sample 2228371 | NCBI WGS metagenome assembly FWPV01 (sample SAMEA103939776, study PRJEB20133) | metagenome
AACCTAGGCGAGCTACTTCCCGCCAATTGGAAAAAACTCAATTGAAATTGTTTAACAAGATGTAAATGACCGGAGGCTTACATTTGGTATGCTTATTCCAGACAGGCAGTGGTATGCTAATTCTGATTCTTCAAATTATAGGTTTGGGTTTAATGGACAAGAGAAGGATAATGAGGTAGCGGGTGTTGGTAACTCCATGACTGCAGAGTTTTGGCAATTTGATAGTAGACTCGGTAGAAGATTTAATGTAGATCCGAAGTCAAATCCTCAAACTAGTGTCTATGCATGTTTTGGGAATAATCCAATTTATTGGAGTGATCCGCTAGGAGATACCATTAAAATTCTACATGAAACGGGTTTTTTAGGTTTTGGGAAAATACTAACCTTAACTTATCGAGATAAAAAGCTTTACAATGAGGATGGTACAGAGTATACCGGAAAAGTAAAAGGTTTTTTAAAAAATGTGACTGAAGGAATTGATAATATGTCCAAGGCTGCGGAGGGATTAAAGGTCGTAAGCCAGTTATCTGGCTCAAAAAATGTGTTTACAATTGAGAAAGGAACAAATGAATTTTCACCAACAAACATGAATATGGCTGGTCAGAATCTCACTGAAATAATTGAGGTGCAAGGTGGTTCTCGAGGGTCTTCAGGTTCTGGGGGACACATTTATTGGAATCCGGCGAATGATTATTCAGGTTTTGATGTAAATGGCAATAATCAGAGACCAGCATATATTGGATTGGCACATGAAATGTTTCATGCTAGTGACGCTGATTTAGGACTTCTTCATGGTGAACAAGATTTATCTTCTGCTGATAATAAGAAACATTATAAATTTGAGAAAGATGGGTTGGAGAAAAACGAATGGAGAGCAGTATATCGTGAGAATGTCTTAAGAGGGCAATTATCATTACCGTTAAGGGCATATTATGGTGCGAAATATAATAATGAAGGAAAGATGGTTCCTGATGGACCGCGGATGCTCGATGGTAGTAATAATCCAATCAATTATCCATAATAAATAAGTTATGTTGAAAAGCTTAAGTATATTGTTATTTTTAGTATGTATTGATAATAATTCTACATATATAAAAAATGAATGTTATGAAGGATATATCTTTAAGGATTCATATTTTAAGTTACTTTCATTTCCAGATATTAAAGGGCGATTTACTCCATCGGCTTTTGACATTGGAAATGCGGAAAGAATAATTCGGGATAGCTTACATGTTCTCGTTAAGTTACGATATTTACAACACCTCTTCGGATTTGGTTGTAAAACTCTAGTCCCGCTGCGGATGTCAGCACAGTTGTTACCCACATTCTCAGCTTGCTTGAGCTTTCTTTGAGCTCCGCTTGATAGAGATACCAGTTCAGATAGTTCTGAAGATACTTGGTTCCTACGCCACCATTAAATTTGCGCATGAAGTCCCGTATCTGTTTATGCGTTTGATTAACTCTCTGAATATTGACCTCCTTATCCGTACTTCTTTTTTGATCCTCAGCTTTAATCGATTTATGCGTGATGGTCTTTAGTCCTTTGGCATACTTCAAATAGGCGGAGTGTTTATCTGTGATTAGGGTGCTTCCTTTTTTAAGCTTCTTCCCAACTGTTTTCTGAACATGTTTCGAATTAATTCGCTCAGCCTCAACCACACGGGCATATTTGGCTCCCTGACGATCCACGGCAACAACAACCTTTACTTTGCGTGTTGTAGGCTTGTGTGACGGCTTATTCGCGTCGGAAGAACGTTTGCGGGCAGGGCGCTCCAAGTCTTCTCCCTTATTATTCATGATGAACTCCATTTCATCACACTCCACGATATCTCCAAGTTTCGAAACCTCCCTCTCGCCCAGGGCCGACAAAATCTTGTGTCTCCAACGAAATGAAGTTTCAATGCTAATCCCCATTTCCTTGGCAATGCCTTTAATAGTTCCTCCCGCTTGCATCAAGCGAACGTATTCCTGCCATTTTTCTGGATGATGAATGCCATGCAGTACCGTTCCGCTATTCTCGGAAAACCATTTCTTGCACTTAGCACAGGAAAACTGACGAATCCCTTTGCGTAATCCTCTTTTGTAAATCTTAGAATGACCGCAATGAAAACAGGATGGTCGGCCTGTGGCCTCCCGAAGCTCAGAACGAACATTCTCTACAACCCTTGATTTCCCTTCAAACTCAACCTGTAAAAGCTCCAGAAGTTTTTCTTGGGAAGGCCCATCCAATGCCCTAAATTGGGCTAGAAGTGATTGCTTGCTTGACATACATCGAAAGTAATCAATTTGTTGGACATATCGTAACTAAACGCGATTTGAAGAACATCTAATCAAAAGTTCAAATCTTATAATTTATGGCCACGAACATGATACTGGAAATCCTAAAGCAGTAATTCAAAAAAATAATAATGTAGTTTTCTGTGGTGGAAAAGCTTTTGATAAGGATAGGATTAATGAGACCGGATTTTGCTTGTATGAAATAGATCTGACAGACAAGTCAATAAACATCAAGACATTTAATTTCAACAGTGAGATATACACACTCGAATCAGAAGATAGACATCAAATAATACAAAAAATAAAGCGTGAATTTCTGATAAATAGTGAATTTGAGTCAAAAATTACCGATTTAAGCATTCCCCTAAAACATTCAAAAAAGAACAAGCTAGTGTTATCGGATGTTTTCATTTTTCCAGATTTAGAGCCATTGATAAGTGATGATAGTAATATAATTGAATATCCCAATTCATCTGAACTTATAGATAAGGTTAAAAATGACGAAACAATAAACATCCTTATCGAAGGAGCAGACCAAGCGGGAAAAACATCATTATTATATGTACTTTATAAAAGGTATTATGAAATGGGATTTAGCCCAATTTATTTACGCGGGAAATATTGCAATGAAACAGATGTAAAACGATTAGTCAAGAAAGCACTAAAGGAACAATACAGCAATGATAAAGTTGATATGTTCTTTCAGCAAGAAAGAAAAATATTACTACTAGATAACTTTCACAAATCTAGTCTCAATTCGAAATATAAAAAGAATCTAGTTGAATCATTCAACAAGTACTTTGAAGTAATAATTGTAACATCAGACAACACATACAGTTCAAAAAATGTAACCGAAGAAGCGACTAGCTTTAAGGATTACCTTAAGTATAAACTTTTACCGCTTGGGCATGAAAAAAGAAGTGAACTTATTGAACAATGGTTACTAATCGGAGAAAATAAACTAACCATCCAAGAGGAAGTTATTTTAAGTAATGTCAAAGCCAGATTTAATGAAATAGATTCATTGATTGGTAACAGACTAATGCCATCTTATCCAATCTTTATTTTAACACTTTTACAAAGCTTAGATGAGAATCTACAAAACTTCTCACAAACTTCATATTCTAATATCTACTTAGTTTTAATCAAAGCTGGTCTCGTAAAAGAGGGAGTCAGAGATTCAGTATTAACAAGTCTATTAAACATTCTAAAAGAACTTGCATTCTACATTTATGCCAAGGAGAAAAGTCCATTCAACAGAGAAGATTTCGAAAACTTCATGATTGATTACTCTTCAAAATATTTTCGTCACAAAACATTAACCAATGATAAAATTCTCACAACACTTTGTAACTCGAACATTTTGAAGTTTGATGATGAATACTACATCTTCTCATATAAATACATTTACTACTTTCTTATTGCTCAAAAAATATCCACCGATATAGAAAGTCATCAAGAATTGATATATGACCTTTGCAATAATATTCATTTAGAAATCAATGCGAATATTTTAATATTTCTTTCACACCACTCCAAAGCACAGATACTCATTGACAGTATCGTTTTCACAAGTGAAATTCCATTTGACAAGGCATCTCCACTTACATTAAATAAGGATGATGAATTTGTTAAGTTCATTACTGAATTTACAAATAAAATTAAGGACGAAATAATTGAAGATATTAATCCAAAAGAGGAGATAAAAAAAGAATTAAAGAAAAAAGACAACCTTGAAAGAAGAAAAGGAAACTTTGATGATGATGACAATGAAAAGTCCATACCGACTCAGGCAATAGAAATGAATCAGGCCTTTAGAACAGTTAAAATTATTGGTCAGATAGTTAAAAATCAAAGTGGCGATTTTGAAAAAGAAAAACTTATAAAGCTGGTTGAAGCTGCTTACAATACTATTTTTCGATTCTTGGGTTATTATTCAGAAATGTTAGTGCAGGATAAAGATTTACTCATTGAAGCTATGGTTGATGACATAATGAAGAAAGAAGAGGAAAAGAAAAGTAAACATGGTGACGTCGATGTAAAAATGATAGAAAAAACTGTGAGAAATTTTCTTCAATTCATTTCTTGGAGAATCTGTGTAGATAGCATGACTAATTTAATGTTTTCTATTGGTACCAAGGGACAAAATGAATTATTTGACAGAGTGAATTCAAATATGAACTCTACAGCATCAAAAATAGTCACCTTTGCAATCAAAACATTTTATGATAAAATAGATACAAAAGAGCTAGAGAAACTATTTAAGGAAGTCGAAGATAACTACCTCGCCCAATGTATCTTAAGAGAATATATAAAACGATACTTGTATACAAACTTTATTGAGAGAAAAAAACGAGACCGAATAATTCAAATAGCAGGGTTTAGTAAAAGTAGACTAATTAGTAGAATGAAAACTAAATGAGCCCCTCGCTGCCCGGAGCTAGTAACTTAAACCTATTCTTAAAACACATACTACGCAAATACCTCCATCCTTCTAGCTGTCTAGAGTTAATAAACAGAATTATCTTAACAACACCCCCAATCAATGCCCTCCATCCCCTCCACTGCGTTGTAGTGGGTTGCAGGCCGTGCGTTATGGGTATGAGTAAAAGTCTAAACGTCTAAACGTCTGAAAGTCCAAACGTCCATCTGATACTAAACTCGATAACAAATCCATTCTATCTACATGAACCGCCTCATTTCATTCACCCTTTCCCTCCTCCTCCTCTCCTGCCAAGTGCCTGAGCCGGAAAGGAAGGCTTTGCCTTATGAAGTGAGTGAGTCTATTGAGTTGAGTGATACTTTGTTTTTCAAGCTCAATGCTTGGTCTGAGCGGCCTACGCCAATTAAGTTGAAGTATTGCCGTTTGTGGGTAAAAGGAGATACCACCTATACGGTGCTGTTTACTGGCGGGGGATACGAAGGCATCACGGCGTTTCTGATGTTTTGTCCGGATACGCTAACCCTTCGAGCCAAACATTGGGGCTGCACCGGCTCGGACCTCTATACCCCGATTCATTCCCAAGTCCGCATAAGCCAAAACAACATTCAGGTGGGTGATACCGTGTTTCTGGACATAAAAGCATCGCTAAAAAATACGCCTATAGTTCAACATGTCGATTTTCAAGCTAAGCCTGACACGCTATTTATCTACGGGGCTGTGAGACTAGTTGCTGAACTAGCGGAGGAATAAAGCTGAAACTGCGCGTAACGGTGAAATTAAACGCGCTGCCATTAATTCTCAATTCGCGAATTGCGAATTTGGAGAACCGTCGCACATAACTTGAATTCCCTATTTTAGCTTTGAATCCATGCCCAAACCCTTCAAACGTATCGATAGCTCCTTGGGGGCCATGCTCAGTTCCATTCCGGTGCTGATCATGCTTTTGATCATCGTGGTCATTTTGGTGCTGAGCTTCTTTCTGGCAAGTGTTTGGATGTTTGCCATTTCAGCGGCCATTGGTAGTGTGCTAGTTGGTTATTTGCGTAGCATGGGACTCAATTCTTCCCGACTCTATTATTTTCCGGATTCTGACTATATCGCCGTGCAACCGGAAAACTTGGAAATACCTTTAAACGCAATCCAAGAAATACGGGTAGAGTCCTTATCCGAACTTACCCTCTTCCCGCTTACCGTTATCACCTTCCTCGATCAAAATCAAAGGCCTCAAACCGTCTATTTCAGAGGGAAAAAGTCGCTTTCCAGAACCTTAAAAGGGCCAGAAACACGGGGATATTTTGGGATAGTAGTTTGAGGATTGAGAAGTGACAATTCTATTCGCAACGTGTAGGGGCGAGTAGGGGCGACACATGTGTCGCCCCTACGGTAATAGACTTCAGAAAGTCTTAACGTCTGTCCCTCCGTCTCTCAGTCTCTCAGTCTCTCCAAAATAACAATCCGGTGTCTTAAGGTCTGAAAATCAATTTTGCTTTTTTTTCTGCTCTTGAAACTTTTTAGTCTAGCAAAGGCACTATACTTTAACAAGCGGTACATCCTAATCGACGACTGAAGTGAGAGAAGACTTCCTGAACCAATACGAAACCTGCCATGAGGCCCTGGAGCGATTCTGCAGGGTATTATGCCGGAATCGTGAAGCGGCGCGCGAGCTGGTTCAGGAAACCTTGCTTCAGGCTTTGGAAGGCTATGAACGCTTACGAGAAAAGGAAAAGTTCGCCTCTTGGCTGATGGGAATCGCCATCCGCGTAAAAAGGCGCCAAGACCGCAAGCTGAAAAACTGGCTCGTAATGGAAGAGCTGCCTGAACAGAAGGCTGCAGAACAAAGCGACTCCGATGCCGGTCTTTACATGCTCCGGAAACTGTGTCGGAAATTAAACAAAGGCGAATGCGAAGCCTTTCTCCTTTTTGAACTCTCCGGTTTACCGCTTGAAGCCATAGCGGAAATCGAGGATACCAATATCAATACCGTTAAAACCCGGCTTCGTCGAGCGCGGGGGAAACTGAAAAAATGGCTTGAAAAAGAATACCGTTCGATAGACCTGCTTGTAGACTGGTCTAAACTAAACCTAAACATGGAGGCCAAGGAAAATGGATAGCAAGAAAAAAACATCGTTGGATGCATTGCTGAACCAGGTTCGGCAAGGAAAGCCTGTTTGGGAAAAAGACGAGGCCATGAACTGGTTGCGCGAGAAGGAAAGTTTACCGCTTACCAAATCACGTAGTACACTTAAACCAATTATCATGACAAGTATTCTAGTAAGTATCGGAGTGGCCCTTACCCTTTGGCTCACTCCCACCACACCAAAAAACAATGTTAGCGTTAGCCAACGTGCTGCTGACCAAAAGATACCAAGCTCCAAGCCCGGAGAAAGCCCTGTTCACCAGAACGGCGCATCGCTTAAACCAAAAACCACTACACGCGATACCCGAGCGAAAATGACCGAGAGCGAAACGCCATCAAGGGTCTACGCTGAATCGCCTAAGCCTGAACCGCTCCCTATTCCAATCGATACACCCCAGATCGATACCTTGCGTATCGTTCGCGTGGTGAATCAAGAAACCACAGAAAACACCGGCGACTCCGCCAAGGAAATGAAACAGCTGGAGGCCGTGTCGATACAAAAGGGCGCGGGACTGCCTTGTCTTCCTTTCTCCGGCACCCTCAAACTTGGCGCTGCCGACTTAAAAAAGCTGGGTATCATCCAGAGCGAAAACAGCCTGCTCTTGCAGCAAGAGCATACCAGCGAAGGCAAGTTTCAGCTGGTGATGAAGGGTGTGAACGATATGTCGCAAACCTCCTCCATCACCGGGTTCACTTCCAAGAAAAACAACGACCTACTTCCATTGGCGGTGATTGGCTGCCAAGGAAACTGGGCCTATAAACGCGAAAATATCCAAGGACTGGAGCAGCTGAAGTCGGCCATTGCCTTGGAGCTGACCTTACACGATGGCTCAGTGGTGTTCTTCTACGAACCGAAGTCGAAATTGCTCTCCGTCCTACCGGCTGCCATCCAAGCAGAGCTGAAAGCGGAACCCCTTCGCTATAGCCTCAGCAACCCGCAGGCCTTTGAAAGACTTAAAATACTCAGCAGCCTCCAAGATCGCGGGCCGGCCATCGCTTTGGAGCCGGAAGAGGAACTGTTCAAACTGGAGCAGCACCTGCAAAGGCTGGATATCGCAGTGACGGAACAGGGTTTCGAACTCAAACGCGATAAAATAGAAATCAAACACGAAAGCCGCGGTATGCGTATCAATTCATGGCGTACTGTGCGTGAAAACGACCTGAGAACGGAAACCAAGGTAGACGACCTACTGCCGCTCTACGTAACCGGCGCCACATTCTACTCCGGCTTCCCGGTTCAAATGGGCAGTATCTTGCCATCGCTCAACGACCAAGAGGAACAAGTCGACATGCAGAGTAAGTTTCTATTCGATAAATGGTCGCTTATTCCCATGGTATTAGAGCACCCCAAGAGTGGCCGATTTATCTTCTGGTATGCCTATTCACCGGCTTTGCAGGAGCTGCTTAGCGAAGAAGAAAATGCCAAAGCGAAAGAGCGTCTGAGCAAGGTGAATCAAACCTTTCAGTATACCGGAGCACAGCCCAGCTTTGTGAACGTAGATGACCTTTTTGTAGAAGAACTTCCCGAAAAAGACGCCTTAAATGCCATTGAACCCGCCAAAAGCGTGTTGAAACGCTTGGGCATTGAGGTAAATGAACAAGGGCATATTGAGGTGAACATGCCGTATGGAAAAAGCAGCATGATGACCAATGTGTTCAGCAAAAATGGAACAGAGATTCTGCTCACGCAAGAAGCGGAAGACGCCAACGACTTGGAAGATCGCAAACGCCAAAAAACCGCGTTTGATGCCTTGGTGAGCATTACGGATGACATGGGCCGAAATCCGCGTTTGAACCGCTGGATGGAAGAAGGTGTTGAATTAAACAAGCTGATTCCTGTGCGGGTACGTTCCGGGCAGTCCTTTAGCCTCGATGATAAAATCAACCAACGCTGGCGTCCGGATATCATCTTGTGGTATATGCCTACCCCTGAGGTTTTAGCCCTGATTGAATCGGAAACCGATACGGTGTACAGCGGCGTGGTCACCTCGGTAAACGAGGTCAATGTAGAAACCCAAGCGTCCTGTCGCTATACCGAAATATGCCGCAACAAAACCGGCGTATTCAGCGAGCATAAGCTGTTTCCAAACCCGGCAAGCGGTTCGTGCCAGTTCAGTTGGACCTCCAGCGAAGCCACAGCCTACCGCATCAACCTGTATGCGCTGAACGGCCAAAAGGTGAAACGTTATGAAGGGCTGCAATCGCTAGCGGGAGAAAATACCTATTCCCTGAACCTATCCGGTTTAGCCCCCGGCGTCTACATGGTAATTCTCCATTCAGATAAAGGCGATGAGATCCATGAACGTTTGGTGGTGAAACCCTAGGCACTAAAAGATGAGTCGCCGGTAAAAGGAAACCGTCTCGTTTTTATTCTGAAAGGGATTTGAACTCCCATGAGCAGCGAAATCCTATTCCGAACGCCTTCTTCCAGTTTACAGACTACAAGTACAAATAAGAAAGCGCCTCAAAGCATTTTGGGGCGTTTTTTTTTTAGCGAAAATTTGGACGCTTAAACAAAATGAGAGGAGTGGAAATCTGCTCGACGGACTTTATCGTACATCCTTTCATAACCCTGGAATGGATAAAGGTGAGTAAAGTCAGTTGAGACAGAAATGAGCCTATTCCATTTCAGATTTTGTATTTTGCCGGAAATTTGACCTCAACAACGACTAAACATTTTACTATGACTAGTGCACTAAAATCCTTGTCCAAACTAGCGCTTATCGCTATTCTTTTTGTGGGGAGTCTCAGCTTCAGCTCATGCGAAAAAGACGATGGACCCGCATCTACCAGCCTGGAACTGGAGATAAAAGACAAGTTAGGGAACAGTATGCCGGGCACCTCGGTAAAGCTGTATGCCACCGAAATTGATTTCCAGAATAAGACCAATCAGATTGGGGCAACCCAAGTGTCTGATTCGGAAGGAAAAGTAACCTTTAACGACCTGGCCGGTATCCAATACTACTGGTTTGCAGAAAAAGGTTGCGAGAACAACTACAATGGCGGAGTGACCACCGCTACCCCATTAACCTTAAACGGAAAAAATACTGTGAGTACCGTGCTTGAACCCACCGCTACCTTGATGTTTGAAAACACATCGAACGATATGTACCGCGTTTACATCAACGGAACAGCTGTTTTTGATATGGAAGGCGGAACAACCCGATACCGTTATTATGCCGAAACAGGCTCCTATTCCATCCGTGTTGAACAGAAAACGGGTATCGTGTTAACTCCTATAGATGAAACGTACAACGGCGTGGCGGAATGCGGACAAACCTTAACCACCACCTTCCCCAAATAAGGATTGAAAGAAGGTAAAGGCTTTTGAAACAGCCAAGTGCATGCTTGAGCCGCGTTTAGCTAGAACGCGTCTAAAAAACGGATTACAAGCGATTTACAACCTATAACATAGAGGGGCGATTTCGGTCGCCCTTTTTTAATGGAGTATCCTGTAGGCGGGAGGTCTTGATTCGCCCCAATCGATTATCCAGATTCCGTGATCCTTATACCTGCGGTAAACTACCAAGATGCGTTTCCATCATACCTTAAAATAACGCGTCTTGGAAATTGAATTATAAGACGAGCAAGTACGTTGACCCATAACGGATGTGTTTTATCATTACAAGTTATACACTATGTTATTTTTTAGATTTCATCATTTTTACCTTGATTAAATGATTTTATATGCAGTACTTTACACTTATGAAATAAAAATTTTTACTTCTATCGTTAACTATAGTAGTTGGCCTTAGTCAGTCCTGTTCAAAAGAAGAGATTATTGACACAAATCAATCCATCAATCAAGAAGCCAAAACAGTAACTGTTGGCAACCCTAAACCTTGTGGCATGGCCCTTACTCACTTGATCTGCGAATGGGATCGACCTCCTTTCGTAATTGATGATGTTTGCACATGTCTTCCTCCTTGCGTAAATTGTCTCCCAGAAGCTGTAGTTACACCATCAACAGAAAGGATAAATCAATTTATTAATCATTTCAATAATTCCACCTTACCTCAATTTTTTAGTAACCCAGGCTGGGAAGAATTATTTCCGGACCAGGTAGGAACTTCTTTTCCGGCCGATGTAATATCTGGAACCACCGTTTTTACTTCAAAACCGGGTTATGACAATATGGCTGGTTATACACTTTATATTGCATTACCTAGCAGCTCCCCTACATCAGATTTTAATCCCGATGAGGCAATTGTAGCTTTGCCGGTTTTATTTTAATATGAGATGAAAAAATCACAAATCACCCTCTTTATTTCTCTTTGCATCATGCTTTTCGCATCTTGTAAAACAGGCTTTTCAGACATATCCTTTGAAAAAAATATTATTCTTAATAGAGATGGCGTTGGTTTAACAAAAGGGGAATTGTATTCCCCTTTGTTTACTGTTATCCACTCCAAACCGGTCTTTGGAATAGTCAGTATATCAACTCATTTTCTATCTTATTACGACCTTACTAACGGTGCTTTTCTTGATTCATTTGATTTAAAAGGCTTTTATGCTGCCAGCGGAATTGGTAGTTCCAAGCAACTCTACGCGAAGGAATTTAGGGTATTTGGAATTAACCCTGACTCCAATGCACTCTTTGTTTATCACCTGGATTCAAAAAAAATTGAACGTCATCCCGTTTTCAGTGAGGAGCATTCGAGGTATTGCTATCCGATTACTTTGACCAAACACCCTATACTAGCGCATAATAGTATTTACCTTACCAATGTCGCTTATACCGATTTTGGACTAAGCGATACTGAAAGTATGGCCGCCTATTTCCAAAGACCCTGTGATTACATCATCAACCCACAAAACGAGTCCCAAGCCAGATTTACTGGAAGATGGCCTGCTAATTATTCCAAGGACTTTTTTGATGAGGTTTATGCCCGACGGTATATATGCGGAGATGAAGTTTACTATTTCCCAAAAAATAGTGATTCACTATTCGTTTTTAACTTATTTCACCCATCACAATACAATGCCATTTGCCTTAATTCTGAATTGAACTTTACCCCCATACCTTTGGCCGATGTGAAGGATAAGTATCGATTAAAAAAATACAAGGTTGAAAAACCAGAGATTTATGCGTGTTTCAATGATCTTGCTGGAAACCCTACTTTCATTCGACTTCTAAAGACAAGTCAATCCTACACCAATTCACAGAACAACCAAGTAAACGAGAATTTTGGTAGTCACCTTCGCCTTCAGGTCATAAAAAACCAAAAAGCCTATTCCATCCAAGACTCCATTGACACCAAAGCATTTTACCCTGAATACGCCTGTCTGTTTAACGATGATTTATACTTCTTGAAAGTAGACTCCAGCAACAGCGTGGTGTTCAGTCAATTTAAGTTACACGAATGAAGATAGTCAATTGGACCTTACCACTACTCGGAATTTGGATGGCTTGCAGCAGCCCGGATCCTAGTACTCAAGTCAAGCCTAAAATAGAACCTACTCTAAATCTGGGAGCGAGAAATGAAATGAGTACGCTAAACACATTCTATACTTCTTGTATTGATTCTGCCTATAAAAAAAACACGAACACCGTGTATCTGTTTAGGTCCAAGTATTCCTGTGTCTCTTGCTTTAGAAAGGGTGAAACAATTTTAGATAGTTTCATCAAAACGCTCAATACGGCACCTTTTCCCATTTTAAATATCACTTTAAACGGTGAAAAAACGCCTTCTTTCAGCTCCATACAAAACATAAACACCGATTGTTCAATCGATCAGTACAACCTGTACTTTGAAGACTTTAATTTGTTCTATTTAACAAAATCGGATTCCTTTATTCTACGCACATACAGTTTAGAAGAGTTAGATAATTTCAGAAGCTCATTGAACCAAATACACCAAGAACTTTATAATGATTTTCCCAAGTACTAGGGTACACTCTACTCCACCACTTCGTAAGCTCCACTGCTGGCACGTGTAGTGAATTCCACCAAAAATAGCTTGCCTTGAGTTTTTTCCAAACGTGTTTGTAACGCGCAAAATGAATGTGCAGGACTCGGGCACCTTCAAATTTCGCTAAACTTTCTTTGGGTATGGAAAAAGTACCGTCGTCCTTTACGTGGAATATTCAAAGCAATATACAGATGGAAAAAAGGAAGTGTAAACTAATCTTAGTCATTATATTTGTTTGTCAACCAAGTACAGTTATTAATCATAAAACTGTCAACCTGTTTTAGGAAGAGACACCCTCTTCATCCCTTCATCTCCTAATCATTATACTCTCCACCTTTCTGTCTCTCCGTCTCTCTGTCTCTCTTTTTCCCTATCTTGGACCCGGTGCGAACTTTACTCCTCTGCATACTGATTATACTGACTCTGCCCAGTCGTGGCCAATCGCTCGATTACCGCTTGATGCAGCGCTTGTGTACGGAGCGAAACCAGAACTTGGATGGCTTATTTCGGGTGCAGTCGGAGTCGGTGCCCTTCTTAACGGCAGGTATTCCCGCCTTCTTGTATTTCAAAGCCCGTTACGACGGCAATACATCGCTCAAAGCGAAATCGCTAGAGCTGGCTACTTCCGTGGCCTATGCTTCTTTTGTTTCGCTCAGCTTGAAGTACAGCGTTCAACGTCCGCGACCTTACGAGACCTACCCCGACCTGGGCGCCAGCGGTACCTCCATCACGCCTTCCTTCCCTTCCGCACACGGCTCCAATGCCTTTGCTTTGGCTACGTCGCTCAGCCTGCAATGGAAAAAATGGTATGTAGCCGTTCCCGCCTTCGCCTGGGCCGGCAGCGCCGCTTACTCACGTATCCACTTGGGTCAACATTATACCAGCGACGTCCTCATTGGCTCCGCACTCGGCATTGGCTCGGCCTGGTTGAGCCATAAGCTGAATAAATGGATGTGGAGCCAAAGCCGCCTATAGCGGCTTTGGTGTGGGATTGTAGGACTGTTAACTGTTTGATCGGGAGTTGTCCTAGCGGTAGCGTTGCGTAAAGCTGTTAATACTGATTCAGACAATTTAGTTGTGAGTCGCAGGTGATGAATCATGGGGCTTAACGTCCGTCCCTCTGTCTCTCCGTCTCTCATTCCTACTTTCAACAATTAACAATCAACAAAATCAGTCCTACAATCCTACAGTCGCACCTATAGACTTGCAGATGTAATTATGGTGATTAAATCATAAGAAACTTAAGTATCTGTTGAAGTAGGGTTTTTAGTAAATTAACTTCAAA
>FWPV01006471.1_pt1 | contig 14051 bp, 14 predicted proteins | sample 2228371 | NCBI WGS metagenome assembly FWPV01 (sample SAMEA103939776, study PRJEB20133) | metagenome
AACAAAATAATCCGGAAATTATCCAACTGATAAAAATAATCAGAAAATCCTGTTTAATATATTGTGAAAATCAACAAAGCGTCTTTTCACCTGCGCTTCCAAGGGCAAATTGATCTATTCACGGGGACTTCAGTTTGTGCAAAGAAGGGTTTAAGGTCAAGCCATTAAGGTTTCCTTAAATCATCTCCACAATCTTTTCCTGAAATCCGGCAAGAATCTTTTTAAATTCCTTTTTATCCGGGTCCAGGATGATGGAAAAAAGGGCCATACCTTCGAGAAACGCCACAATGGAAAAGCTGATGCGCTGGGATGCGGCTTTGTCTTGGGTCATGCGAAGCAGCATAACGGTCAATATTTCCATCCATTCCAGATAGGCGCGCTTAAGTTTTGCTTTTACCGCCGGATGATAAACGGCGATTTCCCAGATTTCGATAAAAACCTTGGACAGAGAGCGGTTTAAGGTGATTTTTTCATTCATAAACTGGAAAAACAATTCGATCAACTCTCTGCCGGAGATACCCTCTTCCTCTTTTTGCGCGAGCCAGTCAATAAACATTCCCCGATAATGATCAATGACATAATCGATGTAATGAACCAGGATATCTTCCTTGTTTTTGAAATAATAATGGAGCAGACCATGATTGACGTTTGCTGCCTGGGCAATGTCCTTGATGGTTGTCTGGTCAAAGGGTTTGGTTTGCAGGCACTGATTTAGGGCCTCAAGGATTTGGATTTTTTTATCTGAACCGTTTTTGCGCGCCATGGCATGTTCCTTCCAGGAACTTACTCAAAAAAAACCTTTCATTTATCTCCCCCTTGACGGGGGAGGCTGGGTGGGGGTGAAAAATGATTCAAATCCAATCCCCCCTCACCCCAACTCTCTCCCGCCAGGGGAGAGGGAGTTTAAAACAATCTTTTTTAACCAAGTTACTTACTTTAAAAATACCGCATGAGGCGTTCAAAGGCTTTTAAAGAAAATCTTGACTTTGATTTTGCGATATCTTATTTAGTTAGTTAACTAACTAAATATTATTTCAAATATGCAACCTCTGTCAAGCCATAACTTTTCATCACAAGGAGCTTCATCATGAGCGATTATAAATCCAAAAGCTGGTGGCTGGAATCCCTGCCCGAAGACATTGTCCCCAATCCGCCCCTGGAAGACAGACAGAAGGCCGATGTGACGGTGATCGGCGGGGGGTATACCGGCCTGTCTGTTGGGTATCACCTAAAAAAACTGAGGCCCGACATGGATGTGCGCGTGATTGAATCCGATGTATGCGGATACGGCGCTTCGGGCAGAAACGGCGGGTTTTCCATGACCCTGTTCGGACTGACCAAAGGGATCACCAAGTTCCGTTTCAACGATGAAAAGGCCAAAGCCGCCCATAGGTATATGGAAGAAGCCGTGGACTACCTCCACGACGTGATCACGAAAAACCAGATGGACTGTGATTATGAGCGCAGTGGGTATTTGCTGGTGGGCACCAGTCCGGCCCAGGTCAAGCGCGTGGAGCATGATTTTGAGATTATGAGAAAATGGGGGTTCGGCGGCGTGGAACGATGGGAGCGGGATCGGCTGGCCAAGGAATTTAACACGGATTTTTACAAGCTCGGCTGGTTTGAACCCCGGTGCGGCATCTTAAATCCGGCCAAACTGGCCCGGGGCATGAAACAGCTTGCTGAATCCCAGGGTGCTGTCATTTATGAGCAATCACCGGTGAAGAATTTCGCCCGTGCCAATGGATCGGGTTTTGTGGTGAAAACGGATAAAGGCGAAATTCAAAGCGACTATCTGGTGTTTGCCACCAATGCCTATTCGGTGCTTTTCCCGGAGCTCAAATCCCTCCAGCGACCGGCGTTCACCCATATTGTCATGACCGAACCCCTGACCGCAAAGCAAATGGAGAGCATCGGCTGGGCATGCCGGGCCGGCATTGAAGACGCCAGGGACCTGATTCATTACTATCGCCTGACCAAAGACAACCGGATTGTCATGGGCGGCGGGGATGTGTCTTTCGGCTATGGAACGGACCTTAATAAAGATTTAAATGAAAAGATATTTGCCCATCTGGAAAATCACATCATTGAAATATTCCCCCAGTTAAAGGGGATCCGAATCACCCACAAATGGGGGGGGCCGGTTTCTGTGACACTTGACATGGCGCCGGTCATTGGATTTCTGGGAAACGATCGTAAAGCCATTTTTTCATTGGGCTGTATCGGCCATGGGGTTTCCATGACCACTTACAACGGCAGAACCATTGCCGAGATGATCTGCGGAGAAAAAACATCCAGAACGGATATGTTCTTTGTGGGCAGAAAAACCTTCCCCTGGCCCTCGGACCTGCTTACCTACGGCATATCCCATGCCATCCGGGGGTTTATGAGGATTGAGGATAGACTTTATTATAAATAAAGGACATATCATGATCATCGACATCCACACTCACTTAGGCGATATTCTTTACCCAAATGGCGGAGATCTGATTGATAAAACAGACGTACGGAAAAAAATTTTTTATGATATCATTTCCCATTCGGAACTGATGCTGCATAGCGGGTTTCCCAAACCCATCGAGGAGTGGCTCTATTACAAACTTTACTCCCTGGTCACCCGGGCCTCAAGGGCCAGAAACGCCACCGCCACACTGGAAAACATGCGGCAATCCATGGATGAAGCAGGCGTTACCATGAGCGCCTGCATGCCGATCCCGCCCTATCTGACATTTGATGATTTGAAAAAAGCCCAGAAAAAGGAACCCCGGGTGATCCCTTTTACCGGTGTTGATTACACCAAAGACTATGACGTGGCCGCGGCCCTGGACGAGGATGTGAAGCAAGGCGCAAAAGGCATGAAGCTGCATCCTATCATCCAGCGGGCGCCGCTCAACAGCAAAAAAACTTTTGAGGCCGTGGAGGCGTTTTCAGCTCATCAACTTCCCATCCTTTTTCATTGCGGCATCTCATCCTATTACCTGGACCCGGAAAAACCCAACAAAGAAAACGCTTCTTTGGGGGAAATTTTTTACGCCAAAGAACTGGTTTCAGCCTTTCCCAAGGTTCAATTTATCGCCGGTCATGCGGGACTTTTTAAATATAAGGATGTCATCGACCTTTTAAGCCCGTTTAAAAACGTGATGGTGGATACCTCCGTGCAATCCCCCGCCCATGTGCGGGAGTTGATCCAGGCATTTGGTCCGGAAAGAGTGATGTATGCCTCTGACTGGCCTTATGGCAACCGGATCCCGGCCATTAAAATCATCAAAAAAGCATGCAAGGGAGACAAAGCTTTAGAAAAACGAATCTTTTACGAAAATGCGGCCGAAATTTTAGGAATGTGAATTTCCCGATGATTGACTGGAAAGCATCGCGCCGTATTTTTTTCCTTCGGAATCAGGATAAAGACCAGAACGTTTTGAACAATAAAGCCTGCGGTTGCCAGAACAACCCCAGACAGATATGCCGCCCGATATGCCAAAACCGCTTCAAATCCTGCATGGATCAACCCGTCGACAAATGGATAGGTAGGCATAAAACAAGCCGCGCCGAAACATGACAAGCGCCTGAAATGAGCCGATGTTCCAGGTTGTTTTGCCGAGGCATACCCGCTTGTCGTTGCCAACATTTTCTTCTGCTATTGCGCCAGAGCATCCGGCGCACCGGGCAGAGCGCAGGCGCAGGAAAGATTGTATCGCCCGTCTCCCGACAGGCAGCTGATAACCGCTTTGGCCAGTTCATCGCCCACCATGTTTTCCTCATCGATGATCAGGTGAGCCCCGGCTTTCTCAATCTCACGGTTATGAATATGATACCGCCCCCGGGCGATCACCGTGGCGCCGGGCGCAATGCGCCGGATGGTTTCGACGATAAATTTTGCGGCCCGGGGATCAGGAATGGTCACCACCACCAAGCATGCTCCGGATACGCCGGCATGGATCAATAGATCGCCACTTGCAGCGTCCCCTAAATATACGGTCAGCCCGCGCTTTTGCGCCACCCGCGCGGTCCTGGGACGCATCTCGATGACTGCGGGCGCAATTTTGTTTGCAACAAGGGCATCTGCCACTTTCTGCCCTGCCGGCCCGAACCCGATGATAAAAATGCGCTCGGATTCACGCTGGGGACGATCCCTGGTTTCGTCTGGGGATAAAATGGAGCGCCGCACCCATTGGTGCAAAATTTTTGTGGAAACATCAATGGCATGGGATACCATAAACGGCGATAAAAAAATAGACATGATGGTGACGGAAACAACCCACTTAAATATATCCTCGCCAAAAAGACCGAATCCATATGCTGCAGTGGCCAGCACAAAAGAAAATTCGCCAATCTGCGCAAGAGTGATTCCCGTTGCCAGGGACTGAATGGGATTGCATTTAAAAAGCCGAACAATAAAATATACGGTCATGGCCTTGCCGACAATCATTCCCACCAGGCCGGCGGCGATCCAGTGAAGGTGAGCGGCAAACCATTGCAGATCAATGAGCATGCCGATGGATGTAAAAAACAATGTCACAAAAAGGGTTTTCAGAGAACCGATATCAGAAAGCAACTGACCCGCGAATCCGGATTCGGCCAGCATCATGCCCGCGATAAAGGCGCCCAGGGCCGGAGATAATCCCACGGCATGGGAGAGCCAGGACGATCCCACGGCCGCCAGAATGGCCATGAGTATCAGCAGATCCCTGCTTCCGTGAATCGCGTCTTGTTTGAGCATATATGGAACAAGGTGCTGAAAAAGGATAAAAAAAATAAATACCAAACCCACGGCCGCCAAAAATGTTTTAAACAGGATCGGAAGGACAGACAGGCCGGCGTCACCTTGGCCGATCAAGGAAACCATAATCACCAACGGCACCACCGCAATATCCTGAAGCAGCAGAATTCCCATGGCGTTTCTGCCTCTCGGGGAATCGATTTCCGCTCGGTCAGACAAAACTCGCATCACCACTGCAGTCGAGCTTAACGCCACCATGGCGCCCAGAGCAAAAGACGCGCCGAAAGGCAGGAAATAATAAAACCCCAGGGCAAACACCATCATGGTGAGCCCGACCTGAAGAATTCCTCCACCCACGGCAATGGCGCCCATTCGCTTAAGGCGGGAAAAAGAAAACTCAAGCCCGATGGAAAACAGCAGCAGGGCCACCCCCAGCTCGGCCAATTGAAAAACCGACTGCCGCTCAAAGACCCAGGGGCCCATGATGATGCCCGCCAGGAGATACCCCACTATGGGGCTTTGCTTGAGCTTTTCAGCGACAATGCCCAGCAGAAATGAACCTGCCAGCAGAAACAGCACTTGGGTAAGTAAAAACCAGACTTCCATCAATGATCCGGAACGTTTGCCAAAAGTTCATCCAGCCATACCGCGGCTTCGGCGTCACTGGGGGCCCGCCAATCCCCCCGCGGGGAAAGGGAGCCGCCGGAGCCCACTTTGGGTCCGTTTGGGAGCGCAGACCGCTTAAACTGGCTGATTTTAAAAAACCGGAGCAAAAAGACTTCAAGCCATTTTTTAATGGTGGCCAAATCATACGCGCGGCGCTTATGGGGCGGGATAAATTCCGGCCACGGCCCCTGATGCGCATCCCCCCAGGCGCAAAAGCTTAAAAAAGCCACTTTGCTCGGCCGATAGCCGAAACGGGAAATGTAGTATAAGTTAAAATCTTGAAGTTCAAAAGGGCCGATCATGTCCTCGGTACGCTGAACCGGCTGCCGGGCATCGCCGGATTCGCCGGGGATCAATTCCGGCGATATTTCCGTATCCAGGATGGATTGGAGGACTTGACCGGTTTCCGCATCAAACTGACCGGTCCGGATAATCCATCGGATCAGATGCTGAATCAATGTCTTGGGCACGGATGCATTCACATGGTAATGGGCCATGTGATCGCCAACGCCATAGGTGGTCCAGCCCAATGCCAGTTCGCTTAAATCCCCCGTTCCCACCACCATGGCGTTGTTGAGGTTGGCCAGCCTGAACAAATGGGAAGTTCGCTCGCCGGCCTGCACGTTTTCAAATGTCATATCATATGCCTTTGCGCCGTCGGCATAGGCATGGCCGATGTCTTTAAACATTTGCATGGAAGACGGGCGGATATCCAGTTCATGGGCCGAAACGCCAAGACATCGCATCAAACGGATGGCATTTTGACGGGTCAGCGCACTGGTGGCAAATCCCGGCATGGTATACGCCAAAATATTGGTTCGGGGCAATTTCAGGCGGTCCATGGTCATGGCGCAAACGATCAAGGCATGGGTGGAATCAAGGCCGCCGGAAACACCCATGACGGTTTTTTCAATGCCGGCGGCCCTCAACCGCTGCATCAATCCGTGAACTTGAATATTGTAAACTTCATAACACCTTGCATCCAGGGCCATGGAGCGGCTGGGGACATAGGGAAACCGTTCCACAGGGCGCATCAACGGAATCTCCCCTGAAGGGATGTCAAACTCAAAATCAATGCGCCGGATGGCCCGAACTTTCTCCCGGCACCCCCGTAGTGCATCATTAAAACTGTTGGTGCGCATCCGGTCCTGAATCAATCGGTCCAGATCAATATCGGCCGCAATGACCTGGTCTTCATTGAAAAACCGCTGGGATTCAACCAGCAGATCATTGTTTTCAAAAATCATGGCATGGCCGTCCCAAGCCAAATCCGTCGTGGATTCTCCCAAGCCGGCGCCGGAATACATGTAGGCGGCAATGCATTTGGCCGACTGCATGCCGCACAATTGCCGGCGATATTCTGCTTTGCCCACTGTCAAATTGCTCGCAGACAGGTTGGCCAAAACCGTTGCGCCCGCCAACGCCCCATATGTGCTCGGCGGAATCGGCGTCCAGACATCTTCGCATAATTCGATAAACAGCGTAAACCCCCGAACATTAGCGGCGGAAAAAATCAGGTTGTTTCCAAAAGGAACAGCCTTGCCGCCAAATACCACTTCATTTGAGACCGCCTCCCAGGCGGAGGTAAATTGTCTTTTTTCATAAAACTCTCTGTAATTGGGCAAATAGGTTTTGGGAATAATTCCCAGCACCCGGCCCCTGTAGATCACAACGCCGCAATTAAAAAGCCGGCCGTCAAACCGCAACGGCGCGCCCACGATTAAAACGCTTTTCAGCCCACGGCTCTCCTCAACGATCCGCTGAAGCCAAGATTCAACGGAATTCAACAGCGCATCTTGATGAAACAGGTCTTCATTTGAATAAGCAGACACACAAAGCTCGGGGAAAAGGGCCACAGCAGCGTGCATCCGGGAGGCACGGTGGGCAAGGTCTATGATCTGCCGGGCATTATAAGCCGGATCCGCCACTTTGATGAGCGGGACACAAACGGACGCCCGGATAAACCCGTGGCGATAAATTGAATTAAATGGTTGACTCATTTTCAAGCTCCATCATTGCATTTTTTCCGCATTGCCTTTTTCTTTTGAACCTCTTTCATCCATTCTGCCTGCTGCCGCTGGTATTCTTCTTCGCTCTGATTCCAGGAAGAATCATCCGGCGATTCACATTTGGGCGTTTCTGTTTTGAATTGCTTGAAAAATGCGATGAGTCTGTCAATGCGGTCTGATTTTTTTTCAGGATCCTTCATGATTGTTTTTTAATTGAAAACAATTTATGCTGATGAGGAAACACAAACTTATTTTATCATACATGGATATGCCCCATCGGGCAAGGAGAAATGCCGCAAAAGCCGGATTTTAATAAATCTTAGACACGCGATGATGATTAGATGATGCCGTCATTAACGTAAAGATCATATTGGCTTAGCATGATAAAAGATTTTAATCCGCCCATTCTCCTTAGAAATCCCCATACGCAGTCGATCTTAAACAGCCTTCCGCTCCGAAAGCCTATTGTGAAACACCGCGCAAGCGGCATGCTTTGCGCATCACGGCCGCATATTTTAGACTGCGGCGAAGGTGTGCGGCTCCAGGGATTTTATTCCGGCCGCAACCCTCAAACCCGCGACCTGTGCATTTTGATTCACGGGTGGGAAGGGAGCGCGGATTCGTCCTATCTGGTGTCTGCGGCCGGGTATTTATGGGATAAAGGATTTAATGTGTTCCGTTTAAATCTGAGGGATCACGGAGATAGCCATCATTTAAACAAGGGGCTGTTTCATTCCTGCCGCATTGTTGAGGTGGTGAATGCCGTTAAAGTCATTGCAGACACTTTTTCACATGACCGGCTGTTTCTGGCCGGATTCTCTCTGGGCGGCAATTTTGCCCTTCGGGTGGCGGTTTGGGCCCCTGATGCCAACATCCACCTGGCGCGGGTGGTTGCTGTCTGCCCGGTGCTAAACCCCAAGCACACCATGGAAGCCATGGAAAACGGTCCGTTGATTTACCACTGGTACTTTATGCGCAAATGGCGGCGTTCGTTGAACATCAAACGAAGATTCTTCCCGGACTTAAAGGGGCTTGAAAATATCCCCTGTTTTCAAAAAATCAGCGAGATGACCGATTATTTTGTCCGAAATTTTACGGAATTTCCGGATTTAAACACCTACTTAAAAGGCTACACCATCACCGGAGACGCCCTGGCGCGTCTTCATATTCCCTCAACCATCATTGCAAGCAGAGACGACCCCATCATCCCTGCAAAAGATCTTTCCAAGATTTTACCTTTGGATTGTTTGACCATTGAAACAACCCCATACGGCGGGCATTGCGGATTCCTTGAAAACATAAACCTGACGAGTTGGGCGGATCGAAAAATGGCGGAGCTTTTTCAAAAGGAGCGGCCTTTTTGATAATGGCAAGCCAAGCAAGGGCCCGGGCGCACATCCCCCCACGGCTGGCAGATAAAAAAGATCCCGTCCGTTCGGATCGGGATCTTTTTATGAAAGGAATCGAGGAAATATGTTCTTGCAGCAGATTACATGCCGGCAAGGGCGATGTATTCCGTCAATGCCGCATAAAATTCCATTTCGTCAAATGTGTCGGGCGGAACACCGATGACATCCAGATGATCCTGGTTGATCTTATACGCATGGGATGTCATTTGGGCCGAGGTGGGGGCATTCAAATTGGTGCATGTGCCCAAATCCGTGCGCACATAAACATAATCCAGACATCCAAAGCACGACACCCATTCCAGGCGGTATCCCATGTGCTGGGAATTCAAACCCACCAGGCCGTCGTCATCTTCATCATTGGCATTGCCGTCGCCGGTGCCCAGAGCGCCGTCGTTATTGGCATCCGTGGTGGCATACCCGTCGCCGTCGATGTTATAAAAGGCTTGTTTGATGAGATACAGCGCAGGATTCATATCCAGTCCCTGCTGGGTGGTCAAAAATGAACGCGGATAGGCGATATAGGTGCTGGTGGCAGGGTAATTGGCATTAAATACCTGGCATCCGGTGGTCACCCCGTCATTGGGATCATAATCACCGTAAACCAATTGTTTGGCGCCGGCATACACATCATTGCCGCTGGCATTCACAATATTGCCGTAAAAAGTGGTCAATGCCGCCACAACGCTTTGAACCCCGGGTTTTAAATCCAAAATGTATTTGGCGATGGGGCTGCCCCGATGGGGAGAAGAAAGACTCACCCCGAATTTTACCACAGTGCGGCCATAATATGCTTGCAAGGATTTGGCGGCTTTTCGAAGGTCCAGGCCGCCCTGGGAATGGCCAACCACATTGACATAAGATGCGCCGGAGGTGGCCATATAGTTTTTGATCTGATTGTATAATTGGTTGCCGCGGTATTCTGAAGATTGAAAGGGCGTCACAGAGGCAATAAAAGATTTTTGATTGGAATTAATATCGCCGTTGCAGGAAGTTTCTAAAAACTCATCACATGGATCCAGAACAAACACGCCATAATCATCCCCCCAGTAATCATAGCCCAAAATATCGTTGAATCCCGCCATGCCGTGGGCAAACACAATGGGATAGACGGTTTTGGGCGCATCCCGGCCGATGGCCGTGCCGACAAATCCAGCCAGAAGCAAACATAAGACAATGATACTCGTTTTTTTCATAAACATCCCTCCTGATTTTGTGTTGGTGTTGTGGATCATGGCATTTGGACTAATTTTTTATCAAAAACCTTTATAGCAATTTTTTTGCCAATTTGATGCCAATTGCCATATTTTTTAATTTATACAATTTTATCAGATGATTATATTTACAAGTCAGGGTTGGAACAAAAAGGGAATTTTAGGAATTTGTTCACTATTTCTGAACAAAAAATCCACTAAAAACGAACTCATGTTCGCTTTCACTGGAAAAAATAGGCCCGGCTATTATTTGACGCCGCCGGACACGGTGATTTTTATTTTTTCTTCTCCAGGATAATTGGTGAGAATAAATAAATCGCTTCGGATCATTTTTCGGGCTATTTCAGGAATCACTCGAAGAATGAGTTGATATTGTATCCCAGGCTGAACCGTCATCACCTTGTGGCTGAACAATCCGGTTTCATCCTGGATGCCCTGAATGTCGAACCGATCCCCGGGCTTTTCCATTTTGACGGTAATGACCTTTTCAGGCGGTAAGGTCTCTTTCGTAAAAAAACCCAGGTCCACCCGCGCCGGTGAAACACTGATATTGCCGATGATTTCACCGTGGATGGGCACCTGCACCCGGGGATATTTGGGGGAATCGGTGAGCACTGTGATGATCTCATTGACACGGCCCACCGGAAGCCCCGGTTTGATTTGAATCATAATGACGTGTAGCAACCGGCCGTTTTCATTTATATGTTGAACCGTTCCAACAATATGTTCATTTCTGCTTTCGATTTGGGTGATTTTGATTTGAGAGCTTTTTTCCCCTTTGACCCGAATTTCTTTTTTGAATTCCAGATAGCGCCGGTGATTGCGGAACATAATCCCATCCGGATCCAGTTTGAAATCCATTAAAATATGGGCAGACAACGTCAATTCAATTTCAGGATGGGCCGGATCATTGGTGATCACTTTGACAAATTTGCTAACGTCACCCTCATAAACGCCGGTGGAAAAAACCACCCGAATATTTCCTTCCCCGCCCGGGGGTATGGTATCCGCCGAAGCATTGGCTGCAGTGCAGCCTCACGTGCCTTCCACGCCCAATATTTTTAAGGGCTGGCTGCCGACATTCTTAAAGCGGAATGTGTATGCGTGATCTTCATTTTGATACAGATTCCCAAAATGATGAATTGCGGTTTCAAAGGCGATGGCCGGAGCGGTGGCGGCCGCCGCAGCGATTTGAACATGAAAATCACAACTTAACAAAAGCCCCAGCAATGAAATAATCTGTAGCATATCAGACGGTTTTATTCTTTTCATACCTCACCGAAATCATGTGATTTCTTGATTGTTTCATCGCAACTTCCCGTTAAATGCGTGAAGATAAAATAGCTCTTAAGGATAAAGGGGAAAGTTTCACAGGATTATTCTTGTTTTCCGTTCGCATCACCACTTGATCCAGATGATGGATGCGGACGCCAAAAGAGCCCAATGGGGGCAATTGCAAGATGTCTATCCAATGATCAAGGGTTTGGACCAAACGATCCAAAGGATCAAGACACGTATGATTCTTTTTTCCGATCAGAAAACCCACTTTTGCGTATTTTTCAAGGGCCGTATGGGTTGGATCCTGCTGCTTTAATTCGGCAATATTGATCCGCACCGCAGCGCCAACCAGCGTCCCGCAAATCACCCCATGGGGGATAGAAAAAAATCCACCCAGAACCGATGCAAAACCATGCACCACCCCCAACCCTGCATGCGCCAGGGTTATGCCGGACATGAGCGCGCCATAGGCCATTTTGCTGCGCGCTGAAATGTTTGAGCCGTCCTGATACGCCGCGATCAACCCATCGGCCGCGTGGCTTAAGCCACTCCAGGCCAAAGCGTCGGTCCATGCATTGGCTTGGGAGGAAACATAGGATTCCAGAAGCTGGACAAATGCGTCCATGCCGCAGGCCGCAGTCACCGCCGGCGGACACGAGACCATTAACTCCGGATCCACGACAGCAATATCCGGAATTAAATAATCATGTCGGATGGAACGTTTAAAACCATCCGGCCCCACCCGGCTGAGCACTGCATTTTTGGTTGCTTCGCTGCCGGTGCCCGACGTGGTGGGAACGGCGATAAAAGGGATTTTCACGCCGTCATGGGACGTTGCGCCGCGCCCCCCTTCCAGATAATTCAAGACCGAATCCTCTTTGGGCAGCATGGCGGAAACGGCCTTGCCTGCGTCAATGACGCTCCCGCCGCCGATGGATACCACCAGGTCCGGCTTTTTGGATTTCATATCCAAAACAATCCCATCCACAAGCTCTGGTGAAGGCTCACCGCAAACCGATGCATGGAATATCTTAACGCCTTGTTTTTTTAAAGAATCCGTAAGATTGTTCCAATGGGTTGAGCGGCAAAAGGAAAATGCGCCTGTGATCATCAAGACCCGTTGCCCTTTTTCGGCGATCAGCTGCGGAAGTGCCGCGATTTTGCCCGGACCGAAATAAATCTGGGGCAGTTTGCGCAAAACAAACGGGACCATATTACCACATGCTTTTTGAGATGGGCGCAAGGACTCTGTGTTTAACCCCTTCCCGGGGTTTTGCCATCCAGGGATCCACGGTTTTTTTCCACATCAAATAATGAGCGGTATTTTTATGGGCCGATGCGGCTTCTTGGGTTTCATAAGCTTCATACAACAAAAACCGGCAGGGTTCATCTATGGATTGGAGCACATCAAATCGCAAATTGCCCGGTTCTTTAATGGAATGCCTGTGGTTTTCAAGACTTGCGGCAATAAAATCATCAATATGGTCTTGTTGAATATATACCGTCACACTGGTCACAATCATGATCAATCCCCTCTTTTTTAAAAACAATAGATGCCATTTTTTTTCAAACATGTTATATTTCCTGCTGGAATTCAATACCATCTTCACGCGCGCGATTCAAGGAACAAACCCAGACGGAGATATTTGTCATTTCAAGCTTCGAACAAGGCATTTAAAACCAATGTCGTATGACATGTGGATATTTTCTGCGCGATATTCGATCCTGGATTCAGAACATCTGATGATCCGCCGAATTCGGGGAAAGAAAAAACCACAACTTAGAGTTTAAAAAATCCATGAACCCGAAAACCATCCCTTTCGGCCGCCTGCAGGTGATCCAGGGCGGTCTTCATCAATCCATGTGCTATGGCAATCTTCGCATTGTGTCCGCGCCTGCAGAGGCCCCGCCTTTTGCCGTGGATGCCATGGCTTATGAAGAAGACACATACCTCATCATGAGCGCCCAGCCTGAAAGCACGCCCCAGGACATCCACCCCGTGAAACTCATGGCCGAACTGGCACGCTTGAAGCCCGAAACCCCCGGAACCGTTGTGGTGCGCGGCAAAAATCCCTTCCGATTTTTGGCCGTTGTTCATAATGTGGACAACGTGCCCACCTGGCGCAAGGAGTGGATCGAAAAAGCGCTTGGGGCATTATTCAAGGAGGCCAGAGTAAGAAAAATAGCCGCACTGGGGCTTCCGGTGCTGGGAGCCCAGTACGGCACGCTCAAGATAGTTTCGTTTGCCAAACTCCTTGCCAAAGCGCTGCAGCGCGCCCGCCTTGAAATTTTAAATCGCATCTGGGTGATCGCTCAGGTGCCGGATAACGCGCGATTGATTGAAACACTTCAATCCGAGTTACGGGTTCATGCCGGTTATTCTTGATAATCATCCATCCACCAGGCATCCCACTTGGTTTTCATGATGGTTTCAGCAATTTTTTTGCCTATATCGGTTTTTAATCGTTTTATTACCACCGGAATCCATTCATTGGGAGCTGAATGTCCGGTATCTGAGATGGATTTTAAATCCAAAATAAACGCCAGTTGATCCGCATCATGGGCCAAAAGGGATTCTTTGGTTTTTTGTTCTTTAAATTCCGCGATCAATTCCAGCATGGAATCCCTAAACGCAATGCCTTCGGTGGCATCCAGAATGGCTTGGGTTTCATTCACGGCCACATATCGTTTGTGCACATAATTGTGGTCGCCGGTTCTGGCTTCCGCCAAATCATGAATCAGACACATGGAAATTAAT
>FWPV01011507.1_pt1 | contig 14051 bp, 14 predicted proteins | sample 2228371 | NCBI WGS metagenome assembly FWPV01 (sample SAMEA103939776, study PRJEB20133) | metagenome
GCCCTCCGCAAAAGGCGAGATGCAAAGTGAGGTTCTATCTACCACGTAGACTCCGCAGATTTTGAGGCAGGGAACAGAGGGCTTGCCTGCTCCCTGCCTCACGCACACCACCCATGCCACCGTGCATATCATAACAAAAATCCGGCACGCTGTGTAGACCCAAGCGTACCGAATTTTGCAGTACTTCCGTACCAATTTGCGGCGGGCTACGTCCCCTGCTTCCTCAGCCGCACCTTGGGAATCGGAATGCCGTGCTCCACGATGGCCATCACGGCCTCGGCCCGATTCTTCACGCCGATCTTCTGGTACAGCACCGACAGGCTGTTCTTGATCGTCTGCTCCGATAGCGCAAGGTGCTCGGCGATCTCGCGGTTGGTCGCGCCCTCGGCGATCAGCGCCAGGATCGCCAGTTCGCGCTCGGTCAGGGTGCCTTGCGGAAGGCTCACGCGCTCGTGCGCCATGCGACGAAACGCATCCAACAGACGCGCCGTGCTGACGGGGTCCAGCGACGCTTGCCCCTTGGCCGCAGTGCGAATGGCAGACAGGACGGCCTCCGCATCGGCCGCCTTCAAGATGTAACTGGAAGCGCCGGCCCGGACAGCATCCAGGAGCATATCCTCGTCGTCGTGCATGGTCAGAATGATCACGCGCGTGTCGGGATGCTCTGCCACAATGCGGCGGCACACCTGGATCCCGTCCATGCCAGGAAGCCCAATATCCAAGAGCACCACATCCGGATTCTTGTCCATCTGCTCAAGAGCCTGCTCGCCGGTGCCCGCCTCCGCGATCACCTCCACATCAGGACTGTGGTTGAGAAGTTCCCGCAGGCCGTCGCGGAACACAGCGTGGTCGTCCACTACCAAAACGCGAATCATCCTCTTGCACCCCCTAGACACCGCTTATAGGAAGCGTTATTGCGATACGTGTCCCCTTGCCCGGTGCCGAGTCAATCTCCAGACGACCCCCTACCGCCTGCACGTTTTCCGCCAGGGTTCGGAGGCCCATCCCCTGCGACCGGTCGGCCAAAGCCAGGTCAAAGCCTCTCCCGTTGTCTACAACCATGAGCATGACTTGCTGGCCCTCCACCCGGAGCGACATCCGGGCCGACGCTGGGCCAGCGTGCTTGCGGATGTTGTTCAGACATTCGGACACAGCGCGGTAGAGGAGCCCCTCCACCCTGGGGCCGAGTCGTGGGAACGACTCGGAGACGTCCAGCGTTACCGGGATACCGTACTGGGTCGCCTGCACTTCTACCAGTCTGCGGATGGCCGATAGAAACCCCTGCTGTTCCAGTTCCACCGGTCGGAGCGCATGAAGCACACGCCGCAATTGAACCACCGAGCCTTGCAGCGCCGAGACAATCCAGTCCATCTCGGCGGCGGCGCGCGTCGGGTCGGTCTCCAAGTAGGTGCGGGCGAGTTGCGCCTTCACCAGGATCGCGGCCAGGTCGCCGCCGACGCTGTCGTGCATCTCGGTGGCAATGCGGGTTCGCTCTTTCAAGATGCCGAGTTCCTCTGAACGGGCCAGCAGCCGCACTTTCTGCAGCGCGGCCGCCACCAGATTAGCGAAAAGATCAAGCAGGTCCGTCTCATCTCTGTCAAACGGGCCACTTTCCGCCTGGCGCAGCACAACCAGGACGCCGACGAGTTCGTCCTGCGCGTGCAAGGGCAAGGCCGCGGCAGACCCGCGGAAACCCACCCTTGTCAAGCGCAGGGCCTGGAAGATCGGCTTTCGCTCGCTGGCGGCCTTGCCCCACACGCCGCGCCCCATGGGCGATACCATCGGGAAATGCTCTGCATCGGCGGGGTTGGCCGACAGCAGTTTCAGCAGACCATAGCGGCGATCGTGCTCGTACAGGGCAACGGCGTCGGCGCGAAACAGATCCCGTCCCCCACTCGCGGCCAGGAGCGCAATGGCCCCGGCATCCGGCATCTCCATCAGACGCACCGAAATGCGGTGCAGATCGCGCAGGCGGGCGGCGGATTCGGCCCTGGGTCTGGCGGACTGGGCACGGCTCAAGGCGCTTCCCAGCGACCCGGCCAGTATCTGCGCGAGGCGGATTTCTTCATCCATCCACTCCCGCGGAGCCGTTTGGTACAGCGACAGCACACCGAACCCCTGGCCACCCACAAAGATAGGCACGATCATGGCGCTCTGAATACTTGCCCTCTCGGCAACCTCCACCACCTGTGGCGCTCCTGTATAGTCCTCGCGCCGCGTGAGGATCACGGGGATGCCCGTCCTCAAGGCGCGGTGGGCAGGTGCGCTGGGCGAGTACGCTTCCACGGCGCGGATGACTTCCTCAGGCACGTTGCGGCTGGCAAGGCACCGGAGGCGCTTGCTCGGGTACACGGCCTCGTAGATGGCGCAGGCCGACACCTGGAGCGAAGTCTCCACGGCGAGCAATGCGGAGTTGAGCAGTTGGGCGATGTCCTCTTGTTCGCTCACATAGACGGAGACCCGGTGCAGCGTTTCGAAATCCGCACGCAAGCGGATGGCGGACACCCGCAGGGCCTCATGTTCTATGGCCAGAGCCAGCAACGAGCCCATGGCGTGCAGGAACTGCACCTGGGCCGGAGATGGCTGGGCTTCTCCGGCGGTAGCGACGAGGATGACTCCCTCCGGCTTGGCCTGCCCCAGGAATGCCGCCGCGAATGCCATCTGACCGAACGCGGCGCGTAGGGATTGTGGGGCATCGTCGGGGTTCACCAACACGGGGAGGGGTCCCATTTCCTCCGAGAGGAATCGCGAAGCCGCATACGCGCCGGCGTCGGCGACGGCGCTCGCCGGGAGGCGGCGCGACACGTCCTGCGCCAGGCCCCGCGCCGGACCCAGAAGGCAGATCGCGCCGGCTTCCCACCCAAGACCGGCCAGTGTATTCTCCAGCACCGCATCCAGCGCCTCACCAAGGCTGGCAGCCGCGGAAACTGCCGCATGGGAGATGCCCAAACAGGCGAGCAGGCGCTCACCGCGGTCGGAACGAGACTCGTAGAAAACGGCCGTTTCGCGAACCACAGAGGCTTTATCGCTCCTTCGGTTCCCGGATGTTGAGGCTGTGGGTGCAGACTTTCGTACCATCACGACTCATGCGCAGGCTCCGCCGAGACAGCGCGCCTTCTTCTGTGATTGATCACGATGCCCGCGACACCGATGAGGACGGCGATGATGGCAAAGACCTGCGCTGCGGCCAAACTCCCAAGCCGCCAGGCATCGGGCCGAAGCATCTCAATGAAGAACCGTCCAAATGGGTAATAGATGAGATACGCGAAGAACACGTCGCCATCGCGCAGGCGAGAAGCCCACTTGCGCGCGAAAATCATGAACAGGATGAACCCCAGCAAACAGAACAGCGATTCGTACAGGAAGACGGGGTGGAATCGCTCGTAGTTTTCCAGGCCGGGCAATCGCCTTTCGGGTGCGATGTAGATGCCCCAGGGCAGGTCTGTCGGCGGGCCGTACAACTCTTGATTGGCATAATTGCCCCAGCGGCCGATGGCCTGGGCGATGAGCAGGCCCGGCGCGGCGATGTCGGCCCAGCGGAAGAAGGACAGTTTGGCCCAGCGCGTGTAAATCCACAATCCGACCGCCCCGCCGACAACCGCGCCGTAGATAGCCAGCCCGCCCTCCCAAATCTTCAGGATGGCGATGGGATTCTGGCGGTAGTACCACCAGCCCAGCGAGCCGTCGGCCGGGGAGGAGAACACGTGATACAACCGCGCGCCGATGATGCCCAAGATGAGGCACAGGATAAGGCCGTTCCACACGTGCTCGGGATTCTCGCCACGCCGTCGCGCCTCACGTGTGGCGGTGTAGGCTGCGACAAGAATGCCCGTTACGATCAGCAGCCCATACCATCGGACGGCGAACGGGCCGATTTGAAATGCAATCGGATTCATGGAGAACCCTCCTCGGGAGAATTGCACTGTGGCCTTCGGGACTCACAGCCGGTACGCGAGCGGCTGGCGTAGCCCGGGCGAACTCGGTGCCGCGGTTGATTATACCACAGAGCCTGCTATAATTCAATTACGTCGTGCGGAAAAGTACCGTACCTGCTACACGGGGTATACGAGGACATGGCGGGGATAGACTGGCAGAATCTACTGCTCGTGTGGGGCAGCAAAGCGGCAAGCATCCTGCTGGTACTCGTCTTGGGGTACCTTGGGATGCGCCTTGTGCGGGCATCGGCATCAGGGCTGGCACGTGCGCTGGACGACAAGGGCCTGGTGCGGATTGATGCGCGTGTGCAGCATAGAGCAACGATCGTCCGAACCGTAAACCGGGTTGGGACGCTGATCATCATCGTCATCGTCGCGTTGACCATCCTCTCCGAATTGGGCATCTCTGTTGCGCCCCTGTTGGCCAGTGCCGGCGTAGCGGGTGTCGCCGTCGGGCTTGGTGCACAAAGCCTGATAAAGGATGTTCTCGCGGGGCTTTTCATTTTGCTGGAAGACCAATTCGCCATCGGAGACCTTGTAACCCTCGCCGGCGTTACGGGCACGGTGGAGGAGATGTCCCTGCGACGGACGACGGTGCGCGATTTCAACGGCACTCTGTACGTGGTGCCCAACAGCGAGATCAAGGTCGTCGCCAATGCCAGCAAAGATTGGGCGCGCGTGATCGTGGATGTGGGCGTGGCGTACGAAACGGACTTGGGACGGGCGATGGCGGTGCTTTCGGAAGCCGGCGAGGCGGTGGCCGCGGCTCCGGAATTCCACGCGGATGTGCTGGAGCCGCCGCAGGTGATGGGCGTGATGAATCTGGCCGACTCGTGGGTAACGCTACGAATCGCCGTCAAGGTCAAGGCGGGAGCGCAGTGGGTCATATCCAGAGAACTGCGCAAACAGATCAAGGAAGCATTCGAGCGCGAGGGCATCGACATCCCCTACCCGCAGCGTGTAGTTCACCTGAAGCAGGAACCGTGAATGCCCCGCGGGGGCGAGTTCCTGCCTGTGCGCTCCCGCGTGTAGGCGTGAAATCAAGGAGCGGCCCGCCAGATAAGACCCTCTCGGCGCGGCAGTTATTGCCGCACCATGGAGAAGTCCTGCCTGCGCCTGTGCCCGATTTTGACCAATCTTCTGCATCGTCCTATACTCGCCCCCGAGCAACGCCTACATCCATTAACCAGGAGCGTATTGTATGCGCTACACCATCGTCATGCGGCGAACCGTTGCGGTTGCCACTGCCGGCCTGATCATGGCCGCCGCGCTAGTGGCCTGTGCCCCCGCGGCCTCGCCCTCGGCTGAGGGGCAGCCCACGGCGCTCAGGTCTACGGCCACCCCCGCCCCGTCTCCGACCCCAGCCCCCAAGCCGATCGTGGTAACGCTGGCGGGCTTGCCCGAGACCTACGCCGAGCCGCTTCACGCCGCTGTCGTCGGCATCCCGCCCGTCGTCGACGGCGGGGCCGAGCGCCCGGTTGCCATCGTTGACGCCGGCGATCAGGCTACGGTGCGGTTGGCCCTTGTCCCCAGGCCCGTGGCCCAGAACCCCCTGGCCGAGCGTTTTTATGCCGTCGTCGCGCCCTTCCCCACCATCACCGATGACATCACGCTGGGTGAACTGCGCGAACGCTGGACCGGCGGATCCGGCAAGGGGATCTTGTGCGTAACCCCAGAGGCCGCCGATGACTTGACCGCCGTGTTGGGCAGCAACCGCAATGTGGAAATCGTCCCCGCCGAGGAGATGCTGGCCCGTCTGGAAGCCGCGCCCCAGGCCATCGGCATCCTGCCCTTTGACCGCCTGGACCCGCGGTTCAAGGTGCTTGTTGTGGACGGGGCCAACGTCTTGGATAACCATCTGGACGCGACGACGTACCCGTTGGCGGTGGCCATTGCAGTGGAGGGGCCGGATGCGGCTTTGCTGGTCGAGCGTCTCGCCGGTGCCATCCAGCCTCGCACCAACCGCGACCCGGGCAAGTTGACGACGCTCATCATGACCGGCGTAACTGCCATGACGCGCATGACGGCGTTGAAGATGGAGCAGAAAGGCTACACCTATCCGGCGGAAATCATCTCGGCCACGCTCCGCGCCGCCGACATCACCCACGTCAGCAACGAAGTCCCCTTCATTCCCGGGTGCAAGGTAAACCCTACGCCGGGCAACCTGACCATGTGCAGCGATACGACCTACTGGGCAGCGTTGGAAGCCATTGGCACGGACATCGTGGGTCTCAGCGGGAATCACGTCAACGACTTCGGCGCGGAGGGGGCGCGGACTTCCATCAACTGGTACCGCGAACATGGCATCCCCATCTACGGCAGTGGCATGAACAGCGCCGAGGCGTGCGCGCCGCTCATGTGGGAGCACAATGGCAACACGTTCGCCTTCCTCGCCGCGCTGGCCTTTGATCCGTGGTACGCATGGGCCACCGACACGGAGCCGGGGGCCTGCTACTACTACGACCACAAGGACGAAATCCTGAAGAAGGTTGCCGAATTGAGCCGGCAGGTAGACATCGTGGCGGTGGAGTTGCAGTACTACGAGACGTATAACCCCTATCCCACCGACAAGCAGGTGGAGGAGTTTCGCGAACTGCGGGCGGCGGGGGCCGACATCGTTACCGGCGTCCAGAGCCATGTGCCCCAGGCGATGGAGCCCTACGGCGCGAACGATCCAGGAGGCCCGGGCATCATCGTGTATGGCCTGGGTAATCTGTTCTTTGACCAAATGTGGTCGTGGGAGACGCGCACCGAACTGTACGCCCGCCACACCATCTACGATGGGCGAGTTCTGAGCACAGAGATTCTCACGGGCGTGCTGGAGGACTACGCACAGCCGCGGTGGGCCACGCCGGAAGAGCGCGCGGGCATCCTCAAGAGCATCTTTGACGCCGCGCCGAAAAGGTAGCAGGGGGCAGGGCTATCGGCGTAGCGCGGCGGCCCGACGGGCAGGCTGGGGCCATTCTCTCCTCATGCCCCAGTCTGCTCGCGTGCTGTGCATCTACTGTCCCTTCTTGCTCTGTTCGCGGTGGTACTGCAACGTGCGGGCGATGATGTCGTCCACCGGGCTAGGGCCGCGTGTCTCTTTCGCCTTGGCGCGGGCGCGCTTCTCCTGCTTTTGGGCGCGCTCGCGGGCCTGCTGAAGCGCCAATTCCATGACGGTGGGCAGGGCTTCCTCTTCTTCCTCGGGCTCGGCTTCTTCCCCAACGGGCTCTGGCTCTTTCTCAATCAGCGCCTTCATGCTGAGGGAGATCTTGTCGCCCTCTACCTTGAGAATCTTGACCTGGACTTCGTCGCCCACGGATACCACATCGGCCGGGTTCCGGACGAACTCGTCGGACATCTCGGAGACGTGCACAAGGCCATCACTTCGCGCGCCGATGTTGACAAACGCGCCGAAATTCGTGATGCGCACGACCTTGCCCGTTACCACCATGCCGGGCTTCAGGTCTGACATGCGGTACTTCAGGGGCTCTTTCAGCGTGGCGCGAAAACTCTTGAGGTCGGGAGCCACCGCCTTGACCCAGACGGTGATGGGATCGCCCACGTGGAACTCAATCCCCTTGTTCTTGCCGAGAGGTCGGTACTCCGAAGCATGCAGAAAGCCTTCGCCATCCATACCGGCGTCAATGAAGACGCCCACGTCGGACACGCGCTTGACGGTCCCGTGGATCTCCATGTTCTTCTTCAGGTCTTTGATGCTCAACACCTGGGGAGCATCGGGCGAAGCCGCCTGCGCGAGTTCCTGCGAATGATTCTCCATAAAGACAGTGCCTCCTAGGTCTATCTGTATCGCCGGGCCGAGTTACGGGCAAAAGAATAAGGCCCGCTGTCCCGGCGCCTCGTGTCATGAGAATATCATAGGATTGGCTTTGTGTCAAAAGGCTGGCGCCCCTGGAGGGACTCGAACCCCCAACGACAGGGCTTAGGACGCCCTCGCTCTGTCCTTTGAGCTACAGGGGCGCGCCGCGTCATTATAACACGCGGGCGACTCTCCGCCAAAACCGATGCGCCCGCCCGTTCACGGCGTTTGGATGATGACCACCCGATCCAATCCGGCGTAGTCCTGCGCGACGCGGATCTGCGCACTCGGAAACGCGGCCGGGGCGACCCGCCGCACCTCGGCCGCCTGGCCCGCGCCGATCTCCAGGACGACCGCGCCGCTCGGCCGGATATGGGCCAGCGCCTGGCCCACCAGGCGGCGGATCAGGTCCAACCCGTTGGCGCCGCCGCGCAGGGCGTGCACCGGCTCGTGAACGCGGATTTCGGGAGCCAACTCTGGCCACTCCTTGTCGGCGATGTAGGGGAGGTTGGCCACCAGGATGTCCACAGCCCAGGGCAGGTGCTCCAGCAGGTCGCTCTGCACCAGGCACATGCGGTGCAGCACACCGTGGCGCTCTGCGTTGCGCCAGGCCACCTCCAGCGCCTCGCGCGACGAATCCAGGGCGCAGACCTGCGCGTGGGGCAGGTGGACGGCCAAGGTGATGGCGATTGCGCCGCTGCCCGTGCCCACGTCGGCGATGAGAACGGGCTGGTTGCCTCGCCGTCTCATCCGCACCACGGCCAGGACTTCCTCTACCACGTGTTCGGTTTCGGGGCGCGGGACAAGGACGGCGGGCGTAACGGCGAAATCCAGGCCGTAGAATTCGCGGTGGCCGGTGATGTAGGCGATCGGCTCGCGTTTTTCCCTGCGGGCGACCCATGCTTGGAAGCGCGGCCACGCATCGGCGGGTACGGCATCGTTGCTGTGCGCCAGCAGGTGGGCGCGCTCCACTCCCGCACACTCGCAGAGCAAGATCTCCGCGTCCAGGCGCGGCGTCTCGCATCCGGCAGTGGCCAGCCGCTCCGTCGCCCACACCAGGGCATCTTGAATACAGCGGGGTGTGTTATCGTCCATTGCCTTCCCCAATGCTCTGCTCCAGCGACTGTTTCAGTTTCTCGGCCTGGTCTGCTAGGGCAAGTTGGTCTATGATCTCGTCCAAGTCCCCCGCCAGTACGTCTTCCAACCGGTGCGTGGTGTAATGAATTCGGTGGTCGGTAACGCGGTTCTGCGGGAAGTTGTACGTGCGGATCTTCTCGCTCCGTTCGCCGGTTCCCACCTGGGCACGGCGGGCATCGGTGCGTGCGGCGATCTGCTTTTGCAGTTCCATGTCGTACAGCCGCGCACGCAGGACGCTCAACGCCCGCATCTTGTTCTGAAGTTGCGAACGCTCATCCTGGCACGATACCACGATGCCGGTGGGGATGTGGGTGATGCGCACCGCCGAATCGGTGGTGTTCACACTTTGCCCGCCGTGGCCGGCGGAGCGGTACACGTCAATCCGCAGGTCGTTGGGGTCTATCTCCACTTCCACCTCGTCGGCCTCGGGCAAGACGGCCACCGTCGCCGTGGATGTGTGGATGCGTCCGCTGGCCTCGGTTACAGGCACGCGCTGCACGCGGTGGACGCCGCTTTCGTACTTCAGGCGCGAGTAGGCGCCGCGCCCCTGTACCTCAAAGATGATCTCCTTGTAGCCGCCGATGCCGCTTTCGTTGTAACTGATGACCGAGGTCTTCCAACGCTTGGACTCGGCGTAGCGCATGTACATGCGGGCCAACTCCGCGGCGAACAGCCCGGCCTCGTCCCCGCCCGCGCCCGCGCGGATTTCCACGATGACGTCCTTCTCGTCGTTGGGGTCTTTGGGCAGAAGCGCCAGGCGCAGTTCTTGGTACAGTTCCTCTTTCTGCGACTCCAGGCTCTCCAATTCCTCGCGCGCGAGGTCGCGGATTTCCTCGTCCGTTTCTTCTTCCAGCAGGGCGCGCGCCGACGCTATCTGCTGTTCCACCGCTTTGTAGCGGCGGTACAGCGAGACGATGGGTTCAATCTCCACCTGCTCCTGGGCGTAGATGCGCATCCTCTCATGGTCTTGGGCGATTTCCGGGTCGGCCATGAGCCTATTCAGTTCTTCATATCGCTCGTCAATTTGAGCCAGTTTCTCCAACATCTTTGTGTGTCCTCTCACTGCAAAAAGGGCCCGAAGGCCCCTTCTCTATGTCAATACTAACGGGAATCCTTGTTGCGTCAAATACAAGGGGGCGCGAATCGTGCGCGGCGTTGGTGTCGGGAGCGCCGCTACCGGAACCAGGTGGCGAGGTAGTAAACGGCGGGCACGACGAACAACAGGCTGTCCAGCCTGTCCAACATGCCCCCGTGCCCTGGGATGAGGTTGCCCGAGTCTTTTACGCCTACCTGCCGCTTCATCATGGAGATGCTCAAGTCTCCAAACGGCGCGAGCACCGAGACGGCCAGCCCGATGAGCAGACCTTGCGGAACGGTAAGCCCCGCCAGCCGCCCCAGAAGGACGCCCGCGATCTCGGCGGTAAGCCACCCGCCGACGATGCCTTCCCATGTTTTCTTTGGGCTGAGGCGGGGGGCCAGTTTGTGGCGGCCAAACCACGTGCCGGCGAAGTAGGCCCCGCTGTCACTGATCCAAGTCGTAACCAGCGCAATGGCGATCCAGACCAGGCCGTTGTCCAGGGCGCGGATGCGCAGGAAGTGCCCACCCATCCAGCCCAGGTACAGCCCCATGCCCAGCGCGAGCGCCCAGTCGGCGGTCGGCGCGGCGCGACCGGGCAGGAGCAACTGCCACGAGAGCGTGATGATGAACAGGGCGGTCAGCGCCAGCGGTAGGTACGAGTCCCACCGCCCCTGCGCCAGCACCAGCATGACGGCCAGCGGCAGGTAAAGCGACAGTGCCTCTGGACGGAAGCCGCCCTTGCGCATCATCGCGCCGAACTCCCACGCGGCCAGCGCCAAGACTGCCGCCATGAGGACGAACAGCCACAGCCCACCCAGGTAGACGAAGAGGGCTACGATGGGAAGCATGATGGCAGCGCTTAGCACTCGTGTTCGTAACAAGGCCATGCTCCTGTGTGTTCTGTGGCCGATTGCGTTCAGGCCTGTGTGTCTCCGCCGGATTCCCCGCTGGGCGACGGGATGCGGCCGAATTTCCGCTCGCGCCTGGCGTACTCGGCCAGGGCCTTGTACAGTTCCGCCTCGTCAAAGTCCGGCCAGTACACCGGCGACGAATAGTACTCGGCGTAGGCCGCCTGCCAGATAAGGAAGTTGCTGAGCCGCATCTCGCCGGCCGTGCGGATGATGAGATCGGGGTCGGGCAGGCCGGCGGTGTACAGGTACTGCTCAAACAGCGCGTCGGTAACCTGTTCAGGCTTCACGCCGTCCTGGATCATGCGCCGCGCCGCGTCCACGATCTCGGCGCGCCCACCGTAGTTGAAGGCGACGTTCAGGATGATTTTAGAATTATGGCGGGTTCGCTCTACGGCTCGCCTGATCTCGTGCAGAATGTCGGGCGAGATGCCTTCCTCCTTGCCGCTGTGGCGAATCTGCACGCCGTTGCGGTCTAGGTTGTCCAGTTCGTGCCGCACGTACTGCGTGAGCAAGGTCATGAGGCCCTTGACTTCCTCTTCGGGACGCGCCCAGTTCTCGGTGGAGAAGGCATAGACGGTCAGGACTTCTATGCCAAAGTCCACGCACGCCTGCAGGATGCGGCGCAGGTTTTCGGTTCCGGCTCGGTGCCCGGCGAGCCGGGGAAGCCCCCTGGCCTGGGCCCAGCGTCCATTGCCGTCCATGATGATGGCGACGTGGCGCGGGACACGGGACAGCGGAGGCCATTTGGAATTGCTCACGTCTGTTCTCTCTCCGATCAGAAAACCGCAGTGCGGCGCAGGTAGGCACGCACGCGGTGTGAGTGGCGGCGTATCCTGCGGCCCGAACTGCGGTTTACGAATCTAGACTTCAAGAATCTCGTTTTCTTTGTGCTTGCCGATTTCGTCGGCGCGCTGGATCATCCGGTCGGTGAGTTCTTGAATCTCCTCCTTGGCGCGGTACAGGTCGTCCTCGGAGATCATCTTCTCTTCTTCCAGTTCGCGCGCGGTCTCAATGGCGTCGCGGCGCAGGTTGCGGATGGCGACCCTCGCCTCTTCCACGCGCTTGGCGACCAGTTTCACCAGTTCGCGACGCCGTTCCTCGGTCAGGGGCGGGATAACCAGCCGAATGATCTTGCCGTCGTTCATCGGCGTCAGCCCGAGATCGGACTTCAGGATGGCCTTCTCAATAGCGGCCAGGCCTGTCTGATCCCATGGGCGGATGGCCAGCAGGCGCGGCTCCGGCACGGCGATGCTGGCGAGTTGATTCAGCGGCGTGGGCACACCGTAGTAGTCCACCATCAGCCGTTCCACCAGCGCGGGCGACGCCCGCCCCGTGCGAATGCCGACCAGGTCCGACGAAAGGGCTTCCAGCGCCTTTTCCATGCGTTGTTCGGTTTCTGCTAGCAGTTCCTTGATCATGGTGCACCTGCCCTAGCCGATTTGCGCGGCGTCCGCTGTTCTAATGGTAGATGAGTGTGCCGATAGGTTCGCCAAAGAGAACCTTCTCAATGCTGTGCGGTTCCCACAAGTTGACGACGACGATGGGCATGTCGTTGTCCATGCACAGGCTGATGGCCGTGCTGTCCAACACGCCCACGCGCAAATTCAGGGCTTCAATGTAGGTCAGTTTCTCAAACCGTTTGGCTTCGGGATGCTTCTTCGGGTCTGCATCATAGACCGCGTCCACCTTGGTCGCCTTGATGAGCACATCGGCGTTGATCTCCACCGCGCGAAGGGCCGCTGCCGTGTCGGTGGTGAAGAACGGGTTGCCGGTGCCCGCGCCCATGATGACGACGCGGCCTTTCTCCAGATGGCGGATGGCGCGCAGGCGGATGTAAGGTTCCGCGACCGCACGCATCTCTATCGCTGTCTGCACCCGCGTGTCCAAGCCCGCACGCTCCAGCGCGTCCTGCAGGGCCAGCGCGTTCATCACCGTCGCCAGCATGCCCATGTGGTCGGCGGTGGCGCGTTCCATGCCGTGGCTGATGCCGTCTATGCCGCGCCAGATGTTGCCGGCGCCCAGGACGATGGCCACCTCCGCGCCATAGGACTTCAGAACGGCGATTTTGGCCGCCAGCGCCTCGGCGGCGTCAGGGTCAATGCCGTACCCCTTGGGGCCGGCCAGCGCTTCCCCGCCGACTTTCAAAAGAATTCGTTTGTATTTCAGTTCAGGCATAATCGCCTCCACAGAGGGATGGGCCGAAAACAAGGGATGCAACTGCCGTCGCATCCCTTGTACCGAGTTACAGTTCCTCGCCCACCTCGTAGCGGATGAAGCGCCGGACTCGGGTGTTCTCGCCGACCCTAGACGCCACCTGCGTTACCAGGTCTTGGACGGTCATCGTTTCGTCCTTGATGAACGCCTGACGCAGCAGGCAGACCTCGTTGTAGAACTTGTCCAGTTTGCCCTGGACGATTTTCTCCACGACCTCGGCGGGCTTGTTGCCCTCAATTTCGCTCAGGGCCGCGCGGCGCTTTTCTTCTAGCACCTCGGCCGGAATGTCCTCGGGCGACAGGTACTTGGGCGCCATGGCGACCACGTGCATGGCCAGGTCTCGGGCCAACTGCTGGAACTCGGCTGTGCGCGCCACGAAGTCGGTCTCGCAGTTGACTTCAACCAGACCGGCCACGCGGCTTCCCGGGTGCACATAGAACCCGATGATGCCCTCGGGCACGGCTCGGTCCGCACGTTTGGCGACCGCCGCCAGCCCTTTCTCCTTCAGGTATGCGATGGCTTTCTGGAAGTCGCCGCCGTTTGCCTCAAGGGCTTTCTTGCAATCCAAAACTCCTGCGCCGGTTTGCTCGCGCAGTTCTTTGATCATCGTAGCCGTGATTTCCATGAAATACTCCTTGAAATGCCTATCCGTTTGTATTGGGTGTTGCGAGAAATCACCGCGTCGTTTCTCGCCGTTGTAAAGTCTGATCAGGTGCCGCCTCGGGCGGGCCTATTCTTCCTCGTCCTCTACGTCCTCTTCATCCACCAACTCGTCTACAGCCTCGTCCTCGTGCTCGTCCGTGTCCTCGCCGTTCTCGCTTGCGAACAGGCCAGAACGCAGTTTCGCCAAGGTCGCCTCGCCGAGGTAGCGCTCGTCCTCATCCTCGTACTCGTAGGCGAATTCCTCTTCCTCCTCGCCGCGGGCTCGCGCCGCTTCCGTTGCGGCCTGCGCCTCGCGGGCGGCTTCTTCCTCG
>FWPV01011508.1_pt1 | contig 14051 bp, 9 predicted proteins | sample 2228371 | NCBI WGS metagenome assembly FWPV01 (sample SAMEA103939776, study PRJEB20133) | metagenome
TTACTTGCAGGTTTACCTCCCGGAAGCAAAAAAGCGCGGACTGCGAGTCATCATCTATTTCAACGTCCACTGGTTCAATCAGCCCTTCGCCGCCAAACACCCTGATTGGGTGCAGGTGAGGGAAAACGGCAAACCGCTCACCGGAGTCTATGACACGGGCACGGATTTCTGCCTAAACAGCCCGTGGCGCGAGTGGGTCTTCAGCGTGCTCCGCGAGCTGATGGCGTATCCTATCGACGGCATTTTCTTCGACGGGCCAATTTTCTTCCCTGACACATGCTACTGCCGTTACTGCCAAGCCAAGTACCACGAGCGCTACAAGCGGAAACTTCCGCCCAAGTCGGCTCGCAAAGGCGCCGAATTCCGGAACCTGATCGAGTTTCAGGCAGCCTCCATGGCGGAGTTCCTTCGCCAAAGCAACGCCATCATCAAGCGAGCCAATCCCAACGCCGTGTTCTACATGAACGGCGGCGTCCGAGGCGGCAATTGGGCTACGGCGCGCCTGAACCGGGTGCTTGTCTCCGAACAGGACATGCTCGGCAGCGAAGGCGGCTTCATCAGCGGCGATCTCACCCGCGTCCCCATCTGGAAACCCGGAATCACCGCCCGGCTGCTTGAGACTCAGGCGGGCGGCAAGCCGCGCATCATCTTTTCCGCCGCCGGGCACAAGCCGTGGACTTTCTCTCTTCTCACGGCGCCGGAGCTTCGCCTCTTGTACGCCGGCTCCATCGCCAACGCCGCAGGAGTGTGGTTTGGCATGACGCCGTTTGAATTCCGCCAGCCTGAGATGCAGGCGCTAGCGGAAATGAACCGCTTCGTTGAGAAGAACGCGCGCTATCTCCACAACACGCGTTCCGCCGCGCGCGCCGCTCTCGTTTGGTCCGATGTCAGCGCGAATCTCTACGCCGGATCCGACGCGCAGATGATCGACGTCGACCGCGTGAAAGCCGCCACCGGCGTCGGGAACTTGGATAGCGAGTTTTCCGGTCTCGCGGATGCGCTCCTGCGCAGCCACCTGCCGTTCGACGTGATCGACGACGTTGCTTTGGAACGCGAGGAGATCAGCCGCTACCAGGTTATCTTTTTGCCGAATGTCGCCTGCATGAGCGACGCCGTGGCTGCCCGCCTGCGGGAGTACGTCCGGCGCGGCGGAAACCTGTTCGCTACCTTCGAGACTTCGCTTTACGACGATACGGGCATGCGCCGCGGGGACTTCGCTCTGGCTGATGTTTTCGGAGTCACAAGCGCCATGCGCATTATGGGTCCGCGCCGGTGGGATTACACCAAGCGCATTCTCGCCCATCCGTTGGCGGAAGGCTTGGATCGCGAGTTGCTGCCCTCGCCCGTTCATTACCTGCGCGTCACTCCGAAGGGCGCCCAGACTCTGCTCATCTACTCCCAGCCCTTGGCGGGGCGCTACGACGGCATCCCCGGAATGACAAAGGACCCGGCACTCACGGTAAACACTTTCGGAAAAGGCAAAGCCGTGTATGCCAGCGGCGACTTGGGCGCTACGATACAAACCTTCCGCATCCCGGAGCTGTTCCGCACCGTGCGCAACGCCGTGCAGACGCTGTCCGAAAACCCGGTTCAACTTGAAAACGCGCCCGCCTCTGTCGAAGTCGTCCTGCGCTCGCAAAATGAAGGGCGCCGCTTGATCCTCCACCTCCTGAACTCCACCGCCGAGATGACCCGTCCCATCGAGCGCATTATCCCGCTCACGAACATCCGCGCCCGGCTCAAGACCGCGCCGGGCAATTACCGCGCGCGCACGTTGATGCGTCCCGCAGAGCTGCAAACCCGTTTCAAAGACGGCTTCGCCGAGTTCACCGTCCCGAGGGTGGACGAGTACGAAGTGGTGGTGATAGAGAGCGCCGCGCCCGCCGCAGTCAGGCGCTAGGGGACCGCTTGGCGCTTTGACCGGCGCGGTAGAGGAACCACGAAACTAAGGCGAAACTTGCTATCACAGCAATTTCGCCTGGAGCGCCTTGGAAGTACGGAGTGGCGTTCTTGGGAACAAGCCCGCCCGCCACAAGCGCCGCCACCACCACTCCGGCGAGTCCCTCCCCTGCCACCAGCCCGGAAGCTGCAAGCACGCCCGGATCGCTCGCCGCCTTCGAGCCCTGGGTCGTTCCACGGGCGCACAAGGCGCGCAGGCAGCCGCCCAGATAAATGGCTGCCATGGTTCCAAGCGGCAGATAGACGCCGATGGCGAACGCTAACGGCGAGACGCCGCACAGCATCGCGCCGATGGCCAGCCCGCCGCCGGAGAGCACCAGACCCCACGGCAGGGCGCCCGCGAGCACGCCTTCGACGATGGTCTTCATCAGCGTCGCCTGCGGCGCCGGAATGTCTTTCGAGCCGAAAGTGTAAGCGCTGCCGAGGAGCATCACCGTCGCCGCCACCGCCCAGCAAGCGAAACTCGCGCCGATGAGCTGTCCGAACTGCTGCCTCGCCGGCGTCGCGCCGACTAGCCACCCCGTCTTGAGGTCTTGCGAAATGTCGCCCGCCTTGGAAGCCGCCACCGCTACAATCGTGCCCACGGTCAAAACGGCGGCGCGCGCATTGGCGTCCGCCCAGCCCGACGCCGCGAACACCGACGCCGTGCCGAGCAGCGTCACCAGCGCTACGCCGGAAGTCGGCTGCGAGGAAACGCCCACGAGCCCGACGATTCTCGCCGCGACTGCGACGAACAGCAGCCCGAAGACGCCCACTCCCGCCGCGGCGACAGCCCGCTGAGCGGGTCCCATCCCGCCTGCGAAGACGCCCGGCACGGCGCCTGCAATCACGACCACTATAAGAACAGCCCCGATGACGAACCAGCCTGGAAGATCCCGGTCTGTGCGATCCTGTGCTTCGTCTGCTCCGCCCCGGTTGCTCCTCAAGCCTCGCGCTACGGCCAGGAAAGCCCCCGCCATGGCAGGCAGCCCCCGCAGCACCGTGATGATGCCGCCGGTAGCCACAGCGCCAGCTCCGACATACCGCACATAACGGGACCAGATGTCTCCCGCCGACATGTCTTTCACCAAGCGCGCAGTTTCGGGCGCCAGAGGCGTGCTCAATCCTTGCCCGATCCAGGTGATCAGGGGCGTCAGCACCACCGCCGAAATCAGCGAACCCGCCACCAGCACGCCCGACTGCCGGTAGCCGAGAATGAACCCGACTCCCATCAGCGCGGGCGCCAGTTCCAGCGCCAGTTGCGCATTCGGCAAGAAGGGCAGGCTGCCGTGCAAGGAGCCCGGCATCACGAAAGCCAGAGAAATGGCGAACTTCACCGCCGCGCCCACCGCCATGCCGCGGAAGATCCATACGCTCGTTTCCGAACCGGCAGCCGTCGCCCTCAGCACCTCGGCGCACGCCGTGCCTTCCGGGTACGGCAGTTCGTGGTGCGCCTTGACGATCAGCATCCGCCGCAGCGGGATCATCGCCGCCAGCCCCAAGACAGCGCCCAAATACGAGAGCACAGCGATCTGCGTGTAAGGCGGCGCCATACCCCACATGTAAAGCGCCGGTATCGTAAAGATCGTCCCGGTGGCGAGGGATGTCGAAGCCGAACCGATGGTCTGCGAAAGGTTCGCTTCCAGGATGGTTCCCCGCCTTCGAAGCAGCCGGAACACCGCCACTGTCATCACCGCGGCGGGGATCGAAGCCGACACCGTCATGCCCACCCGCAGCCCGAGATAGGCGTTCGCCGCGCCGAACACGATGCCCAGGATGACTCCCGTCACCACCGCCTTCAAAGTGAATTCCGCCAGACTTTCCGGCTGCGAGACAGCCGCGTTCAAGTTACTCATGAATCTGACACTCTGGCACGAGCCGGGGTGTCAGCGCAACCGGACGAGCGCGCAAGGGTTTCATGCTTCGTGACATGATCGAAGCAGAGGTGATTTTATGAAATCTTTGGTGTTATTGATGGGCACGTTGCTGTGTCTCGAAGCTGCCTTCGGGCAGATCACATTGCCCGGGCTGCGCCGCGGCGCTGTGCGCGCTACGGGTCAGGCGAGCCTGTCCGTCTCTCCCGACCTTGCCCGCGTCACCGTCAGCGTGGAGACCCGCGCCGCTACGGCAAACGACGCCGCCAACCAAAACGCTACCCAAACCAACGCCGTGCTGACGATCTTGCGGCAGTTTCTGGGAGCGAACGCCGACATCAAGACCGTCGGGTACTCCCTGAGTCCGATCTATGTGTACCCGAAGGAAGGGGCGCCCACGATTACCGGCTATACAGCGGTCAATTCTCTTCAGGTTTCCATGTCCGACTTGTCCCAGGTGGGGCGGCTCATCGATCTCGCTGTGCAGGGCGGCGCCACCCGGATTCAGGGCATCCAGTTCACGCTGAAGGATCCCCAGCCGGTTCAAACACGGGCTTTGCGCCAAGCGGCGGAGCAAGCCAAGATTCAAGCGGAAGCCATCGCGGCGGGCTTGGGCGTTCGCACAGGGGGCGTTTTGTGGGCTGAGGAAAGCTCCGGAGTGCAGCCGGTGAGTCTCGATGTGGTCCGTGCCGCTGCGCCAACCACTACGCCTGTCGAACCCGGCTTGGTGGTTGTGACCGCCAACGTGACCGTGGAACTGGAAATCCGCTGAAAGGGCGCGGCGGCGGCGCCGGGCTGCCTGGTCCTAGCCTCGCGGCGAAGCGCCGTCCGCTTACGGCTGAAACCGGAACGGAAGGCGCTAGTCGTCCTTCTTGCCCTTCACCATCGGCACGAAGCGGACCCCATAGACCGAACGGCGGGTGACCTTGCCATTCTTGTCCTTGTCCACTACGTACAGCTCCTGCTCCCAAATGCCCGAGCCGGCGGGGGCGACCATCTTGCCGCCATTCGCCAGTTGGTCGATCAAGCTTTGGGGAATCTGCGGCGGTGCGGCGGTCAGGATGATGCGGTCGAAAGGCGCCTTCTCCGGCCAACCCAGGTATCCGTCGCCCACCCGCACGAAGATGTTCGTGTAACCGAGTTTTTTGAGCAGCGCCTCCGCCGAAGCCGCCAGTTCGGGGATAATCTCGATGGTGTAAACTTCCTTCACCAACGGGGAGAGCACGGCCGCCTGATAGCCGCTGCCCGTGCCGATCTCGAGCACGCGATGACCCGGCTTCGGATCCAACAGTTCGGTCATCGACGCGACGATATACGGCTGCGAAATGGTCTGCCCGTAACCGATCGGCAGGGGCCCGTCGGCATACGCCTGGGAGCGCACCGACTCCGGCACGAACAGATGGCGAGGCGTAGCCCGCATCACCTTGAGCACGCCGGGGTGCCTCACCCCGCGGCTCTCAATTTGCTGCCGCACCATGCGTTCCCGTTCGCTTTCCCACCGGTCGGCCGCTGCGCCAGAAAGGGTCGCCATAAGCAATAAAGGGATTGCCAGCATTGTAACGATCCCGAAAGAATGATACGCCAATTCCCCGCTGCTTGTCTCCCTAATTCGATAAGCTAGAAATTTGACCGCCCGAATCTTCGCCAAGCTGCTGATCGCCATTTTCTGCGTCTTGATTGTGACTCTTGGCGCGGTCGACCTTCTTGTGACTCGGATCGCCGAGTCGAACTACCGCGAGACGCGCACCCGGGAACTCACGGTCAAGTGCCGCATGCTGTCGCGACTGCCCGCCGGCCAGCAGATGGAGCTGGCCCACGCGGCCAATGTTCGTCTTACGGTCGTCGACCCGGCAGGCAGGGTCTTGCGCGACAGCGAAGCGCGCCCGCAGGACATGGAGAATCACCTGGGGAGACCTGAGATTCAAGCCGCGCTCGCCGGGCGCAATGGCTCGAGCCGCCGGAACAGTCCGACCACGGGCGTCGATTACCTTTATGTGGCGATCCCGTGTCCGGAGGGCGCCCTGCGTTTGGCGGTTCCGCTGGCCGAGCTGAAACCGCATGTGACCGCCGTGCGGCGGCGGATGCTCGCGGCGACCGCTGTGGCGTTCTTGCCGGCGGTTCTGCTGGCGGCTCTCTTTGCCCGGTCCGTATCCTCGCGGCTGGGAAATATCATCGACTACTCGCGCAGGATCGCGGCCGGCGAATTTGGCGCGCGGCTTGATATCCGCGGGCGGGACGAGCTGAGCATCCTCTCAGACCGCCTGAATGAAACCGCCGCCAAACTGCAAAAGATGTTCGAAGCTCTCGAGCGGGAGCACGCCGAACTCGAAAAACTCGAACGCGTCCGCAAGGACTTCGTCATCAACGTCTCGCACGAGCTTCGCACCCCGCTCGCTTCGATCCAAGGCTACACGGAGACCCTGCTCGACGGCGCCATCCACGATCCCGATAACAACATCCGGTTTTTGTCGATCATCCGCCAGAACGCGGAACGGCTCGGGCGCCTCATCGCCGACCTGATGACCATTTCGAGGCTCGAATTGAAAACCCAGAAGTTTCAGTTCGCCTCATATCGCGTGAATGCGCTGCTGTCCGAAGCGGTGGATTCCATGTTGCCCGTCGCCGCCAAGAAGGGCTTGTCCTTGAACTTGGCCCCGGCGGACGCATCCGCCGAAGTGTTTTGCGATTCCGAAGCCGTGCAGCAGGTGCTCATCAATTTGCTCGACAATGCCGTCAAATACACCCCGGAAGGGGGATCCGTCACAGTTGGCGCACGCCAGAGCGATCCGGAGTTCGTGGAGATCTATGTCCGCGACACCGGAATCGGCATCCCGGCGGAAGACCTCCCGCGCCTGTTCGAACGCTTCTACCGCGTCGATAAGGCGCGTTCCCGCGAGTTGGGAGGCACAGGACTTGGCCTCGCCATCGTGAAGCATTTGGTGCGCGCGCAGGGCGGCGCCGTGCGGGTAGAAAGCGCCATGAATCAAGGATCTGAGTTTTCGTTCACCCTGCCTGTCCACGATCTCGGACTGAGCGAACAGGCTGAAGTCCGCAACGAACTGACCATCGGATGAGAGAGCGCCCGTTCCTGGTTACACTGGAAGGAAAGGGATCCCGGCCGGATTGGGGAGACAGTCTTTTATGATTCACTCGCGCCTGAGAATATTCGCGTTGCTGTGGCTGGCTGCGCTCGCGCCGGCGCAAAGCCTCGAAGAGTTCGAAAAACGCGTCACGGAGTTCACTTTAGCCAATGGGATGCACTTCATCGTGCTCCATCGCCCGAATGCGCCCGTGGTCTCGTTTCATGCTTATGTGAATGCTGGGGCTGCAAACGACCCGAGAGGCAAAACCGGTCTCGCCCACATGTTCGAGCACATGATCGGCAAGGGCACCATGACCGTCGGCTCGACCAATTGGGAAGCGGAACAAAAGGCGCTCGACGCGGTCGAGGAGGCCTACGACCGGCTGGAGCAAGAGCGCCGCAAAGGTCCGCGAGCCTCCCCGGAAGAGATCAAGAAGCTCGAAGCCGCACTGCAAAAGGCGATCGAAAAGGCGAACTCTTATGTCGAACCCAACGCTTATGTGCGGGTGATCGAAGAGAACGGCGGAGTGGGTTTCAACGCCGGAACCTCCGCCGACAGCACGGTGTACTTTTACAGCCTGCCTGAAAACCGGGCCGAGCTGTGGTTCCTGCTGGCGTCCGAGTGGTTCCGGCGCCCTGTCTACCGCGAGTTCTACCGGGAGCGCGACGTGGTGCGCGAAGAACGCCGCATGCGGATCGAATCCAGCCCGCAAGGCAAACTCTTTGAAATGGCGATGGCCACCGCCTTCGCCGCGCACCCGTACCGGACTTTGATCGGATGGGCGAGCGACATCGAGAATCTTCGCGCCCGGGACGCGGAACAGTTCTACAGGACCTACTACGTTCCCGGCAACGTCACCATTGGCATCGCCGGCGATATCGACCCGGCGCGCGCCCGCAAGCTTGCCGAAAAGTATTTCGGACCCTTGCCGGCGGGTCCGCTCCCGCCGCCCGTCCTCACGGTGGAGCCGCCGCAGGAGGGCGAGAAACGGGTGGTGGTGGAAACGCCCGCGCAGCCCTTTCTCATCATCGGCTACAAGCGCCCGGACCAGCGGCACAAGGATGACCCGGTTTTCGACGTGATCGCTTCCGTTCTCGCCAGCGGGCGCACCGGCTGGATGTACAAAGAGCTCGTTCGCGACCGCAAACTCGCCCTCGCCGCGGGCGCTCAGTCCGGCATCCCCGGCAGTAAGTTCCCTAACTTGTTCGTGCTCTACAGCGTGCCGGGCGCGGGCAAGACCGTCGAAGAAAACGAGAAGGCGATTTACGAGATTGTCGAACGGCTCAAGAACGAGAAGGTGGACGAGGAGACGTTAAGCCGGGTCAAGACCAAGGTGCGCGCGGGGCTGATCCGGCAGCTCGACAACAACGCCGGGCTTGCCGCCCGCCTCGCCTCCTACCACGCCAATTTCGGAAGCTGGAAGGTGCTGTTCACGGGCATCGAAGACATTGAGAAGGTGACGGCGGAGGACGTGCAGCGGGTCGCCCGGGAGTATCTCACCGCCCGGAACCGCACGGTGGCTTACACGGTGCAGCCCGCCAAGGACTCCAAGGAGGTGAAGAAATGACGCGGCGCATCGTGCTCTTCCTCGCGGCTGCCTGTTTCGCGGCGGCGCAGCAGCCGTCGCCGGCCAAGGCGCCGCTGCCCCATCAGCAGCTGAAGTACCCGCCGCTGAAGCAGTTCAAGATCCCGGAGATCGCCACATTCACGCTGAGCAACGGCATGAAGCTGTATTTGCTCGAAAACCACGAGCTGCCGCTGGTTTCCGGACTGGCGCTGATCCGCACAGGCAACCTGTTCGAGCCGGCGGATAAAGTCGGTTTGGCGCAGATTACGGGAATGGTGATGCGCACGGGAGGCACGAAGGAGAAGACCGGCGACGAGCTGGATGTCGAGCTGGAAAACCGCGCCGCGAGCGTCGAGAGTTCCATCGGCGAATCGAGCGCCACGGTGAGCTTCAGCACCCTCAAGGAGAACGCCGCCGAGGTGCTCGCGATTCTCCGCGACGTGCTCACCGCGCCGGAATTCCGGCAGGACAAGATCGATCTGGCGAAGACGCAGTTGCGCAGCATGATCGCCCGGCGCAACGACGACGCTTCTTCGATCGCCTCCCGTGAGTTCGCCGAAATCCTGTATGGCAAGGACACCCCTTACGGGCGGCGCATCGAGTACTTCCACTTGGACAATATTTCGCGGCAGGACTTGATCGCGTTTCACCGGCGGTACTTCTTCCCGTCGAATGTCATGCTCGCGGTGCAGGGCGATTTCAAAGCAGGCGAAATGAAGGCGCTGATCGAAAAGCTGTTCGAAGGCTGGAAAGCTTCGCAGCCCCCCGTGCCCCCCTTTCCGGCCGTTACAGCCAAGCCCGCGCCGGGAATTTACCTGGCGTCGAAACCCGACATCAATCAGACTTTCTTCCGTATCGGGCATCTCGGCGGGACGCTCAAGGACAAGGACTACCCCGCTCTCGAGGTCGCGGCGGACATCCTTGGCGGCAGTTTCTCCTCGCGCCTGTTCAGGAAGGTTCGAACGGAGCTGGGGTACGCGTACAACGTCAGCGCCGCTTGGGGCGCGGGCTACGAGCAGCCGGGCGTCTTCCGGATCGGCGGGAGCACCAAGTCGGCTTCCACTGTCGACGCCATCAAAGTGATCCGCGAGGAAGTGGAGCGTCTGCGCACGTCCGAGGTCACCGACGAGGAACTGCGCACAGCGAAGGACACCGTACTGAACAGTTTCGTCTTCCGCTTCGACAGTCCCGCCAAGACGCTCTCCCGCTTGTTGACCTATGAGTATTACGGGTATCCGAAAGACTTCATTTTTCAATACCAGAAGGCGATCGCCGCGGTGACCAAAGCTGATGTTCTGCGGGTGGCGCGGGAGCGTTTCCGCCCGGAAAACTTCACCATCGTCGCTGTCGCGAACCCCAAGGAGCTTGATCCCCCGCTCACGGCGTTGGGCGAGGTGCGCGCGATCGATCTCACCATTCCGGAGCCGAAGAAAGAAGCCGCGCCTTCGGACGCCGCCACTTTGGCGCGCGGCAAGCAGTTGCTTCAGAAAGTCCAGCAAGCGCTCGGCGGCGCGGACAGGCTCGCTGCGGTGAAGGACTTCGTGCAGTCCACCGAAGTGGTCATGGAGATGGGCGGAGGCGCAATGAAGGCTTCGCAAAAGTTGTTCTGGCTCGATCCATCTCACTTCCGGCAGGAGCAGCAGCTCCCCTTCGGGAAAATCGTCGCTTATTCGGATGGCGAAACCGGATGGCTTCAAACGCCCCAAGGCGTCATGCCTCTGGCGGCGCCGGTGATGAAGCAGGTTCGCACGGAGCTATTGCGCTTGTGGGTGCGGCTGGCGCTAAGCGACAGGGACCCAAATCGCACGGTAAACGCGGTGGGCGAGAACGCGGTTGAGATCTCCGATAAGCAGGGCGCCAGCCTCCGCTTGGAGGTAGATGCGGCCACCGGATTGCCGAAGAAGCTCAGCTACCAGTCGTCGCAAATGGCCGGCGCTCCGGTGATGGTCGAGGAAACGTACTCGGACTGGCGGGAAGTCGGGGGCGTCAAGCTCCCGTTCAAAGTCTCCATCACGCAGGGCGGCAAGAAATTCGCCGATGCCAGCGTGCAGGAGATTTTGGTAAACCAAGGCTTGAAAGCGGAGGACCTGGCGAAGAAGCCATGACGCGAAGATTCTTGCTTTCAGCGGCGCCCGCGGTTTGGATTGCGCGCGGGCAAACGACGCAGTCCGACGGGCGGAAGATTCTCGAAGAGTGCGTGGCGGCGATGGGAGGGGAGCGGTTCCTCACGATGGAAGACCGCGTGGAATTCGGGCGCGCTTATTCGTTCTACAACGAAGAGCTATCGGGGCTAGCCCGCGCCCGCATCTCGGTCCGTTATCTTAAGGAGCCTCCCGCCGAGGGGATCCCGGCCATCGAAGAGCGCCAGGCGTTTGGCAAGAACGAGGATTTCGGCATGATCTTCGCCGGAGGCAAGGCGTGGAGTTTCAGCTTCCGCGGCGCGCGTCCCGCCCGTCCGGATGTCCTCCCGCGGTGGGTGGATTCGACCTTGCGGAACGTTTTCTACATCTTGCAGCGCCGGCTCAATGAACCCGGCATGGTGTTCGAGCGCCGCGGCTCGGAGGTCTTCGAAAACCAGCCGGTCGATATTGTAGACGCCATCGATCCGGAGAACCGCACCGTGAGCATTTACCTGCACCGTTCCACCCGCCTGCCGGTTCGCCAGGTATACGTCCGGCGCGACCCGAAAACGAGAGAGCGGATTGAAGAGATCACGATTTACGCAAAGTATCGCGACGTGGGCGGGGGGGTTCAATGGCCGCTCACCATCCAGCGCAACCGCAACAACCAGAAGATCTTCGAAATGTTCGCCGAAAGCGTCGCCATCAACCAGCGCCTGCCCGCGTCTCTTTTTCAAGTCGAGGGGCGTCTGAAAATCCTTCCTCCGGCCAAGTGAACTCCTCGCGCCCGGCGGAGTGCGCCTGCCAGATCCGCGCGCCCGGTGCAGCCCACCCCTGGAGTGCGAAAAGGTAAACTATAACTCGCTATGAAGAAGGCTTTCCTCATCTTGTTTGCGGTATCGCTCGTCCCTGAGGCGCAGGCGGCGGGCTGGGTGAAGTTGTTCGACGGAAAGACGTTGAAAGGCTGGTCCGTACACAGCGGCAAGGCCACGTACAAGGTTGACAAGGGCACGATCTTGGGCGTCGCCGTCTTGGGCAGCCCCAACACATTCCTGTGCACGGACCGGGAGTTCGGCGATTTCATCCTGGAGTTCGAGGTCAAGGTGGACCCCGAACTCAACTCCGGCGTTCAGATCCGGAGCCTCATCGCGCCGGAGGACATGGTTCTCAAATTCGAGGACCGGGGCAAACCCGTGCAGCGCAAGATCCCCAAGGATCGGGTTTATGGCTACCAGGTGGAAATCGCCACCCAGAAGTCCGGCAATTCCGGCAATGTATACGACGAAGCCCGGCGCGCCCGCTTTCTGGATGATTTCACCAATAAGCCCGCCGCCCGCAACGCGTTCAAGGACAACCAGTGGAACAAGTACCGCGTGGAGTGCCGGGGCGATTCGATCAAGACATGGGTGAACGGCGTGCCCGCCGCGGATTTCAAGGACTCCATGACCCTGCGCGGCATCATCGGGTTGCAGGTTCACTCCGTGCCCAAGGACCGCTTCAAGCCATACGAGGTCCGCTGGCGCAACATCCGCATCCGGGAGTTGAAATAGCAAGAGCCGGGGGCAGCTCAGGCTAACCGCCGGCGATAGGCCGCCTAGCGCTTTTCATGCGAGCTCGACCACAGGAAGGCGGCTCGAATGAAACGATTCTCTTATCGCATGCTTAGGTTGTGACTTGGCAGCATCTATTACGAGCACGATCCTCCTCGCGCAGGAAGGTGCAAGCAATTGAGAGCTAGTAACTCTTCAACCGCGACAAAGACTCAAAACAACAATTTGAGTGACAAGTTCAACTGCCGTTGACCGTGGCCCTTCTCGTCGGTAACAGTTCCAAATGCGGTGCTTACAGGACTGGTGTTAGGCGCCTCGAACTGCACGTGGTTCATCGTGTTGTAGGTCTCAAACCGGAACTGAACGCGAAGGCGCTCTCTGATGGAAAAGGTCTTGAAAAACGACATATCGAAATTGTTGATGCCGTCGGCGCGGATGCCGGTGAACCGCGAGGGGAACGTTCGAATGTTGTTGGCTAGCTGCTCCCTGCTATTCCGGTTAAAGCCCGCTCCTGTATTGAACCAGCGTTCGGGGCTCCGCTGGCCAACCGGCAAGACGATGTCGTGGAGATTGCCGGTGAAGATGGCGTTGCCGAAGCCCAGCGGAGGGCCGCTCTGGCCTTCATACACTCCCTGAAGCTGCCAGCCGCTTACGATGTGATGAAGCGGGCCGGTGACATGGCCCAGCAACGGCTTGCCCCGGCCGAAGGGCAGTTCCCAGATAGCGCTGGCGGTGAAGCGGTGCTGGTAGTCCTGGTCTGAGATCACCTTCTCCAAGTAGGGATCGGTGTCGTTCAAGTAATTGATTGCTTCCATGAACTTCGACCAGGTCCAGGAGGACTGAAAAGTTAGGCCTGCGCTCGATCGCTTCTCGACCGCAAGTTGCAGCGAGTGATAGTACGACCACCCAGCAGGGAAGCTGGTGGAAATACCCTGAAAGTGAGGCCGTTCCCGCAACAGTTGGCTGCGGTTGATTGTGTTCGTCGCCAGCGCCGTGCCGGCAAACTGCGGAATGCCGAAAAAGGGGTTGGCGACTCTCGCGCTAAGGAAGTCAATGGTGGCTTGGTCGCGAACGGGCAAAGTGGACAAATATTGCCGTGGCACCGGGTTGAGCTGCCGGCTCACGTCAATCTTAGTTCCGCGATTGCCTACATATGCGACGTCCATTAACGTTCGGAATGGGAACTGACGCTGAACCGACAATGACCAGCGCTGCATGTACGGGTTCAGGGGCTTCTCGTAAAAGAACGAAATGCCGCGGCCCAAGAATGTATTTAGACCACCGGCTGCACCCAGCGGCGCCTCAAGGCCGCCGGGGAAAGGGTTCGACAGCGTGGCGACAAAGCTCAGACCATTGTCCAGGCTGGGAATGAGGTTTGTCGACTGGTTGAACCCGCCCTGATTGACGTGCTGACGGTCGATGCCCATGGTGTCATAGAAAATTCCGTAGCCGCTGCGCACCACCGTCTTCGGGGTGAGCTGGTAGGCGAGTCCCACCCGTGGGGCGATGTTGTTCCGGTCCGGCTCCCACAGGCCTCTAGGTTGCCCTCCAACACCGGCGAACAGCAAGCCACCCTTGGCGCTGACACCGGCACTTCCGGTATAGGAGAACGTGCGTAATTGGCCAAGGCCATTGCCTCGATTGGGCTAGCCACCTGAAAGTCGAAGCCGCGGATGGTACGGTTGTACCGTTCCGTGATCGAACCTTCGTATTCCCAGCGCACACCCACATTCAATGTCAGTCTTCGCGTTAACTTCCAGTCGTCTTGGAAGAAGAGCGCTGTGAAAGTGGATTGCTCGGCACGCGAAGCATTGATGTCAATCCTTCCCCCGGTCGGCAGGCCGAGTAAGAAGGAAGCCAGCCCTTGACCGATCGGCGCCACCGGCGAGTTGTCAAGCGGACCCCGGGTCCAGGTCTGG
>FWPV01011509.1_pt1 | contig 14050 bp, 11 predicted proteins | sample 2228371 | NCBI WGS metagenome assembly FWPV01 (sample SAMEA103939776, study PRJEB20133) | metagenome
CACGCGTGTTCGGCTTCAGGCTGAATGTCGCCACCCCCGCCGGCTATGGGCCCGACCCGGCCATTGTGGCCGAGGCGGACGGCCAGGTCATGCTGACCCATGACCCGCGTGTGGCCTGCCGCGATGCCGACCTGGTGGTCACCGACGTGTGGACCAGCATGGGCCAGGAGGAGGAGACCGAGCGCCGCCGGCGTGACTTCGCCGGCTATTGTGTCGGCGAGGAGCTGATGGCCCTGGCACGCCCGGATGCGCTGTTCATGCACTGTCTGCCGGCCCACCGAGGCGAGGAGGTGGACGCCGCCGTGATCGACGGCCCCTGGAGCGTGGTCTGGGATGAGGCGGAGAATCGCCTGCACACCCAGAAGGCCCTGCTCGAGTTCCTGCTCGGCGCCCTGGACTGAGCCTTTGCGATGAGCGCAGACACGCATCCCACCCTCCAGCAGCTGCTGCGGGATGCCGCGCCCTACATCCATGCCCACCGCGGCAGGACCGTGGTTCTGGCCTTCGCCGGCGAGGCCCTGCTCGAGCAGGGGCTGGAGGCCCTGGCCTCCGATGTGGCCTTGCTCTCAAGCCTCGGCGTCCGCCTCGTGCTCGTGCCGGGATCGCGCCCGCAGATCGAGGCCGAGCTGCATGGCGCAGGCCTTCGTTCCCGCTTCCACGCCGGTCTGCGCATCACCGGCGAGGCGGAGTTGCCTCATGTCAAGCGCGCCGTGGCCGTGCAGACCGTGGACCTCATCGCCCGTCTCTCCCAAGGCATGCCCAACACCCCACTCGAGGGCGCGCGCCTGTCGGTGGTGACCGCCAATCTCGTCATTGCCCGTCCCGCCGGGGTTCGCGACGGTGTCGATCTCGGCTGGACTGGGGAGGTGCGCAAGGTTGAGTCCGAGCGCCTGACCCGCCTGCTGGACGCCGGGCACGTCATCCTTCAGCCCTGCCTTGGCACCTCGCCGACGGGCGAAGTCTTCAACCTGCGCGCGGAGGATGTGGCGGTGGAGTTGGCCGCCGCGATCCGTGCCGACAAGCTGGTGTTCCTCACCGAGTCGGCCAGCAGCCTCCCGGCGCAGATGACTATCGCCGAGGCCGCCGCCTGGCAGGACAGCGCCGCCTTGTCGGCCGAGTTCCGCCTCCATCTGGCGAGCGCCGTACAGGCCGTGCGCCGCGGGGTGGGGCGGGTGCACCTGGTCGACCGACGCAACGAGGGCGCCCTGCTGCGCGAGCTGTTCACCCGCGAGGGCAACGGCACGCTGGTGACCGCCGAGCCGGTAGAGAAGCTGCGCCGGGCGACGATCGACGACGTGGGGGGGATTCTTGAACTGATCCGTCCGCTTGAGGACGAGGGCGTGCTCGTGCGCCGCCCGCGTGAACAGCTCGAGCTCGAGATCGAGCGCTACTGGGTGGTTGACCTGGATGGGCGCATCATCGCCACGGCAGCCCTGCACACCTTCCCGGACGCGCCGCTGGCCGAACTGGCCTGTCTGACCGTGCACCCCGACTACCGTCGCGGTGGACGTGCCAGCCAGCTTCTGCGCCAGATGGAGCGGGAGGCGGTCAAGCAGGGGCTGGAAGGGCTGTTCGTGTTGACCACCCATACCGCACACTGGTTCATCGAGCACGGTTTCCGCAAGGCCGAGGTGAGTGACCTGCCGGTTTCGCGTCAGGCCATCTACAACGCCCAGCGCAATTCCAAGGTCTTCATCAAGACCCTTCAGGTCGCATCGGTGCCTGCGCGGGTCGATGCTGCGCCTTCCTCAAGCGCCTGATGACCCAGTCCATCATGGTCGTGCCCGAGGGGGCGGGCTGGGTTGGTCAGGCCCGGTTGCTCGCTCATCGCCTGAATGCCCCCTATGCTGATCATCCACCGGCTCATGGCTTGCTTCTTCTGGTCGGGGCGGGCGGCCTGGCCCTGCATGATGCCGACTCCCCCCGGGAGCAGCCGCTGCGCGTTGATTTCAGCGTAGGTAGCATGGGTTATCGCCAGCGGGCCGGCTTCCGCCGCGACGAGCTGCTCCCGCGTGCCGTGGGCATCAAGGGGGCGTATCTGCCAACCATCCTTGATGCCACGGCGGGGCTTGGGCGTGACGCCTTCATGCTCGCGAGCCTGGGCTGCGAGGTCACCCTGTTCGAGCGCAATCCCGTCGTCCTGGCATTGCTCGAGGACGGGTTGCGCCGGGGCGGACAATTGCCTGCCCTTGCCCCGGTGATCGGGCGGATGCATCTTGTGGCCGGCGACGCCGCCGCCTACCTGGACTCTGCTGCGGCTGTCGCGCCTGATGTGGTCGTGCTGGATCCGATGTTTCCGGAGCGGGGAAAGTCCGCACTGGTGAAGAAGCCGATGCGTCTTTTCCACGGCCTGGTGGGAGCGGATCCGGATGCGGACGGGGTGCTGGAGCGGGCGATGGCGAAGGCTCGCAGGCGCGTGGTGGTTAAGCGGCCGCTGCATGCCCCGGCGCTGGGCGGGCTTACACCTTCCCTGAGCTACAAGGGCAAGGCAGTGCGTTTTGACGTCTATCTGACCGGAGTGGGGGCGTCGGGCAGGGAGGGCTGAGGGGGGGGCGGGGCGCCTGTCCGGAGTGGCGCGGTTGCATGAGCGTGCGCGCGCGACGCACAAACAAAAAGGGCGCCCCGAGGGGCGCCCTTTGCGTCAGGCGGTCTCCAATTACTTGGAGGCGGCGTTGACGGTCACTTCCACGCGACGGTTCTTGGCGCGGCCAGCCTTGGTCTTGTTGTCGGCAACCGGCTGGGACTCGCCCTTGCCAGAGGCCTTGATCTTGGCAGCCGGTACGCCCTTGCCAACCAGGTAGTCAGCAACGGTCTTGGCGCGGCGCTCGGACAGCTTCTGGTTGTAGGCGTCGGTACCGATGCTGTCGGTGTGGCCAACCACGGTGATCTGCTCAACCTGGTCGATCTTCATTTCGGCAACCAGCGCGTCGAGGGCCTTCTTGCCTTCGGGCTTCAGGTTGGACTTGTCGAAGTCGAAGTAGGTGTCGGCGTTGAGGGTGATCTTCTTGGCGGCGACGACCGGGGCCTTCGGCGCTTCAACGGCCGGCTTGGCCTCGACCTTCTCTTCCTTGAAGTATTCCGGGTGGCATTCCTTGATGGCGCTGTCGGCGCTCAGAGGGATGTGGCCGTTGAGGACGCACTTGCCCACGCCATCCTTCACCACGACTTTCTGGCTGTCATAGACATAGGCGGTCGGCTTGTCGGCAGCGAAGGCCGGGGCGGCCAGGACGGCGGATGCCAGCAGGCCTGCGCTGAGAGCAGCGAAGTTCTTCATGATTGTCTTCCCTTCTCGAAGGTTGAGTTTGCAAAAGGGCAAGCCATCGCATTCAACGGCTTGTTGGAATTTATAATACGTTCCCGATGCCGAAAAAGCTAAGAAACGTTGTTTTTTTGCACGGCCGCTGTTGCTCGCCTGCACAGCAATTCGCCCACGGCGCCCTTGCATGAAATTTGTATAGCGCCCCGCAGGCCGGTTCACAAGTCCAGATAACACGAGACCTTATATAGATGAGTAGCTACGACGCCGTCCGCGCCCTGGTCTGGAAGCATGACGCCCTGGAATTGCTCGACCAGCGTCGCCTGCCGGCCGTGCGAGAGTTTGTGCGTTGCACGACGGCCTCCCAGGTTGCCGAGGCCATCCGTGCCATGGTGGTGCGCGGGGCGCCCGCGATCGGCATTGCTGCGGCCTTTGGCGTGGTGCTGGCCGCGCGTCAGCACGGCCTGGGTGATGCCGACGCTGTCCGTCGGGTGGAGGAGGATATCGAGCGCCTCGCCCAGTCGCGCCCGACGGCGGTCAACCTGTTCTGGGCGATCGAACGCATGCGCCGCGTCCTCGGGCGACAGGGGGATGTTGCATCCCTGGAGCAGGAGGCGCGGCGGATCGAGGCGGAGGATCTCGAGGCCAACCGGCGCATGGGTGAGTTCGGCGCGGCCCTGATCGAGCCCGGCCGGGATGTCCTGACTCACTGCAATACCGGGTCGCTCGCCACGGCCGGACTCGGGACGGCGCTCGGTGTGATCCGCACCGCTTATGCGCAGAAGCGGGTGGGGCATGTCTTTGCGGACGAAACCCGCCCTTGGCTGCAGGGTGCCCGCTTGACCGCGTGGGAGCTCAAGGAGGACGGCATCCCTGTAACCCTCATCTGCGAGGGGGCTGCGGCCAGCCTGATGAAGGGGGGGCGCATCGGCTGGGTCATTGTTGGCGCCGACCGCATCACTGCCAATGGCGACACGGCCAACAAGATCGGCACCTATGGCCTGGCCATCCTCGCCAGGCATCACGGGGTGCGCTTCATGGTGGTGGCGCCGTCCTCGACCTTCGACCTTGCCCTGCGGTCGGGGGCGGAGATCCCCATCGAGACGCGTCCGATGGATGAGGTGACCATGCTTGCCGGGCAGCGTATCGCCCCCGAGGGGGTGGAGGCCTGGAATCCCTCGTTCGATGTCACCCCGGCCGAGCTGATCGATGCCATCGTGACCGAGCGCGGCGTGATCCTGCGGCCGGATGCCGAGCGGGTGCGCGCGATCATCGGCGGCGCCTGAGGGGGCTCAAGCCTTGCCGGGCGCAGGCGGTTTTGCCCGCCTGTGGTATAGTTTCGGGCTTTGATGTGCCCTAAACCGAGTGTCATCGTACATGGCTGATTTCGCCAAGGAGATCTTCCCGGTCAACCTCGAAGACGAGATGCGTCAGTCCTACATGGACTACGCGATGAGCGTCATCGTTGGCCGGGCCCTGCCTGATGTTCGTGACGGCCTGAAGCCCGTGCATCGCCGCGCCCTGTTCGCCATGAGCGAGCTGGGCAACGACTGGAACAAGCCCTACAAGAAATCGGCCCGCGTGGTCGGTGATGTCATCGGTAAATACCACCCGCACGGTGACACGGCGGTGTACGACACCATCGTGCGCATGGCCCAGCCGTTCTCCATGCGCTACGTGCTGGTCGATGGCCAGGGCAACTTCGGCTCGATCGACGGCGATGCCCCGGCCGCGATGCGTTACACCGAGGTGCGCCAGGCCCGCATCGCGCATGAGCTGCAGGCGGATATCGACAAGGACACCGTCGATTTCGTGCCGAACTACGACGGTTCCGAGCGCGAGCCGGCCGTCTTCCCCACCCGCGTCCCCAACCTGCTGGTCAACGGCTCGGCCGGCATCGCCGTGGGCATGGCGACCAACATCCCGCCGCACAACCTCGGCGAGGTCATTGATGCCTGCCTGGCGCTGGTCGACGATCCGGACGTTGCGGACGCTCGCCTGCTCGAGCTGGTGCCGGGGCCCGACTTCCCGACCGCGGGCATCATCTTCGGCGGCGCAGGGATCCGCGAGGCCTACCTGACCGGCCGCGGTCGCATCCAGGTGCGTGCCCGCGCGCACGTCGAGGAGGACGAGCGCACCGGCCGCCAGACCATCATCGTCACCGAGCTTCCCTACCAGGTGAACAAGGCGCGCCTGATCGAGCGTATCGCCGAGCTGGTCAAAGAGAAGAAGATCGAGGGTATCTCGGAGCTGCGTGACGAGTCCGACAAGGACGGCCTGCGCGTGGTGATCGAGGTCAAGCGCGGCGAGATGGCCGAGGTGCTGCTCAACAACCTCTATCAGCAGACCCAGCTGCAGACCGTGTTCGGCATCAACATGGTCGCCCTGGTCGACGGCCAGCCGCGCACCCTGCCGCTGCGCGACATGCTGGAAGCCTTCCTGCGCCACCGCCGTGACGTGGTCACCCGTCGCACCCTGTTCGACCTGCGCAAGGCGCGTGATCGGGCCCACATCTTGGAAGGGCTTGCGGTCGCGCTGGCCAACATCGACGAGATCATCGCCCTGATCAAGGCCGCGGCCAGTCCTGCTGAGGCCAAGGAACAACTCCTCGCACGCCGCTGGCAGGCGGGCCTGGTGCGCGAGATGCTGGCCCGCGCCGGCGCCTCGGCATCGCGCCCCGAAGGACTGGATGCCAGCTTTGGCATGGCGGAGGACGGCGCCTACCGGCTCTCCCCGGCCCAGGCCCAGGCCATCCTCGAGCTGCGCCTGCACCGCCTGACCGGTCTTGAGCAGGACAAGATCGTCGGCGAGTTCGCCGAGATCCTCAACACCATCGCCGAGCTGCTTGAAATCCTGGCCAATCCCGACCGGCTGATGGCGGTGATCCGCGAGGAACTGGTGGCGATCCGCACTCAGTATGCCGACGCGCGCCGTACCGAGATCCAGGCGGCCCGCGCGGACCTGTCCGAGGAGGACTTGATCGCCGAGGAGCAGCGCGTGGTGACCCTCTCGCATGCCGGCTACATCAAGACCCAGTCGCTGTCCGACTACCAGGCCCAGCATCGCGGCGGCCGCGGCCGCAGCGCGGCCAAGGTCAAGGGCGAGGACGCCATCCAGAAGCTGCTGGTTGCAAGCTCCCATGACATGATCATGCTGTTCACCAGCCGCGGCCGGGTGTACTGGAAGAAGGTGTGGGAGCTGCCGCTCGGCAGCGGCCAGGCTCGTGGCCGGCCGATCGTCAACATCCTGCCGCTGGAGGAGAACGAGCGCATTGAGGCCCTGCTGCCGTTGCGCGATTTTTCCTCCGATGCCTACGTGCTGTTTGCCACCCGCAACGGCATCGTCAAGAAGACCCCTCTTTCGGAGTTCTCCCGTCCGCGTCCGAGTGGCATCATCGCCATCGACATCCGTGAGGGCGACAGCCTGATCGGCGCGGCGCTGACCGACGGTGCGCAGGACGTGATGCTGTTCACCAACGCCGGCAAGGTCATCCGCTTCCCGGAGACCGACGTGCGGGCAATGGGGCGCAGCGCCTCCGGCGTGATCGGTGTCCGCCTGGCGGAGGGCCAGACCGTGGTGTCGATGATCGTGGCCCAGGACGGTGATAACAAGGGCGATATCCTTACCGCCTCCGAGAACGGCTACGGCAAGCGCACCCCGCTGGACGACTTCCCGCGCCACGGCCGCGGCGGCCAGGGCGTGATCGCCCTGCAGACCACCGAGCGCAACGGCCTGCTGGTCGGCGCGGTGCAGGTGGCGGAAGAGGACGAACTGATGCTGATCAGCGACCAGGGCACGCTGGTGCGTACCCCCGTCGCTGAGGTATCCCGCCTTGGACGCAACACCCAGGGGGTGACCCTGATCCGTCTCGGCAAGGACGAGCATCTGGTCCAGATTGAACGCATCCAGAGCGTGGGCGAGGCCGAAGAGACCGCCGCCGACGCTCCATCAGAATCCACAGATCAATAAATTGAAGAGGGGAGTTCCCATGGCCCGTGTGTACAACTTCAGTGCTGGCCCGGCAATGCTGCCGACCGAGGTCCTCGAGCGCGCGCGCGACGAGATGCTGGACTGGAACGGCTCCGGCATGTCCGTGATGGAGATGAGCCATCGCGGCAAAGAGTACGTCTCCATCGCCGAGAAGGCCGAGGCCGACCTGCGCAAGCTGATGGCCATCCCCGACAACTACAAGGTGCTGTTCCTGCAGGGCGGCGCCTCCGCGCAGTTCAGCATGGTCCCGATGAACCTTCTGCGCGGCAAGACCAGCGCCGACTACCTGAACACCGGCCACTGGTCCGAGAAGGCCGTTGCCGAGGGCAAGCGTTACTGCAACGTCAACATCGTCGCCGACACCAAGGGCAGCAAGTACACCACCCTGCCGGACGCCTCCGAGCTGTCGTTCAGCAAGGACGCTGCCTACGTGCACTACACCCCGAACGAGACCATCGCGGGCGTGGAGTTCGGCTACATCCCGGAGACCGGCGACATCCCGCTGGTGGCCGACATGTCCTCCACCATCCTGTCCCGTCCGGTGGACGTGTCCAAGTTCGGCGTGATCTATGCCGGCGCGCAGAAGAACATCGGCCCGGCCGGCTTGACCATCGCCATCGTGCGCGATGACCTGATCGGCGAGACCCTGCCGGGGACCCCGACCATGTTCGATTACAAAACCCATGCCGACAACGGCTCGATGTACAACACCCCGCCGACCTACGCCTGGTACATCGCCGGCCTCGTGTTCGAGCACCTGCTGGCCAAGGGCGGTCTGGCGGCGATGGCCGAGATCAACAAGCGCAAGGCGCAGAAGCTGTACGACGCGATCGATAACTCGCCGTTCTACTCCAACCCGGTGGACAAGAAGTGCCGCTCCTGGATGAACGTGCCGTTCATTCTCGCCAACAGCGAGCTGGACAAGGCCTTCCTCAAGGAGGCTGAGGCCGCCGGCCTGTCCACTCTGGCCGGCCACCGCTCCGTCGGTGGCATGCGCGCCAGCATCTACAACGCCATGCCGGAAGCTGGCGTCGATGCGCTGGTCGACTTCATGAACGATTTCGCCCGTCGCCATGGCTGATTAAAACAATAAATCAAGGGGTTATACGATGTACAAGATCCTTACTCTCAACAACATCTCTGCCGTTGGCCTGGACCGTCTGCCGCGCGACAAATACGAGATCGCCTCTGAGATCCAGCACCCGGACGCCATCCTGGTGCGCTCCGCCAAGATGCACGGCATGGACGTCCCCGCCACCTTGAAGGCCATCGGCCGCGCTGGCGCCGGTGTGAACAATATTCCGGTCAAGGAGATGAGCGAGAAGGGCATCGTGGTGTTCAACGCCCCGGGCGCCAACGCCAATGCGGTGAAGGAACTGGTCATCGCCGGCATGCTGATGGCCGCGCGCAACATTGCCCAGGCCTGGAAGTTCGCCGTAGAGCTGGAGGGTGATGATGCCTTCCTGCACAAGGCGGTCGAGGACGGCAAGAAGAACTATGTCGGCTTCGAGCTGCCGGGACGCACCCTGGGCGTGATCGGCCTGGGCGCCATTGGCGTGCGGGTGGCCAACGCCGCGCGCGCCCTCGGCATGAAGGTCATCGGCTTCGATCCGGGCATCACCGTCGAGCGCGCCTGGGAGCTGTCCGCGGACGTGCAGCAGGCGACCAGCGTGGACGAGGTGCTGGTCAAGTCCGACTTCGTCACCTTCCACGTGCCGCTGATCGACGCGACCCGCAACCTGGTCAATGCCGAGCGCCTGAAGTTCATGAAGGACAACGTCGTGGTGCTGAACTTCGCCCGCGAGGGCGTGGTGGACGAGGCCGCGATGGTCGAGGCGCTGAATTCCGGCAAGGCGCACGCCTACGTGTCCGACTTCCCGACCAACGCCACCAAGAACCATCCGCGCTGCATCACCCTGCCGCACCTGGGCGCCTCCACCGGCGAGGCCGAGGATAACTGCGCGATCATGGTCGCCGAGCAGGTGCGCGACTTCCTCGAGAACGGCAACATCACCAATTCCGTGAACTTCCCGGAGGTGAAGCTGCCGCGCAAGGGCTCCCATCGCCTGGCCATCGCCAACAAGAACCTGCCGGACATGGTCGGCCAGATGTCGCACATCCTCGGCAGCCACAAGGTCAACATCGCCCACATGGTCAACGAGTCCCGTGGCGATCTGGCCTACACCCTGATCGATGTCGAGGGCGAGGTTCCGGCCGCTGCCGCGGAGGCCATCCGCGCCATCGACGGCGTGCTCAACGTCCGCGTGATCTGATCGGTCATGAATGAGGGCGTGAAGCCGTTGCCGCGGCTTGAGGAGGTACGTGAGCGTATCGACCAGGTCGACCAGCGGCTGCTGGAACTGCTGTCCGAGCGCGCGCGCCTGGCCCACACCGTGGGTGAGATCAAGCGCGCGGAGGAGGGCGAGGGCAGCATCCAGTTCTATCGCCCCGAGCGGGAGGCGCAGGTTCTGCGCCGCGTGCAGGGGCTCAACCCGGGGCCCCTGAGTGATGCCAGCATCGCCTGGCTGTTCCGCGAGATCATGTCGGCCTGCCTGGCCCTGGAGCAACCGACCCGCGTGGCCTATCTCGGCCCCGCAGGCACCTTCAGCCAGATGGCCGCCCTGCGCCAGTTCGGCCATGCCGCCGAACTGGTGCCCTGTCATTCCATTCCCGAGGTGTTCCGTGCGGTGGCCTCGGGGAATGCCGCCTATGGCGTGGCCCCGGTGGAGAACTCCACCGAGGGCGGCGTCGCCCAGACGCAGGAGGCCCTGCTGGCCCACGATCTTTCGATCTGCGGCGAGCTGGCCCTGCGTATCCATCACCAGCTGCTCTGCAAAAGCAGCGCCCTCGCCGAGGTTCGCCGTGTGTACGGCCATGCCCAGGCCCTTGGGCAGTGCCGCCGCTGGCTGGACGAGCACCTGCCGCAGGCCGAGCGCGTGCCGGTGAGCAGCAACGGCGAGGGCGCGCGCCTGGCCGCCGGGGAAGAGGGGGCGGCCGCGATTGCCCCCGAGCTTGCGGCCGAGCTTTACCAGCTCCCCATCCTGGTGGCGAACATCGAGGATGAGGCGCACAACACCACGCGTTTCGTCGTGCTGGGCACGAGCGATGCCGGGCCGAGCGGGGAGGACAAGACCTCGCTCGCCGTCTCCACCGCCAACCAGCCTGGGGCGCTTTACCAGTTGCTCAAACCGCTGGCGGAGCGGGGCATCAGCCTCACCCGGATCGAATCCCGTCCGGTGCGCGCGCGGGCGTGGGAATACCTGTTCTTCATCGACCTCGAAGGGCACCGGCATGAGCCCAGGGTTGCCGAGGCCCTGCGTGAGCTTGAGCAGCATGCGGCCTGGCTGCGCGTGTTCGGTTCCTATCCCAAGGCGGTACTTTCGGCATGAGCAACAATGCATGGCTGGCGAGGGCCCTCCCGCAGGTGGCGGGACTCTCCCCTTATGTCCCCGGCAAGCCGATCGAGGAACTGGAGCGTGAGCTCGGCATCAGCGGGGCGATCAAGCTCGCCTCCAACGAGAACCCGCTCGGTCCCTCGCCGCGGGCGTTGGAGGCCATGCGCGCCCTGCTGCCGCAGGTGCACCTCTACCCGGATGGCAGCGGCCATGCCCTCAAGCAGGCCCTGGCCGCGCACCTCGGGGTCAGGGCGGAGGGCATGACCCTCGGCAATGGCTCCAATGATGTCCTGGATCTCATCGCCCGCGCCTTCCTGGGCCCCGGACGGGGGGCGGTGTTCTCCGAGTATGCCTTTGCCGTCTACCCCATCAGCACCCAGGCGGCCGGCGGCGTTGCCCAGCGGGCGCGCGCCCTGCCGCCGGATCACCCCACCCAGCCCTATGGCCATGATCTGGCCGCCCTGCGTGCGGCGGTGGATGAAACCACCCGCGTGGTGTTCCTCGCCAACCCCAACAATCCCACCGGGACCTGGGTTGAGCGGGATGCCCTGCGCGATTTTCTGGCCTCCCTGCCCGAGGATGTGCTGGTGGTGGTGGATGAGGCCTACATCGAGTATGTCGAGCCCGACTCGGATTTCCCCAACGCCGTCGAGTGGCTGGACGACTTCCCCAACCTGATCGTCACCCGCACCTTCTCCAAGATCCACGGCCTGGCGGGGCTGCGCGTGGGCTATGCGGTGTCCAACCCGCAGGTCGCGGAGGTGCTCAACCGCGTGCGCCAGCCGTTCAACGTCAACCTGCTCGCCCTGGAGGCGGCGCGGGCCGCGCTGGCCGACCCCGACCATGTACGCCGCACCCGTGAGCTCAACCGCGCGGGGCTCGCCCAGGTGCGCGAGGGGCTGGGCAAGCTCGGCCTGACCGCCCTTCCCAGCCTCGGCAACTTCCTCTGCATTGACATGCAGCGGCCGGCCATGCCGGTGTACGACGGCCTGCTGCGCCAGGGCGTGATCGTGCGCCCGGTCGGCAACTACGGCCTGCCGAATTTCCTGCGGGTGAGCATCGGTACCGAGGCGGAGAACGCGCGCTTCCTGGCCGCGCTCGGCAAGGTGCTGGAGGAGGCGCAGTGAGCTTCTACTGTCCGCGCCTGTGCATCGTCGGCAGCGGCCTGATCGGCGGTTCGCTCGCGCTCGCGCTCAAGCGCGCCGGACGGGTGGGGGAGGTGGTCGGCGCAGGTCGTAACGCCGAGACCCTCGAACGTGCGCGCGAGCTTGGCATCATCGACCGCTACGCGACGGATGTGGCCGAGGCGGCCCGCGGGGCGGACATCGTCGTCCTCTCGGTGCCCCTGCTGGCCATGCGCGGTGTGTTCCAGCAGCTCCTGCCCGCGCTGGCCCCGGGCATGATCCTCACCGACGTGGGCAGCGCCAAGATGAGCGTGATCGAGGATGCGCGCGCCGTGCTGGGCCAGCGCAGCCGCCAGTTCGTGCCCGGCCATCCGATTGCTGGCACCGAGCGCAGCGGACCTGAGGCGGCCTTCGCCGAGCTTTTCGAAGGGCGGCGGGTCATACTCACCCCCCTCTCGGACAACGACGAGGCCGACGTGCAGCGCGTCGCCGAGATGTGGCGGATCGTCGGCGCGGAGGTGGAGGCGATGACCGCCCTGCATCACGATCACGTGCTGGCCGCCACCAGCCACCTGCCGCACCTGCTGGCCTTTGCCCTCGTCGAGAGCCTGGCGCGCATGGAGGAGAGGCACGAGGTGTTCCGCTATGCCGCCGGTGGCTTCCGCGACTTCACTCGCATCGCTGCCTCCGACCCCACCATGTGGCGCGACATCGCGCTGGCCAACGCGGCCGAGATCAAGGGCATGCTCAAGCGCTATCAGAGGGACCTCGAACACCTCTACCAGCTGCTCGATGCGGGCGATGGCGAGGCCCTGCACGCCCTGTTTTCCCGCGCCAAGCAGGCGCGCGAAGGGCTGAAGCTCTGAATCCTGTGCGCGATGCAGGATTGCCGCGCCAAACCATTCCAGATCAAGCGATTCCAAAGGCTCAACCATGACCCTGCGTTATATCGTCCAACCCGGCGGCAAGCTTACCGGCCGTGCGCGCGTCCCGGGTGACAAGTCCATTTCCCATCGTTCGATCATGCTCGGGGCCCTCGCCGAGGGCGTGACCGAGGTCTCCGGATTCCTCGAGGGTGAGGACAGCCTCAACACCCTGCGTTGCTTCCGCCGCATGGGGGTGAACATCGAGGGGCCGGAAACCCTCGGCGCTGGGCGAGTGCGCATCCATGGCGTGGGCTTGCATGGCCTGAAAAGGCCAGATGGGCCGTTGTGGCTCGGTAATTCCGGCACCTCCATGCGCCTGATGGCGGGCATCATCGCCGGCCAGGATTTCGATGCGGTGATGGAGGGCGATGCCTCGCTCTCCCGCCGTCCGATGCGCCGTGTCACCGAACCCCTGGCCCTGATGGGGGCGCGCATCGACACCGCCGAGGGTGGGCGGCCGCCGCTCACCGTCCACGGTGGCTCCAAACTCAAGGGGATCCGCTACGTCATGCCGATGGCGAGCGCCCAGGTCAAATCCTGCCTCCTTCTCGCTGGGCTGTATGCCGAGGGCGAGACCTGTGTGACCGAGCCCGCGCCCACCCGCGACCACACCGAGCGCATGCTGCAGGGCTTCGGCTACGAGGTGCGCCGTATCCCGGGCGAGGGCGGTTCGAGCACCGTCTGCGTCACCGGCGGCGGCAAGCTCACCGCCACCAGCATCGATGTGCCCTCGGATATTTCCTCCGCGGCCTTCTTCCTGGTCGCCGCCAGCATCGCCGAGGGCTCGGACCTTGTGCTTGAGCATGTGGGCATGAACCCGACCCGCACCGGGGTGATCGACATCCTGCGCCTGATGGGCGGCAACATCGAGGTGCTGAACGAGCGCGTGGTCGGTGGCGAGCCGGTCGCCGATCTCCGGGTGCGCAGCGCGCAACTCAAGGGCATCCGCATCCCCGAGGAGCTGGTGCCGCTCGCGATCGACGAGTTCCCGGTCCTGTTCATTGCCGCTGCCTGCGCCGAGGGCGAGACCGTGCTGACCGGCGCGGAGGAGCTGCGGGTGAAGGAATCCGATCGCATCCAGGTCATGGCCGACGGCCTGACCACCCTCGGCATCGACGCCCGCCCCACGCCGGACGGCATGGTCATCCGCGGCGGGCAGCTCGGCGGCGGCACGGTCCTGAGCCATGACGACCACCGCATCGCCATGTCCTTCGCCATGGCCGCGCTGCGCGCCACGGGCGAGATCCGCATCGAGGAGTGTGACAACGTCAACACCTCCTTCCCGGGCTTCGTCGAGCTGGCGCAGGGTGCGGGCCTGGGCATCACCACCGAGGTGGTGGGCGCATGAGCCGCGTGCCC
>FWPV01011520.1_pt1 | contig 14044 bp, 10 predicted proteins | sample 2228371 | NCBI WGS metagenome assembly FWPV01 (sample SAMEA103939776, study PRJEB20133) | metagenome
AGGTACTTGGCCGCCAGCCCCCGATCCCCCTTGGTGCCGAAAGATCCCAGATGCAGCAGGACGAATCTTCCCTCCAGTCCGTACTTCTTTTTGGCCGCCTGCCCCAGATCCCGGTCGGCCGCGATCTCCTCGGCGTCCACCGAGCAGGGTATGGTCCAGGTCCTGGCCTGGGGGACCAGGCGGGCCACCTGTTCGGCAAAAGGCTCGGAGACCACAACACAGCCCAGGCTATCGGCGATCAGTTTTCTCTCCCACCTCTTCCAAAATAGATAATCGGCCGAGCCCATCCCGAAGACGCCGGCATTGACGCTCTCCTCGGGGTACAGCCCCCTCATGTCGAAGATATAGGGCGTCCCCAAAAATTTTTCAGCCAGCCAGGCCAGCAGAGCTGCCGGATAACTACGGGCGATCATCAAACCGGCCGGGCGGAGCGCCAGATCCAACCACAACCTGGGCCAGGCCGCTACGGCGAAGATCAGCGCCTGCCGGGCCTTCATATTGAACTGACGCGGATGCCAGGGATAGATGATGGATAGAAAACGGATGCCCAGTCCGCCGTCTCTCAAAATATTCGATACCCGCCTCCTCCCGGCCAGATAGCGTTCAAAACCATGCCGCGGCCTCTGCCGCGAGGCAGCAAACCATAAGGGGTAAAGAGAGAGGTAATCGATCCTGGCCCCGGAGATTCTCCGGCCGGCCCTGGCCAAGGGCTTCAGGAACTGGGTCTCTACCAGCCGCCCCCGGAAAGGGTCCTCGACCGCGGTCAGGGCTACTATCCTTCTCACGACAGAAATAGACGGTGATAGAGGCTCAGATCCTCGGGCCTGGGTATCAGGCTCTGCCTCAGGCTCAGGCCGGCTATCCTCTTCAGCCAATAGAGGGCTGCGGCCGCTACTGTCAGATAGGCCAGGGATGAGGCCCAGGCCGCGCCCATCAGTCCCCAGCGCGGTATCATCAGCATATCCAAAAGTATGGTCAGCCCCAAGCCCATAAGCGCTGCATAACTCAAATACTGGGGCCGACCGATGCCGGCCAGATGGTTGAGGGCCAACTTGCCCGGAACCATGGTCAGCACCCCGATAAGCAGCACCGGCAGGGCCTGGGCGGCCGGCAGGAAATTGTCGCCATATAAAAACAGGATCAGGGGTCGGGCCCAGGCGGCCAGGGCCGATGACAGAACCAGGGCCCAAAAAAAGGTGTGCCGGATAGTGCGGCTGCCCATGTCATCTCTCTGTCTGGGATCGGCTTCGGCCGAGACTTGGGGCAGGAAAACCACATTGACCCCGTTGGGCAGATACCACACCAATTCTGCGGCGAAGACTGCGGTGGTATACCAGCCCACCTGGCCGGCCGTAGTGAAGGCTGCCAAAATGAAGATGTCGACGCGGTAGTTAAGATACTGTAGCATCTGGCCGGGCAGGGCTTTAAGTCCATAGGCCAAAGACCGGCGCAGGTGGGACCAGGAAGGCTGCATATTCAATATACCCGACCGCCAGATCCACCACAGGCCCAGGGCAGCGCCTGCCGCCAGGGAGATGTTCAAAGACCACAGAGCCCCGGGCACTCCGTACTGCAAAAGGACCACCAGCCCCAGCAGGGCCCCCAACCGGAAGATCTGGCGCCACAACATCAACCAATTGAAGCGCCCGATCTCCTGAAGACCTCGCAGCAGGTTGGCCTGGCAGTCGAACAGGATGGCCAACGGCAGCCCCATCAGGGCTATGGTCCACAGGCCCATATCCAAAGGCCTCTTTAGGGCCAAACCCAAGAGCGGTGCCCCAAAAAAGACCATCACCGCCAGGGCCGAGCCCCACAGCCAGGACAGCCACCAGGAGTTGGCCCAGGCCTTACCCGGGGGCAATGCCCGGCTGCTGACCTGGTGGACCAGGGCCGCGCCCATTCCCAGGTTGCCCAGAGTGGCCAGGGCTCCCAGCAGCATGGCGTACAGGGTGATGGTGCCTTTGGCCGTTGGCCCCAAAGCCCGGGCCACTATCACCCCGGCGGCCAGGCCGAAGATCAAGCCCAACAGCTGGACGGCGATGGAGGCTATAGCCTTCTTCAACATTCCGATGACAAGAAGACGGGGTGGCGCCCCGTCTTCAAAATCATTTACCCCGGCCCGGCTCCTGACAGAGGTAAAACTTTGACCTCATCCTCCCAATTTCTGATCCAATGCCTGTTCCTGGCGTTTCTTGGCCTCGATGCGGATTCCGATCTCGGCCTCCTCTTTGCGCCTGGCCTCGATGCGGCGGTCGAGGTCGATGACCTTCTTTCTGATTTCCTCTATTTTCCGGGCCAACAGAATCTCCTCCTTGCGATGGCCCTCGATCTTCTGCAGAAGCGCCTGTTCCTCCTGGGTGAGGTTGGCCATCCTCTCCTGCGGGGATTCGGAGGCCATGGTACGTTTCTGCTCTATCTGGCTGGCCAGCTCGGCCGCCTCCCTCTTCAAGCCCTCCAATTTGTGGGCCTCCTCGAACTGAAGTTTGCGCATGGCTTCGATCTGGGACTCGATGAAGTTCTGCTGGGACTTCAGTTCTTCCACCTGGGAGATCTCCTTGCGGGCGGCCTCCAGCCGGGCGTTTATCGAGGCCTCCTCGGCCTTGAGGGCCCTCAGGGTGTTGGGGTCCAATGCCGGACCGGACGGCCTGGCCGCCCCGCCGCCCATGGCGGAGACAAACATCACCGGCAGGACCAGGCCTAAGACCAAGGCTATCGCCCCACCTAAGATCACCCTATCCTTCTGGCCGCGGGCCGGTGCCTTCTGGGGTTGGGCTACGACCAACCTCAGCCCGCCCAGGATTTTATTCTGCAATTTGAGCGGTGTAGAGACGAACTTCTCCTGGGGCGAGATCTGGCCGACGAATATCCTGGCCATATCCGGTACCTTGACCCCAGACGGCAGTTGATAGGGCTTCTCTATGTCGTCAGCCTTGGTGGAGTAGATCACTGTATTCTGGTCGTTGACCACCCAGACCTGCTTGACTTCGGGAAAGTTATCCTTGAGGTCCTTGATAGATTTCTCCAGAGCGAACTGCTGTTCCATAGGATCGCTGTAGTCCAATATGATCTTGGTGGCCACCAGGCCCGCTGATTTGGCCAGAGCCTCCACAGGCTTGTCCGCCTGCTCCCCTTCGCCGGCCCCCTCTTTGGGCCAGCTGACCACTGCCAGGCCGGTAACCCCGCCGATAGTGATGATCGAGGTCGCTATCAGAGCCACTATCAAGCCGCCGGTCTTCGATCCCTGGGCCATCTTCATTCCCCCCTTAATAACCCTATATTTTTACCATACATCGGGGCCAATTGTCAATTGTTTTTTTGTCCGAGGAGCCCAAGACGCAGCAACGACTCTAAAGCCACCAGGATCAGGGCCAGGAGCAGGAGAAGTCTCCAGCCCGGCTGGCCCCCGGCCGCCTGCCGGTTCCAGGAGACCGGCCCCGGCCATCTGTCTTTTGTATCCAGGATCTGTTCTTCAGAGACCGTGTCCAAATCCGACTCCTCGGGCGGCGGATTGGCGGCCACCCATATCTTCCGGGACTGGCTCGACATCAGGTACCAGCCCGGTTCGTCCAATTCCCAGGCCAGGGACACCCTTCGAGTCTGCCCGGCCGCCAGCCGACCCCTGGGGCCGATCAATTCCTGAAGCTCGCCGGCCCCAAAACGCAGGGTATCGCCGCAGAGATATTGGCGGGGCAGAGAGAATCGGTCCACCGTCTCCAGCAGGCGATGGAACAACACCGGCAGGGCGGCGCGGTAGGCGATATCGCTCATCTCTGGGTCCAGGCCGAAAAGCCAGACGGCCGCCCGACGCCCCGGCTGCTCCTCAAATAACAATGCCGGCTCACGGCCCCCGACCGACAGCACTGCCGGCAGTGAGGAAGAGGCCCGCCAATACCTTTTGACTTCGACCGCCTCCACTATCTTCATCTCCTGGCCCAAAATCCCGGCCCGGGGGCCGGCCGTGATTCGCCATGGCCGCTCATCGGCCGCGGACTGCCCTTCCAATCTCACCGCCAGGCCCAGTCTGGAGAACAGATCCTGGTAGGACTCTGCCCTGGCCATAGGCGGCGGCATCAGTATCAGTCCCCGGCCCAGGGCGGCCTGTTCCACTATCCTCTCCCTAAGCCGTGGTTCTATCTCAGGCACGGCCACTACCACGATGTCGGCCGAAGACCACCCGGAGGGGTCGGGATTCTCTGAGGAGCGGAAGCGGTATCCGGCCAAAGACAGGGACTCCAGGACCTTGGTCAGCACCTTGTTTTCCATGGATCTCTGGCAGACCATCAGAAGACAGTGTTTTTGGGGCAGATGATTCTCGGCCAAGAAGTAAGCGTCGTCTAAAGCCAGGCTGTCCTCAGCGGCCCTAAGCCAGAGCGAATCGCTGTCCGGCATCTCCAAGGTTACCGAGAATATCCCCTGGCTATCGGTGACGGCCGAGACATGGTGTATCGGCCGCTGGCCCTGATAGAGGCTGAATTTTGCTGGGCCCGGCCCGGTCCAGCGGCCCCGAACCGACATCCTTTTCAACAGAGGATATTGTTCCACCCTCTCCCACATCAGATTTGGCGGTGCCGGCCTATGGCCCACCGCCACTCTCGTCAGCGCCACGGCTCGGTCCATCCGTGGCAGGTGGCTTTGCTCGAAAGCATGGCGGCAGAAGTCGCTGGCCAGTATGATGGCCGGCGATTTCTTGTTCTCCAACATCTCCATGGCCGAACTCATTGCCCCGGCCAAGTCCGTGCCCACCGGCCTGGGCTGGATCATAGACAGAGCCTGTCGGGCCTGGGCCGGGCTGCCGAACCCGGCCATCAGGGGGTGGCCCCGGCCGCCGCCTATTACCGCCACCCGAACCTCTGTCCCGTATCTCCTAAGCAGGTCCGACAACTTCTGCTTGGCCTCGTCCATGGCGCGACGCCCGCCAACTCTGGCAGCCATGCTGGCCGAGTCGTCCAAGACTATCACCACCCATTCCTCGGTCGAAGAGAGCCAGGCCGGAAGACGGCCGCGCATCAACGGCTGGCCGATCATAGCCACCAGAGTTACGACCACCAAAGTCCTCACCAGCAGAAGCAGTATCTCCTCCAAGCGGCGCCTTCTCCACAAACGCCTGTGCGGCTCGACCAGAAGCATCAGGCTGGGAAACGGGATGATCTTGGCCCGCCGACGATGCATCAGGTGCAGCAGCCAGGGCACGGCCGCCAGCGGCAGCAGGGCCAGCGCCCAGGGGCTCTGGAAGCTGATAAAATCCATCCTATAGGTTTCGTCCTCTTCGCCAAGTTACCAGGAGGTGGCCCAGCGACCCGTGCCCCCGGCCGGTCCGGTAGGAGCGCGCTATGGCCCCGGCTACATAACGCTTGGCCTGGCGCGCCGCCTGCTCGACGCCCAGCCCCCTGGCCAGAAAGGCGGCTATGGCCGCCGACAGGGTACAGCCCGTGCCGTGAGTATGTTGGGTGACGATTCTCTTGCCCTGCAGTTCCCAAAAACGCTTGCCGTTGTATAGCACATCCACCGCCCCGCCCTTGAGGTGGCCGCCCTTGACCAGCACCCATCTGGGGCCCAGTCTTTGGATCCGGGCCGCGGCCTCTTTCATATCGTCCAGATCGACCACCTTCATCCCGGCCAGCCGGGACGCCTCGTCCATGTTGGGGGTGACCACTGTGGCCAGCGGCAACAGTTCCCCGATCAACGCCCTCTCGGCCGAATGTTTGAGCAGCGGGTGGCCGCCCTTGGCCACCATCACCGGGTCCACCACCAATGGCCGGATACCCAGTTTTCCGATATCCCGCGCCACTCGGCGGATAATCCCGGAGTCGAACAGCATCCCGGTCTTGGCCGCGCCGCACCCGATGTCCTCCATCACCGCCCGGATCTGGGCCGAGACCATCTCGGGTGGTATTCGGAATACTCCAAAGACCCCAAGGCTGTTCTGGGCGGTGATGGCGGTGACCGCGCACAGGCCGTGCACCCCCAGAGCGGCAAACGTTTTCAGGTCGGCCTGGATGCCGGCCCCGCCGCCCGAGTCCGAGCCGGCGATGGTCAGGGCGAAGTATCTTTTCCCCATAGTCCGATATGAAAAATCATGGTCCGATGTTCAAGGACGTCTATGGTTGATTCAGTTTATAACAGATCAAGCCTCTGCTGTTGGATAGCCTGGCTGACTCTGACGAAGACGACCTACTTTAAGAACTCTGCCGTCGGTATTGGAGCCAAGGGGAGAAATCTTCGAATTTGTAGCCGATATGCTCAATCCGGTGGGCGTCGCTGCCCAGCACGGCCCGCCCTCCCCTCTTTCGAAACATCTCGATGACCTCGATATGGGGATAGGTGTCTTTGGGATCCTGCCTGAGCCCTGAGGTGTTGAGCTCGATGATGGCGCCGGCGGCCGCGGCCGTCTTCAATATCCCCTCGATCTGGCCAGCGTACTTCTGCCAGGAGAATGGGCCGAAATGTCTGGTGCCGTACTTCTTGCAGAGGTCCAGGTGGCCGATGGCGTCGAACAGGCCTGACTCGGCCGCCTGCCGCACCTCTTCGAAATACAGCCGGTAGGCCTCATCCTCGGATCTCCCGACGAAATATTCCTCCTGCCGCTCGTCCCGGGAGAGGTCGCCCTGAGCCACCATATGCACCGAGCCGATGGCATAGTCGAACTCTCCCTCCTTCAGAAATTCTTCGATCTCCCGCCGGTATTGGGACTGATAGGTGACCTCCACCCCCTTGAAGATTCTAAGCGAGGGAAAGAGACGGCGGCATTCCTCCAGACTGCGGGCGATGGCCGAGGCATCGTAGAACCCAAAGCCCTCGTCCGAGGGATCGAAGTCCATGTGCTCAGTGAAGACCAGCGCCTTCAGGCCAATTTCGATCGCCCGGCGGCAGGCCTCCAGCGGCTCCATGTCCGAGTCGCAGGAGTGCCTGGTGTGCAGGTGGGTGTCTATTCTGTCCGAATTGAAATATAGAATTTCCTGGTTCATATTGTACGGCTATCGCCTCGTCCCCGCTTGGCTGGCTTTGATTTCTGATCGACGCTGTCTCTAACCGGATAGAACCCAGAAAAATTTTTCGTCCCATCTTCTCTGTCCGAAAGTAGCCGGTGGCTCCCCAAGGGTATGGGCCGCGGTTTTCTAATTAGGCCGAAAAAAGAATCGGCCGCGCCCTCCTCCCCCAGAGCCGGGGAGGGGCCTGGCCGCAATGGTTCCACCCGAAACCTTCCGACCTCAATCCTGAGCCCCCTCATCCGAGAACTGTTCCTTGATGCTCAGGATCTCGTCCTTGATGGAGATGAAGGCCCGGGCCATCTCCGGGTCGAAATGGCTGCCGGCGTTCTGTTCGATATAGGCGAAGGCCTCCTCCACCGGGATGGGCTGCGGCCGGTAGGGCCGGGTGGTGGTCATGGCGTCGAAGACGTCGGCCACGGCCGTGATGCGGCCCGCGGCCGGTATCTGGCTGCCGCGCAGGCCGAAGGGGTAGCCGCCGCCGTCCCAGTGCTCGTGGTGGGTGATGGCGATGATGCCGGCCAATTTGATGAAACCGTAATCCGAGCCTTCGACGATCTTGGCTCCGATCTTGGTGTGCTGTTTCATCACCTCCCATTCCGACAGGTCGTGCTTGCCCGGCTTCAAAAGGATGTTGTCCGGGATGCCTATCTTGCCGATGTCGTGCATGGGGGTGGCGTAGAGTATGGCCTCCACCACCTCGTGGTTGTGGCCCAGCTTGCGGGCCAGGGCGGCGGCGTAGTGGCTCATGCGCTTGATATGGTCGCCGGTGCCCCGGTCCCGGAACTCGGCCGCCCGCGAGAGGCGGAAGATGACCTCCAAAGAGGCCAGTTTGATCTTCTCCAGGGCCATCTTCACCTGTTCGGTGCGCCGGGCCACTTCCATCTCCAACTCTATCTTGTCCTGGATCATGTGGTCGTTGTAGGCCTTGACCTTAAGCAGCGACTTCACCCGGGCCAACAACTCCACCCGGTCCACCGGCTTGGTGAGAAAGTCGTCGGCCCCCAGCTCCATGGCCTTGAGGCGGCGCTGTTTGTCGGCCGCGGCCGAGATGATGATAATGGGCACGGTCTTGGTGGCGGCATTCTCCCTCACCGCCCTGGCGACCTCGAAGCCATCCAACACCGGCATCATCAGATCGATGATAATCAGATCCGGATGGCACGTGGTCAAAGCCTGGAGGGCCTCCCGGCCGTCATAGGCTATGCAGACCTCGTAGCCCTGAGGCACCAGGATGGTCTCCATCAGTTTGGTGATATGGATCTCGTCGTCGCAGATGAGGATGCGGGGCTTCTTATCCATGGGAGGCTCTGTTTTGGGCTTACGTCTGGATGGACTGGATATGGATCGTAATTTTCCAGCCTGGGCCAAGCGGCCGCTTCACCCGAACCCTATTATACAATGAAACAAAATGAATGGCTACCCCCGGGCCGATGATGGAGACAGGCGAGAGCTCAGAACGAGCGCCCCAGATAGGTGTACCAATTATCTGACCCGGTCAGCAATTTTCCGGCTTGGTCGATGTACTGGTATTCGTCGGTCTCGACATACTTCTGACATAGGCGCCCGACCTCAGTCTCTCTGGCCTCCGGCGGCAGTTGGTCGAAACGGCGGCGGTCGCCGTGGGCTAAATCGAAGAGGGCGTAGCCCAGGGCCCACCAAGTTTCATCGTGTTTCTCCATAGCGAAGGTGATTATTTATCAATTCCTTCCTTTGTTTTTCAACACCGACTATCTTTTCGCACCATTAAATTTTCCCTGTCAGATTATTCTCTCCCTACTTCGGCTCGTATATCGCCCCCATGAACAAAATCGCTCCGGTCTGGCCATCCACTATCGCCATCAGGAATGGATGATCGGCCACCATGCAGAACGGTTGGGGCTCGGGCCGCACCGAGGTCACCTTGACCCCGATGGAGGTCACCGCCGCGGCCTCGGTACCCTCCTCGTTCACCTCCACCACGGTCTTGTGCCGCACCTCGTCGATGCACAGCCCGGCCGGGGCCATGCCGGTGAAGTCGGCCGAGGCCCCGAAGGCCAAACCCATTCCCAGCTTGTCCAGGGCCAGCACCAGATCGCAGAAGTAGTCGGCCTTGAAGCGCGGCAGTTCTATATGGCCTTTGGCTTTGACGAGCCTGGACAGCCAGTTGCTCCAGTTATCGGAGTTTATGGTCTTGAGGAATTCGGCCAGTCCGTCGCGCTTGTCCGGCAGGAAAAGATACATGGCGAAACGGCCGGAGCCGTACGGCAGCCGGGCTGCCTGGAACCCGTCGCCCCGCAGATACTGGTAATCTCCATCCTGCCGCATGAACGGCGTCCTCTTCGATCTTCCGCCCGATAAAAAGAAGTCCTGGTCCCGGGTATACGCCCTGTCGAACCGGGCCTGCCACTTCCCCTTGAAGTAGATGGCATTGATCAGGTATAAAGCCGCCTCCGGTGGTATCCGCTCCAGGATCTTTTCGATCTTGCCGTTGGTCTTCTCCTCAACCCAGCCGTTGATGGTCTTAATGGCCTGGGGGCTTCCGAAATCCAGTTCCTGGGCCTTTCCATCGAAGTATTTCTCGACCCCAGCCTTGAACTCGGCCCTCAGTGGCAGACCTTGCCGCGACCACAGCGAGTTGGCGATGTCGAAACGCACCAGGGTGTCGGCCGAGGCTAAATTATTCCTCAAACTTAAAGAGGCCTCCGTCACCGATCGCGGTGCCGCCTCGGGCAGATACATGGTCTTGGCCATGGCCGCCGCCGTCCGGCCCCTGGCCCCGCTGTAGGCCATACACAGCGCGGTGTGGATGCTGTAGGGCGAGATGAAGATGTTCTCGCCCGGGCTCTTTTTCGACAGTTCTGCCAGCAGGTCGAAGCCCAGCCGGTTGGCGGACGAGGAGAGATCGGCGGGGCTGACCGCCACGGCCGTCTGCGTTTGTTCTGTTTGGATCCCGGCCTGCTTATGGGGACGCTTGCCCAAGGCAAAGGCCTGTGTGGAAAGAGCTATTAGTGCTATTAAAAGATAGCGCATATCTGTCAGTTAGTTTTCGTTGTTGTTTTAATCTAACCCCTATACCCCTTCCCTCGCGGGAGGGGGACGGGGGTTAGGTCCGTATCATCTCCAGCAGCTCCCGGCTCTTCTCCTCCAGAAGTTTCTCCTCCCTGGCCTCGACGTTGAGCCGCAGCAAGGGTTCGGTGTTCGAGGGCCGGACATTGGCCCACCAGTCCGGATAGGATATGGTCAGGCCGTCCAGTTTGTCCAGCTCGGCGCCCTTTTGGGAATAGATCTCCTCCAGCTGCCTGAGCTTTCCAGGAATATCGGTCACGGTGGAGTTGGTCTCCGGGATACGTACATAGGGGTCGACCTCGGCCACCAGAGACGACAGCGGCTTGTTCTCCTCGGACATAATCTGCCAGCACACCAGGAAGGCCAGAAGGCCGGAGTCAGCGAACCAGAAGTCCCGGAAGTAGAAATGGCCCGAGTGCTCGCCGCCGAAGACCGCGTTGTGCTGCCGCATCAAAGGCTTGATCAGGGCATGGCCTACCCGGCTGCGCACCCCCCGGCCGCCGTATTTTTCTATGGTCTCCCTGACGCAGCGCGAGCAGATGGCATTGTATACTATGGTGGAGCCTGGGTGCTTCTTGAGGAGCGACTTGGCCACCAGGGCCGCCACGTCCGAGCCGGCCAGGGCCCGTCCCTTTTCGTCGATGAGGAACATACGGTCGGCATCGCCGTCGAAGGCCACCCCGAAATCGCATCGCTGCTCCACCACCGTTTTCTGCAGATCGGCGATGTTCTCCGGCTCGATGGGGCTGGCCGGATGGTTGGGGAAACTGCCGTCCAGTTCGAAATAGAGCCGCACCAGATCCCCGGGCAGTTTGCAGAACAGCGGCGGCACGGTCTTTCCGGCCATGCCGTTGCCCGCGTCCACGGCTATCCGGTAGCCCCAGATCTTTTTGGGTTCGATGAACGACAGACAGAAGTCGATATAATCGTTCTCCACGTCGTGCTCGATGATCCGGCCTGTCCTCGAGGGACTCTCTAATTTTCCCGCGGCAATGAGGTCGCGTATCTGGAACAGGCCCTCCTCGCCGGAAAGCGGCACCGCGTCCTTCCTGCAGATCTTAAGCCCGTTGTACTCCTTGGGATTGTGGCTGGCGGTGATCATGGCCCCGGCCGGATAGCCGAACTTGCCCACGGCGAAGTACAGGCCGTCGGTGGACACCAGGCCCAGGTCCACCACATCGGCCCCCTGCCCGGTGATGCCCTCGGCCAGGGCCTGGAACAGAGGCTCGGACGACTGCCTCATGTCCCGGCCCACCGCCACCCGGTCGCATTTCAAATATTGGACCAGGGCCCGACCGATGTCGCGGGCCGCGGTTTCATCCAGGTCCTGAGGGTAGATGCCCCGGATATCGTAGGCCTTGAAAATTTTGGGATTGATGGACATGTTGTCTCCTGATTGGGTGTTATCTATAATTTTGGGATTTATCTCACCAGCACCAATCTGATAGATTGGCTCTGTCCCGAAACCTCCAGCCGGCAGAAGTAGATCCCGGCCGCGACCCTTCGGCCAGTTAGGTCCTTCCCGTCCCACGTCACTTCGTGAGTTCCCCGGTTCGCAACTTCGTCGGCAAGCACACGGACGCACTGCCCCGCTAGGTTGTAAATTTTCAAGCTGACAGGCTCGTCATTAGTTATCTGATATCTGATGGTTGTTATCCGATTGAAAGGGTTCGGCGAATTGGGGAAAAGCCGCAGTGTTTGGTCCCCTCGACTCCGCTCGGGGACCACCGCCACCCCGGTGGCCGGGCCGAAGCTCACATCGTCCCACCGGTCCCAATAGGGTGTGGTCGTAGTAGCCCGAATCTTTAATTTAATCCTGGCAGTGACAGCCTGGGATGGAGAGATCACGTTTCCAGTGGTCAGGAAACGATAGGCGGTGTTGTCGGTTGTGAGCGAGGCGGTGGTGTCCTCGCGAATCTCCCGATGCCAGGCATCTAACCAGGCCACCCCGGCCTGCATGATATTGCCGCTGCCGTCGTTCTTGCGCGCCCACAGAGAAAGATTGTAGGCCATGCTCGGCTGGATATACACGTCCTGGAAGATCACCGACAGGTAGGGCGGGCTCTTGCCCCAGCCCTGGGGATAGTGCTTGAGAGCCCGGGCTCCGGAGTGGACATAGTCAGTGGCCGTCACCGCCAGGGCGTACTGGCCCTCCAGCCATCCATTGGGCCTGATGCTGTCGGCCGAGGGCACGGCCGCGGTGTCCAGAAAGACCAACTCCATGCCGCCGTTGTGGAGCGTATCGTTCGGCAGGTTAAAGGCCCAGCGCAGCGCGTCCCAGAGTTCATGGCGCGAGCCGTCGTAGGACAGGGCCCACATCCCGGTGCCGGAAAGCATGCTGTCCCAGACCGCCTGGTATTTGTAGAGCAGGCTTTCCTCATCGTCGTACCAGCCCTGGTGATGTCCGCCCGAATAATAGTAGTACCAGGGTGTGGACGAAGGGCTGTGCCAGAGCCGTCCATATGACTGAGCGTTGGGCTGGGCATTGTTGAAAGTGACCGCAGTGCCCGAGGCCGTGGTGGCTGAGCCTGGGGCCGTTCCTGAGCAGGGCCAGTCGAACCCGTAATAGGGAAATCCGCAGATAAGTTTGTCGCGGCGGTTGCCGGAGTAGACCACGTAGTCGTGGATGGTCCACAGCACGTCGCGGCTGTAGCCGTCCAGTGGCGCCACCGGCCCGGTGGTGGACGAGCCGCTCCAGAAATAGTCGTAGGCCATGATGAACAGACCGTCGGAATAGATGGCCAGGCTGTCGTAGTCCCAGGCACCCGACCAGTCCACGGCCGGGGTGGCCAGGGAGACGTGGCTCTCCGGATTCCATGCGTGGAAGCTGTCCGAAAGTTCGGCCACAAACCTCACCATGTTCTGTTTCTGGGCCGAGGGCAGGCCCTCGAAGTCGATGTTCACTCCGTCGCAGTTGGCATGGCGCACCATGGTTACAAGATTTCTCACGGCGTTGGTCCGGTTGGCGGCGCTTGAGAGTATGGAGGTGATGGTAGTCGAACTGAAGCAGGTGGCGCACAGCACCACTTTGACCCCGTTCTTGTGGGCCAGGTTGATGGTGGCCGACCATAGGGACGGGAAGTTATGGCTGTTGTCCAGGCTGCCGTCGGCGTTGACCCCCACGCTGAAGCAGGCCAGGTGGGTTAAAAGGTCGTAGTGCAGGTAGGTGTCCGAGGTCCAGTAGGGATCGTAGCCGAACACGGTCTTGCTCACTCGAGGGGTTTTGGATTTAACCAAAGGCACTATATTCTGGACCGGCCCCTTGTCCCCCCGGCGGCCGAAGTTCTCCTCCCACTGTCGATGGTGGATGCTCTGATACCCGCCGTCAGAGGACGCCAATATCAAAGCCAGAAGCCAGACGGTCATCCCAGGGCTCCTTCGCAGATGCGGTTTCCGCCCTCGCCCTTGGCCGCCAGCAGCCTATCGGCGGCCTGCTTCATCACCGGCTCCAGCTCTAATTCAGGATCGAATACGGTCACCAGGCCGATGGACAGGGTGGCATGGCAGTTGACGTCTTCGGCCACCTGCTGAAAGGAACGGTGGATTTTCTCGGCCGCGCCCCGGGCCTGTTCCCGTCCGGCCTCGGGCAGGAGGATGACGAACTCGTCGCCTCCCAGCCTGGCCACGATATCGCTGGAGCGGGTGTGGTTCTTGAGGTCGGCGGCAAAGGCCTTGAGCAGCCGGTCTCCATGGAGGAAGCCCAACAGATCGTTGATCTGCTTGAGGTCGTCTATATCTATATAGGCCAGGGAATAGGGCCGGCGGCTGCGCCGGGACCGCTTGATCTCGGCCTGGGCCCGCTCCAGAAAAGAGGCCATATTGTCCACCCCGGTCAATTGGTCGGTGCGGATTAAACGTCTTTGGTCGACGAGGGCCTGGCGCAACGAGCCGGCCGTCAAACAGGCTATGGTCAACCCCAACAGGGCCGAGGCGGCATCGATCAAGACCGGCCAGGAGACAAGAACGGCTCCCGAAATCTTAGATTGCGCCAGAGTGAAAGCGGCTGCGCC
>FWPV01011521.1_pt1 | contig 14042 bp, 10 predicted proteins | sample 2228371 | NCBI WGS metagenome assembly FWPV01 (sample SAMEA103939776, study PRJEB20133) | metagenome
ACAGACAAAGTCCGCCGCGTATATGAAACGCTGAAACAAAGCAAAACGCCGGTTGCTGCGTTCTGGCTTCAGGACTGGGTCGGACAGCGAACCACCAGCTTTGGCAAGCAGTTGTGGTGGAACTGGGAATTGGATCGGGAACGCTATCCCGGGTGGGAGGATTTACGCCAGGACCTGGCAAAGGATGGGGTGCGGGTCATGGTTTATGCAAGCCCATTCCTGGCGGATGTGTCCACAAAGCCGGGCGTCCGCCGGCACCTTTTCAAGGAAGCGTTGGATGCCGGTTACCTGGTGTTGAAAACGGATGGACAACCCTACCTGATTCAAAATACCGACTTCTCTGCCGGCCTGGTTGACCTGGCAAACCCGGCAGCCTGGGAATGGTATAAAGAGGTTCTCCACCAGCAAATCATCGAAGAAACCGGCGCGTCCGGTTGGATGGCCGATTTTGGCGAGGCGCTGCCGTACGATTCGGTCCTGTACGGCAACCAACCTGGCAGCGAAGTCCATAACCGATACCCTGAACTATGGGCCCAGTTGAACCGGGAATTAATCGATACCCTCCCGGGTGGCGATGAGATAGTCTTCTTCAACCGCTCGGCATTTCTTCGCAGCCCGGCATATGCGACTCTGTTCTGGGAAGGCGACCAGCTGGTCTCATGGGATGAACACGATGGGATAAAGTCGGCCGTTATCGGGCTTCTCAGCGGCGGCATGTCCGGTTTCAGCCTGAACCACTCCGACATCGGTGGCTATACCGGGATAAATAATCCTCTCGCCCGTCACATTCGTTCAAAAGAACTTTTGCTGCGCTGGATGGAATTAAGTGCCTTCACCACCATTTTCCGCACCCACGAAGGCAATCTACCCGATGCCAACATCCAGTTTTATTCAGACGAAGACACGCTCGCCCACTTCACTCGCATGGCGAAAATTTACCAGGCCTGGGCTCCGCTGCGAAAAAAGCTGGTAGCTGAAGCAGCCCAAAATGGTATGCCGGTGGCCCGCCATCCGTTCCTGCACCACCCAGACGACCCTGTGACGTACCAGTTATCGTACCAGGAGTTCTTGCTTGGCAGCAGCATCCTGGTTGCCCCGGTTCTCGACCCCGGCAGGGAAGAAGTCAAGGTATACCTGCCGGCGGGGAATTGGGTCCACCTGTGGACAGGGCGGATTTACCGCACCCCCTACCAGGGCAAATGGATCACTGTACCTGCCCCATTGGGACAGCCTGGCGTCTTTTATGAAGAGGGCTCTCCTGATGGGGTTGAGCTGCGCTTAAATCTGATGCAAGCTGGGATTATTGAATAATCATGCCCTCAGTTTTAAACCTGCACGGGAGGTTAGCATGCAGCTTGAACTGGCTCAAACCGGACCGCTCCTCAAGCCTGATGGCTCGCTGGCCCAGATAGGTTGGGCGCGCCAGCCCATCCTCGACTGCAATTTAGAAAACGCCAGGTTTTATCCTGGGTGGCGGCGGCTTTTTCAGCGGATCAGGGTAAAACGGTGGGACTATTATGCCTTGTTTACCCCTCAGCGCTTCTTTTCAGCCACCATTGCCAGCCTGGGTTATGCTGCGAATATCTTTGTCTATACGCTGGAGTACCGCACGGGTGAATTGCACGAAGAAGGAATGATCCTCCCGGATTGGACGGTCTCTTTACCTCGCAATTCAACCAGCGGAGAAACGATTTACGAAAGCAAGCAGGCCCATCTGCGGTTCAAAGCCGAGCCAGACCAGCGGAAAGTTCTGGTAGATTGGCCCGCCTTTCATAACGGGCGCGGGATCCGGGCGGACCTGGTGTTGAGAAGCCTGCCAGGGCACGAATCAGTGAATATCGTTATTCCAATCGAAACCAGGCGATTTTACTATAACCGGAAGATCAACTGTCTTCCCGCAGACGGCTTGCTTCATTATGGCAACCTCCGCCAGGTTATCAGTTCCAATGAATCCCTCGCATCGCTGGATTGGGGCCGGGGCGTGTGGGCATATAAAAGCTTCTGGAACTGGGCCAGCGCAAGTGGATTCTTGCCCGATATGCGGTCCATTGGTCTGAATTTGGGCTGCGGCTTTGGGGATACTTCCGCCGCCACAGAAGACGCCCTGATTCTAGATGGGAAAATCCACAAACTAGATTCTGTCCTGATCACTTACGACCATGCCGATTACATGAAACCCTGGCGGTTTGTCGATTCGCAAGGGCGGCTAGATTTAACTTTTGTGCCTTTCAAAGAGCGGATTGCCCGCAGCAACCTGGGCATTATCGTTTCAGAAGTCCACCAGATGTTCGGCCGTTATACCGGCACAGTTATCACCGACGAAGGCGAAGAGATTTCCATCGACGGCCTGATTGGATTTGCGGAAGAACATCAGGCAAAATGGTAATGGATGTGCGGTTGGGCCTCGACCTTACACATCTGTATGCTCATCTTTCTTGGATTTTATGCGGATTATGTTCCAAATCATGTGTTTCCTCCCTATAATGAATAGCATATAATCGTTCATTCATTCAGGGAGGGAAACAATGGATTCGCGTTATCCAACAAGGCGTCATATTAGATTACAAATCGCAATCATCGGCCTGGTGATCACCAGTTTAATGCTGGCCTGTACGCTTCCGTTGAACCTCGGCGCGTCATCAGGCGGAAACGACAATGGACTGCAGGAGACCGAACAAGCATTATCCGTAAGGGCTACGGTGCTGGCAGCACAACAAGCCACCATCGAAGCCCGCGAGAAAGAACAGGCTGTGATTGTCCAGGAACCGACAGTCACCAATACGCCTGTCCCTCCTCCAACCGACACTCCTATCCCACTTCCAACCGAAACGCAGGCGCCTCAGCCAACAGCCACAGACCTTCCAGCAACTCCAACCGCCGACATCGAAGCAAAGCTCAAGAATGCAAAGATCCTGGTCTATGAAGATACACAGCCAATTGGTTTCTGGATCCGCCAGGCGCTCGACAGCGCCGGGTATAAATACACCCACGTGGGCGATGCGGTGGGCGATTTCCTGGAAAACCTGAACTCGGGGATCAACTGGGATTTGATCATTGTTGGCGCAGAATCAAAATCTGGGGTGCGGGGTGAATTCTGGGATGCCATCAGTGATCAAATCAACCGCGGGGCCGCATTGGTTGTCGAAATCTGGTACCTGGACTTGACGGTCAATGGGCGGGTCCAGCCACTGCTCACCCGTTGCGGGATTGGCTACCAGAAAGATCTACCGTTGGCCGACTCAATTTATTGGCTTGAACCGACCCATCCGGTCTTCAACCAGCCGAATACTGTTATGCCGTTGCTGCACTATGCCCGCTACTGGGGCAACCAGGCTGGCGATTTAATTAAGCTGCTCCCAGGCAGTGATGCAGTGCTGATCGCCGGCACACAATCCAAACGCTACAATGATTATGGACAGATCGCAGTTTGCATGGATGGCACCGTTATATTCCAGACATTTTCGAACCATGATTATGCGCGCTCGGATATCCTTCAGCTATGGCAAAACTACGTTGACTATACGCTAAGAAACCATTTCGCCAAACAGAATAAATAACTTCCAAAACCCCTCAAGTTTAGCGAGATTTTCCGGCCAAATCATTGCAGGCTTAGAATCCAAAAAGGGCGGTCCATTTACAGATAATGGAGCGCCCTTTTTACTCAATCAGATTAACTCTTTTTTATCGACAACGGTGGTTAGCCTGGGTTATGCCCATTCAATCCCGCTGCACGGCGCAGCGCTTCGGCTCTATCTGTGCGCTCCCAGGTCAGATCAAGGTCATCCCGACCGAAATGGCCGTAAGCCGCTGTCTGGCGGTAAATCGGCCGGCGCAGCTGCAAGTCACGGATGATTGCCCCGGGGCGCAGGTCGAAGTGCTCATCCACCAGCCTGGCAATATCTTCATCTGGGATCAAGCCGGTGCCAAAGGTCTCAATATTAATCGAAAGTGGGCGGGCTACGCCAATCGCATAGGCCACCTGAACCTCCACGCGCTTGGCCAGACCAGCCGCCACCACATTCTTGGCCACCCAGCGCATCGCATATGCGCCGGATCGATCGACTTTCGTCGGGTCTTTGCCCGAGAAAGCGCCACCGCCATGGCGTCCCATTCCACCGTACGTATCGACGATAATTTTTCGTCCGGTCACGCCCGAGTCGCCCATTGGGCCGCCAATGACGAAACGCCCGGTTGGATTAATATAAACTTTCAGCTTGTCATCGACCATATCGGCCGGAAGTGTCGGCGTTATCACGCTTTCCATGATCTGTTCGCTGATTTCAGCATGCGAAATATCAGGTGCATGCTGCGTGCTGATCAAAACAGTATCGACCCGGACCGGTTTCCCAAAATGGTATTCAACCGTCACCTGGCTCTTGCCATCCGGGCGCAGCCAGGGCAGTTCACCGCTCTTCCGCACCGCCGCCAATTTACGGGCCAGGTTGTGAGCCAGGTAAATCGGCATAGGCATCAATGCCGGGGTCTCATCGCAAGCATACCCGAACATCATGCCCTGATCGCCAGCGCCGACCGCCTCAATCTCTGCCTCGGTCATCTCCCCGGCTTTGGCTTCTAACGCCTTATCAACCCCCATGGCAATGTCGCCCGATTGGGCAGCAATTGCCGATAAAACCGCGCAGGTATTGCCATCGAACCCCTTATCGGTATTATCGTAGCCAATTTCTTTAACCACTTTCCGGACCAACTCGTCGAAGTTGACGAACGCTCTCGTGGTTATTTCCCCCAAAACCATCACGAAACCGGTCTTGGTTGCCGTTTCGCACGCTACCCGGGACATAGGATCCTGCTCGAGGCAGGCATCCAGAACTGCGTCACTGACCTGGTCACATAATTTGTCCGGGTGCCCCTCTGTCACCGATTCCGAGGTGAACAGATAACGGGCTGATTTCATAAAAGTGGTAGTCATGTAAAAAACCTCCTCAGGTTAAAAAAAATTGCCCCTTTTCGGAATCACGAGGGGCAACAAACGCATCAATCTACGCTCTCGGCTGCCCTCTCATCTTCCAGTCGCTCCGTCTGACGGAATTAGCACCTTAGTAAAACAACAGCTGATGAAACTGCGCCTTACCAGGTTGCCGAGGTATCATCGGGCCGGTCCCTCCACCTCTCTGGATAAGAGTGCCGTTATGGGGCTATTTAATTGTAATAAAATGATAACATAAGTCCGCTTCGCTGTAAAGTCAAACAGCGTAAATCATTCACGCTTCAGTGTAAACGTATCGAAGTCGCGCGCGACAACCGTTTCAGGAAAAACAGCCTGCGCCTCTTGAAGCACATCCTTTTCCCGGTACCGGCGTGAGATATGGGTGAGGATCAAGCGCTTTACCTGGGCCTTTTGAGCCAGTTCCGCTGCCTGGCGGGCCGTCAGGTGCGCAAAGTGACGGGCCATTTCACGATCTTCTTCCAGATAGGTAGCTTCAATCACAAGGCCGTCTACATCGCGCACGATATCTACCAGGCTTTCCGTGTCACCCACATCCCCTACGTATGCCAGGCGAGTTCCAACGCGCAACTCACCTAAAACCTCATCTGGATTGATTCGGCGGCCGTCCGGCAGGGTGACAGTTTGCCCTGCAACCAGGTCTCGCCGCCATGGTCCGGGCGGAATATTCAAAATGTCTGCTTTTTCGGGCAAAAAAGGCCGCCGGGCCTTCTCCTCAAATAGATACCCCAGGCTGTCAGGCGAGCGGTGATAGACCGGGAAAGCCGTCACCTGGAAGTCATCTCCTTCAAAAAAAGTTCCTGGGCCAATCACGCGCAGATCAATCGGCATGGGGGGGTTGGCGCCCCGCAATACCACACCATACAGCAGGTCATAAATCCGCTCCAATGCAGCCTTCCCCCCATAAATTTCCATTCCATCGATCGTCTCCCAGCGCATGAACGTTGATAACAGTCCTGCCAGGCCCAGAATATGATCCAGATGACCGTGGGTGATCAATATCCGGCTCAGACGCTTGAAGCCGATACCGGATTGAAGAATCTGGCGTTGTGTCCCTTCTCCGCAGTCGACCAGGAAACGATACTCGTCATGCTGCACAACCTGCGCCGACAAACCGCGTTTGATAGACGGAGCCGAGGCTGACGTTCCCAGGAAAATAATTTCAAACAAGTGAAAATTGTTCCTTTCCCCACAGATGTAGGGACTATTTTACCATCCCGATCGGTACCGGTCTACTACCATCTCAGCCCATTGGCGATAAGTTTGATATGCGGCAGCATATCGATCCACCCGCTCCGGGTTTGGAATTGCCCCTACTACAGGTTTCTCAACTGCATTTTGAATAACCTCCTGTGCATTCCGGAATATTCCTATGCCAATGCCGGCAAGAAGGGCCGCGCCGCGGGCGGTCGCCTCCTCAATCCTCGAGACTTGTATAGGCCGGTTGAAGATGTCGGCTTGCAGCTGCAGCCACAAAGGATTCCGGGAGGCGCCACCGGTTGCCAGAAGGCATTCCAGAGGTGTGCCCAATGACAGCAACAAATCCAAGCCCTGGCGCAGTTCAAAGACAACTCCTTCCATGACCGCCCTGACCATATGCGATCTTCCATGCCTGAGGCCCAACCCGAGGAAACTGGCTTGCAACCCGGGCTCCATATAAGGCGTTCGCTCTCCAACCAGGAATGGTAAAAAGAACAATCCATCGCTTCCGCTTTCCACTTCGGTCGCACCATCAACCAAACCAGAAAAGTCCGAGCCAGGCCAGACCTGATCTCGCAGCCAGCGCAAAGCAAGCCCGGCCGATAGAATGGCCGCCTCAAGATGCCAGGTTCCAGGTATAGCATGGCAAAACAGATGAACACGGAGCTGCGGGTCATGATGCGGACGCGGCACGGGAGCAAAAAGCTGACCGCCCGTTCCAATGGTACATGATATTGTTCCGGGGATAACAACTCCTTGTGCCAGCGCCTGGAGCGACACATCGCTGCTGCCAAAGATGACCGGAATGCCGGCCGGCATCCCGCATGCTGCGGCCGCATCTGGCAGCAAAGTGCCGGCGATCTCCATGGAAGGGAATACCCGGGGCAGCTTTTCAGGAGAAAGGCCGGCAACCTCCAGGATAGGCGTAGACCAGACAAGTGTATGTGGGTCAAAGAGCAGGGTCGCTGAAGCATCCCCCGGCTCTGTCCCCAAAGCGCCGGTCATAACAAAGCGGACGTAATCCTTTGGCGACACCAGCCAGCGCGTGGATTCCGCGATTACCGGTTCATTTTCTCTTAACCAGGCCCACGAAGCCAGCATAAACCCGCTCGCGAGTGGATTACCCGTCCATTTTGCCATGTTGGCCTGGCCAATCTGGCTCACCAATCGCCGGACTTGATCTCCTGACCGTTGATCTGCCCAGAGAATCGCCGGGCGGAGAGGTTCACCACGCGCATTCAGGCAAACCAGCGAGTGCATCTGGCCGGCCAGCCCGATCGCCGCTACCCGGTGCGGGTCAATTCCTGCCTGGCGCACAGCCTCGCCAATACAGGCCGATGACGCTGCCACCCAATCCCGTGGATCCTGTTCAGCCCACCCAGGATAAGGCGTGCGAATTGGATATTCTCTTCCAGCCCAGGCCAGGAGCCGGCCAGCCGGGTCAATCACGACCACCTTGGCCCCCGATGTGCCAATATCCAATCCAATTAAGAAAGAATCGCCCATATGTAATCAAGATTATACCTGAAGGAGCGCACCCAGGCTTGGGTGCGCTCCTTATACTTAGCGATTCAACTTTATTGGATATGAGTTAATGGGATGTTTATTTCACCCATAGCCATTATTTTTTCTCATTTTCCCCAATTAACTGTCCGGTGTAATTCGTCCGCGATGTCGGGGTCGGATCTGTCAAAGTCGATTTCATTGCCGGAATGTACATCCCGGTAACATATTCTTTCAGCATCCGTGAGGTAGAAAATTGCGGCGCCAGAGTGCGAATCGATTCCTTGATGCGCGCAATCCACTCAGTTGGCAGGCCATCTGTCGACCGGTCCTGATAGTAAAGTGGGATAATTTCGTTTTCCAGGGTGTCGTACAGGCTGCGCATATCGGCTTCATCCTGCTGGTAAGGATCGCCATAATCCTTTTCCGTCCCGATTGCCCATCCATTGTTACAGTTGAAACCTTCGCGCCACCAGCCGTCTAATACAGAAAAATTGAGTGTGCCGTTCAGGGCTGCTTTCATACCCGAAGTACCAGAGGCCTCATTTGGTCGCCTGGGTGTATTCATCCATACATCTACGCCCTGCACCAACAAACGGGCCATGCTCATGTCATAATCTTCCAGGAAGACCAGGCGCCCTCCTGAACGGGCATCTTTGACCAACCGGTATACTTCCTGGATGACCAGTTTTCCAGGCTCATCCGATGGGTGTGACTTCCCTGCAAAAATGATCTGGACCGGCATATCAGCGTTGTTCACAATACGCAGCAATCGATCAACATCGCGCATGATCAGGTTGCCGCGTTTATACGTGGCAAAACGCCGCGCAAAGCCAATGGTCAATGAATATGGTTCAAGCAGCACTCCTGAAGCCACTACTTGCACCGGGTGGAAACCACCGCTTACCCACTGGCGCCTGGCGCGCTCAATCGCAAAACTGACCAGCTTGTTTTTCAGGTGCCGCCGGACTGCCCACAATTCGGCATCCGGAATCGTACCCACGAGCGCCCAGGTATCCGGATCGTCCAGGTTTTCCATCCATTCGGTTCCCAGGTAACGATCGAAGAGCAATTTCATCCGGCGAGCCAGCCAGGTGCCGGTGTGAACGCCATTCGTTACGTGCGTAATTGGCACCTCATCTACCCGGCGGTTTGGCCACAAATGGTGCCACATCTTCCGCGCAACCTGTCCGTGAAGTTCAGAAACGCCGTTGGCATACTCTGAAAGGCGCAGCGCCAGGACAGGCATACTGAAAGTCTCACCCCAAGATTGCTGGTTCCGGGCAATGTCCATGAACTGATCGCGGGTCATCTTTAGCTCGGTAAACACATGCGAGAAGTACTTATCCATCATCCACAACGGGAATTCATCGTTCCCTGCCGGGACAGGTGTATGGGTCGTAAAGACATTCGACTTCCGGACCAATTCGGCCGATTCTTCATACGTTTTCCCGTCGGCCATATATTCGCGAATGCGTTGAATGGTTAGAAAAGCGGAGTGCCCCTCATTCATATGCCAGACAACCGGGTTGTATCCCAGGTGGCGCAAAGCCCGCACTCCGCCAATCCCCAGCAGCATTTCCTGAGAAATTCGCAATTCCTGATCACTGGTATACAACCGGGCAGTCAACTGGCGATCTGCCGGATTATTCTGTTCCAGGTCAGCATCCAGCAAGTAAAGCGGAACCCGACCAACCTGTGTTTCAAGAATTCGAGCATAGACTTTCCGGCCGGCCAATGTCATCGCAATCGTCAGCGGCCCGCCATCTTCGTCTTTCAGGGGAACAATCGGAAGCTCCTCATAATTGAGCATCAGATAACGGGGTTCCTGCCAGCCGTCCTCTGAAATCTTTTGAGAGAAATAGCCCTGGGTGTAGTAGAAACCGACCCCAACCAGGGGAATTCCAAGGTCCGACGATTCCTTTAGGTGATCACCCGAAAGAATGCCCAAGCCGCCGGCATAGACAGGGATTGACTCGTGCAAGCCAAATTCGAATGAGAAATAAGCGATCTGATTACCCGAAAGGGTCGGATAATTGCGATGGAACCAGGTATCTTCGGCGTTCATGTAGGCATCGAACTGGCGCATAACCCGGTCATAAAGATCAAGGTAATACCGATCATTTGTGGCAGCATTCAGTTGGGCGCGCTCGACCCGGCGCAAGAATAACACCGGGTTATGATTTACACGTTCCCACAAAGAGCGATCGATCTGTGAATACAGCCGCTGCGCATCCTGGTTACAGATCCACCAGAGGTTATAAGCTAACTCACCCAGGCGGCCAACCCGGCGAGGCAGGCTGAAATGATTCGGAGATTCACGAAAGTACTTTTTCATTATTTATCAATTCCGTTAGATAGTGAAGAATAAGGAGCAGTCAAGACTCCTTAGAAATCCATACCCAATCAAAGAGGTTAGAAAGGCCAGGAATTTCAATGTTCGAATTGTACCACATAGGTCAAGTGTTTTTTCCTGAGTGAATCCAGGAATCGAGCAAATCACTTTGCAGTAAAATTACAAACTGCCGCGCGGAAAAATAACGAAAGGAAGGAACCAATGGACAGTACTGGCGCCCAAATTGTTCTCATCACCGCTCCATCCTTGGATGTGGCAAAAATGTTAGGACAGGAGCTTGTCAAACAGAAGTTAGCCGCGTGCGTTAATATCACCGCACCTATCCTGTCAATTTATTCCTGGAAAGGTGAAATTCAACAGGATGAGGAAGTGCTGCTCGTGGTCAAAACCAGGGCTGAGCTCGTGGAAACAGCGCTCATCCCGGCCGTCAAAGCGATCCACCCTTACGAAGTACCTGAGATCATTGCTCTCAACATTCAGGCCGGCCTGAAAGATTACCTTGATTGGATCCTATTCGAGACAGAAAGATAAAAGGTTGCCTTTTTTAAATTTTTCTACTTGACATAGGTCCGCGATGTTGATAATATGAGTCATGGAACAGGCTAGCCTGTTCCTATTCTTGAAGAGGAAAGGAGGCGCACAAATGCACAAGGTCATCTTGAGTCATTGCTCTTTGCTTTTAAGTTCTTGCGGGCGTGCGCCTCAACGCAGCATCCTCTAACTCCCTTACCTGATTACTTAGACATCCGGGAGGCCACAGGAAGCATCCAGCGCACAATCCTGTGGCTTTTTGTTTGGTTGCAGCGTCCGCAGACCTGGCACAGGGCCTTTGTCCTCGCCAGTCGATACAATGAATTCTTCACCTGCAAAACAAACACTAAAGGAAGTTCCACAAATGGCCCATCGTGGTTTTGAAGAAGATTATGATGACATGTATGAACATCTTGGGCCGGGCGCCAAGATGAAGCATGTCCCACATGTAAAAAAGAATGTCAGGTCGCCCAGGCCAAACCAGCCTGTAATCCAGCGTAAAGAATCACAGCAAATACTCACCAATCTGGATGACCAGATTGATGATCGCTTTATGATGACTTATAAAGCAGGGCGCCATGAAGCCATCTGGCTCGAAGAATCCCTTCGCGATTTCTTCGTGCATCAGTGGTTCGATGACGTTCTACGCATGGTCAAAGGCGGCAAAGAGGCGTCTGTATATCTGTGCCAGGGTAATAGCACCACCGGCCTGGCCTACCTGGCAGCCAAAGTCTATCGCCCGCGACGATTCCGCAACCTGAAGAACGATTGGTTATATCGCGAAGGACGGGCAAACCTGGATGACAGCGGTAACCGGATTAAGAACAAAGGCTTGGTGCATGCCATCACAAAACGAACCGAATTTGGCCGTGAGTTGCTGCATACTTCCTGGTTGGAACACGAATTTACCACCTTGAAGCTGCTTCACAATGCTGGCGCTGACGTGCCAAAGCCGTTGGCCAGTGATGCAAATGCAATCTTGATGGAGTATCTCGGTGATGAACGGATGGGCGCTCCAACCCTAAACGAAATCGATCTTTCAAAAGGCGAGGCGCGGGTCCTCTTTGAAAGGGTTGTCCGAAATATTGACCTGATGCTTGAACACGGCCGCATCCACGCTGACCTCTCCGCGTACAACATCTTATATTGGGAAGGCGAGATTGTGCTGATTGATTTTCCGCAGGCGATTCACCCTGACGAAAACCGCAGCGCCTACCGTATTTTTGAGCGAGATGTCATCCGCATTTGCGAGTACTTCCAGCGCCAGGGGGTGAAAAACAACCCGCGCAAGCTGGCTGCCGACCTGTGGCAAAAACACCAGTTCCGCTTTGTTCCCCTGGTCGACCCGAAGATTCTCGAAGAAGACCGCGAGGATGAGCGCGATATCTGGGAAACCCTCAGAAATGCCTGATCTCAACCTGGTATAAAAAGAAAGGAGTCTATCATGATCCAAATAACCGGTCTCATCGAAGTAATTCTATATGTCCAGAACATGGAACTGATGGTCCAGTTCTACCGCGACACAATGGGGCTGCAAGTTCTTTATCCAAAAAATGTCTCGACATACGCAAATGAGAATTGGGTAACGTTTTGGACAGGGGCGTGCACGCTGGCGCTCCATTCCGGCGGGCAATTGGAAAAAGGAAAGCAATTGCCACAAATCGTGTTTGGCGTACAAGATATCGAACATGCCCGCAGCTACCTGAGCCAACGACATGTGAACATCGGAGAAATCCGCCTGCTCTCACACGGCATCATGGTTTGCGACGGGATAGACCCGGAGGGAAATTCTTTTTCACTGGAATACCAGGAGATGATTACAGATGTCCCTTCACAGCCTATCCCATAATTAACGGCCGAAACTGATCAGCCAAGGGCACGCGATTTCCTCAAAACAATTCAAAAGATCGAACAACAGGAGATCAGGCTGGTACAATATCGATATGATATCTTCCTCCTCCACCATATCTCGCTGCCAATGGGCTGCCAGTGATTTATCCATTGCCTATCATGACATGGAATGGGGCACCCCTGTCCATGATGATCGGGCCCTGTTTGAATTCCTGGTTTTGGAAGGCGCCCAGGCTGGCCTCAGTTGGGAAACGATTCTTAAAAAACGAGCCGGTTATCGCCTGGCATTTGATAACTTCAATCCGGTCCTGGTGGCAGGCTATTCGGATCGAAAAATTGAAGAGCTCCTGGCCAATCCAGGCATCATTCGCAACCGGCGTAAAATTCTATCCGCCATCCAAAACGCGCGGGCATTTCTAACGATTCAATCAGAGTTTGGCAGTTTCGATGCCTATTTATGGCAGTTCACCGGTGGAAACCCTATCCAAAATGCCTGGAGCCACCTGGGAGAGGTCCCTACCAGTACTCCAGTCTCGGATCGTTTAAGCAAGGATCTGGTCAGGCGCGGGTTTTCGTTTGTTGGCACCACCATCTGCTATGCCTTTATGCAAGCCGTTGGTATGGTCAACGACCACGTGGTAAGCTGCTTTCGGCATGAAGAGCTTCGCACAGCCGGTTAACCGATTCCACTCTCTTTTTCTTCTTTTGTGATCCATCATGTCTCGCCAGACCCGTTTTGTCATTCTGCTGTCCATCGCGCTGCTGTGCCTGATCCTGGCAGGCGGGCTGGGCGCTTCACAAGCCGCAGAATATCGTTCCGCGCTCAGCTTTCTTCCTGCCGGGACAACTATCGGGGGCATCCCGGTCGGGGGGCTTTCTCATTCCGAAGCTGGCGCCCGCCTGGCCCAGGCTTATGCACTGACCCCGGTAGAGTTAAAAATCCAGGACAGCCGTGTTCTTATTGATCCGCTTGCGGCCGGGCTGGAACTAGACCTGGAAGGGATGCTCAACCAGGTCGACCAGGTCCTGGCTGAGCGACCCTACTGGGCAGGTTTTTGGGATTATTTATGGAAACGGCCGGCGCCGGCAGTGGAAACCGGGTTGATTTGCTCTGTCGATGAAACCCGGCTGCGCTCATACCTGGTTGACCTGCTGGATTCTCGTTATGATCAGCCGCCCACCGGTGCGGCTCCGATACCCGGTGACTCAAGCTTTCTACCTGGGCAGCCAGGTAAAACGCTCGACATTGCAGATTCACTCCCCGAATTGAGCCGGGCGCTCTGCGACCGCGTTTCCCGTTCGGTAGTGCTAAGCTTAACACCCAGCCCGGCGTTAGCCCCTGCTCCTGGCCAACTAAGCCTGGCGTTAGAAACACTCATCCAGGTTTCTGCCTTTTCAGGGACGCTGGAATTATATTTTGAGGATTTGCAAACCGGCGAATCGTTCGCCCTGGCCAGCCAAAATGGGCGGGCAGTCGAACCAGGAATTGCTTTTACCGCAGCCAGCACAATAAAAATACCGGTTATGGTCTCCGCTTACAAGCAAATTGATGGTGAGCTGCCCGCTGATCTGCAGCGGCAGATGGCGCTGATGATCGATCTTTCTGATAACAGCTCGACTGACGAAGTAATGCAGCGC
>FWPV01011524.1_pt1 | contig 14041 bp, 14 predicted proteins | sample 2228371 | NCBI WGS metagenome assembly FWPV01 (sample SAMEA103939776, study PRJEB20133) | metagenome
GAAGAAGAGCCCGATCATCTGAGCCGAGCATTCCATTACGACATCCCGGCCGAGCTGCGCGAGCAGGTACATCTCGGGCAGCTCGTGTGGGTGCCGTTCGGCGGGGAGGTCCGCCTGACCGTCCGCTTCGACCCCGCGAGCCTGGAGTGGCACGATCCTCGGACCGGCGAGCTTCTGCCCGCCGACAACACCGGCCCATCGCCTCGGCGCCTGCGAACGCAAGCCCCCGACGGACGCGACTGGGTGCTGTGCGTGGACGCCTGAGCCGGAATTACCGGACCCTGGCCCCCTCGGGCGCCTCGCGGTCGGGCTGCAGCAGGATCGCCCCGCCGTCCTCGTCCACGGCGGCCAGGAGCATGCCTTGGCTCTCGGTTCCGCGCAGGGTCGCCGGCTTCAGGTTGAACACCACCACCACCTGCCGGCCGATCAGGTCCAGCGGGTTGTAGTTCTTCCGGATGCCCGCCACGATCTGGCGCTTCTCGTCGCCGACCATCACCTGCAGCTTGAGCAGCTTGTCGCTGCCCTCCAGCGGCTCGGCCTCCAGCACGCGGGCCACCCTCAGCTCGGCCTTCAGAAACTCCTCGATCGTGATCTCCGGCAACGGGCCTTCCTCCTTCTTCTGGGGTTTCGGCTTGGCCGCCGGCTGCTGCGCGGGCGCGGGTGCCGGCGCGGCCTTTCGCGCGTCCAGGCGCGGGAAGATCGGTTTGGGCTGGTTCAGAGCTCCGCCGGGGGCCAGCGCGCCGCCGCGCAGGGCGCCCCACGCGGGCGCGCCGCCCAGCCCCAGCTGCTCGGCGATCGCCTGGGCCGTGTTCGGCATGTAGGGCGCGACCATCGCCGACGCGACCGCCAGGCTCTCAAGCATCGAGCGCACCACCGGGCCCAGCGCGGGATCCTGGTTCTTCGCCAGGCTCCACGGCGCGCGGGTGTCGATGTACTTGTTCAGGAACCGCACCAGCCCCCAGGCGGCCTCCGCGGCGCGCTCCAGGCGGTAGTCGTCCATCGCGGCCTCGTAGGCGTCCAGAGCCTGGCCGATCGCCTCGCGGGCCTCGGCCTCCAGCGGCGCGTCCGGCACGACGCCTCCGACGAAGCGGTGCGCCATCGCCAGACTGCGGTTGAGCGCGTTGCCCAGGTCGTTGGCCAGATCGCTGTTGTAGCGGCGGTCGAACTCCTCGTAGCTGAAGTTGCCGTCGTTCTCGTACGGCATCGTGCTGAGCAGCTGGTAGCGGACCGCGTCGATCGCGATCTCCGGGGCGCAGCCCGAGCGCTCGGCCAGCTCCTGAGCCAGCTCGAGCGGCGGCACGACGTTGCCCTTGGACTTGCTGATCTTCTCACCGCTGAGCAGGATCCACCCGTGCGCGACGAGCGCCTTCGGGGTCGGCAGGCCCGCGCCCATCAGCATGGCGGGCCACAGCGTAGCGTGGAACCGCGTCAGGATGTCCTTGCCCAGCCACTGCACGTCGGCCGGCCAGATCTCGGCCCAGTCCGGGTTGTCGGGCCATCCGCTGGTCGTCAGATAGTTGATCAGAGCGTCGAACCACACGTAGATGACCTTCGACTCGTCGCCGGGCACCGGGATGCCCCACCCGGGGTTGCGACGAGAGATGCACATGTCGCGAAGGCCCTGCCGGATGAAGGACACCACCTCGTTGCGCCTCGTCTCCGGGATGATCCGCATCTCGCCGCTCTCGATCAGCTTCAGCAGCGGCTCCTCGAAGGCGCTCAGCCGGAAGAAGTAGTTCTCCTCCTGCACCCAGCGCACCTCGTTGCCGTCCGGACTCTTTCCGTCGACCAGGTCCTCCTCGCGGTAGAAGGTTTCCGTCGAGACGTCGTACCAGCCCTCGTAGGTGCCCTTGGTGATGTGGCCGTTCTCCTGCAGCTTGAGGAACAGCGCCTGCGTGGTCCGCGCGTGCCGCTCGCTGGTGGTGCGCACGAAGTCGTCGTACGACATTCCGAGGCCACGGTAGATCGCCTCGAACCGACCGGCGATCTCCGCCACGAACTCCCGGGGATCCCGGCCCGCCTTCTCGGCCGCCTCCTTGATCTTCAGGCCGTTCTCGTCGGTGCCCACCACGTACCACACGTCGTCGCCGCGCAGCCTGCGGTAGCGCGCCACCACGTCGCCCGCCAGGTTCGTGAGCGTGTTGCCGATGTGCGGAACGGCGTTGACGTACGGGATGGCGGTGACGATGCAGAAGCGCTTGGCCATGGAGGCCAGTTTACCGGAGCCTCCGGGAACCCCTCACTCCGGCTCGGCGGCGCGCTCCAGCCGGTCGCGGACGGCGTCCCAGAGCGCCGTCGCGGGCGGCCGCTCCACATAGATCGCCTCCGGCTTGCGAGAGTCCAGCGTGTGCAGCGCCGCGTAGAGCGCGGCCCCGTACGGCCCCGGGTCCTTGGGCATCCGGATCTGGTTCGGGCCGCTCGGTTGGCCGAACACCAGCGCGAACGAGCCCTCCGGGGCGCGGTCCACCAGAAGCAGCCGAGCGTGCGGCGCGTAGTGCCGCGGGTACATCCCCGGCGAGCGCCTCGGACCCTTGGCGCCGCCCGGCGGCAAGGTGCCGAGCGGCCGACCGATGGCCGCCTGGATCTCGCCCCGCGTCACCGCGCCGGGCCGAAGCACCTTGGGAGGGTCCTCCACCAGGTCCACGACCGTCGACTCCAAGCCGACCACGCACGGCCCTCCGTCCAGCACCAGGTCGGTCTTGGCCAGCAGCTCCGGATCGAGGTGCTCCACCCTCGTCGGAGACAGCCGCTGGAACGGGTTGGCGCTCGGCATGGCCAGCGGCTTGCCCGTCAGCGTGATCAGCGAGGCCGCCACCGGGTGCTTGGGATACCGAACCGCCACCGTCGGCAGGCCGGCCGTGACGACGTCCGGAATCAGGTCGGACTTCGGCAGCACCATCGTGAGCGGGCCGGGCCAGAACCGCTCGGCGAGCCGGCGCGCGTCCGGCGAAACGTGCGAGGCGACCCGCTCCAGATCGTCCAGGCAGGCGATGTGCACGATCAGCGGGTTCTCCCGCGGCCGACCCTTGGCCTCGTAGAGGCGTTCGACGGCCTTCGGGTTCGTGGCGTCGGCCGCCACCCCGTACACTGTTTCCGTCGGCACGACGACCAAGCCGCCCTTGGCCAGCAGCGCCGCCGCCATGGCCATGTTCTCCAGGGTCGGCTCCAGGGCCCTCAACCCAGCTCCTCCCCGGTGCAACCGATGCTGAGCAGCATCTCGCGCCGCGGCGCGCGGCATCCGAGCCACCACTCCAGCGATCGGGCGCCCTGGGCGGCGAGCAGGGGCCGACCGTCGACCGTCCTCAGCCCGAAGGAGGACGCGTCGCGCAGGAAGGGCGTCGGTCCGTCGCCGTACATCAGGTCATAGGCTACCGCATCCGCCGGAGCCCTCCCCCAGTCCACGCCCACCGACGCGCCCTGCAGCCCCGCCGAAGTGGTGTTCACGATCAGCGCGCAGCCGGCGGGGTCCGGGTCGGCAGAAAGCTCCGCGTCCAGCCCAACCTCCCGGGCGAGCGCCTCGGCCCGCTCGGGGGTCCGGTTCCACAGCCTGAGGCGGAACCCGGCCTCCTGCAGCGCCGCCGCCACCGCGCGCGCCGAGCCTCCCGCACCCAGCACCAGCGCCAAGCTGCCGTCGGGGATGCCGAGGGGACGGAGCGTGTCCAAGAACCCGGGTCCGTCCGTGTTGGTCCCCTCCCTGCCCGGCAGGCGGACCGTGTTGACCGCACCCACGCGCCGGGCGAAGCCGTCCGCGAGGGCGCACGCGGCCAGGGCCTCCGCCTTGTGCGGCACCGTGCAGTTCACCCCCGCATAGCCCAGCTCCGCAAGGCGCGCCAGACAGGCCGCCACCTCGCCGGGAGGCACGCGGATCGCGAGGTACGTCCGGTCCAGGCCGAGCGCGCGCAGCGCCGCCGCGTGCATCCGGGGCGACAGGCTGTGGCCCACCGGGTCGCCGATCACGGCGAAGTCCGCCGGGGGAGCCTCGCGCCACTCGAAGAAGGGCGTCACGCCATGTCCTTTCGGAACGTCCACAGCCTCTGCCCGTTGAAGTTCCACACCGCCACCGCGACCGTGGCCACAGCCGTCGCCAGCGCCCAGCTGAGCTTCGGGTGCCCCGGCACGGCGGCCATCAGCGCGGAGGAGATCAGAACGTTCAGACCCATGCCCGTAAGGGCCACGATGAAGAACTTGGCGATCTGCCGGTGCAGAGCCTCCAGCCCCAAAGCCCGGAAGGTCCATCTCCGGTTCCAGTAGTAGCTGTTCAGGATCGCCAGCACGGTGGTCGGGACCTTCAGAAGCGGGAAGCTGGCCTCGTAGTAGGCCTTGCCGTTCATCGCCGCGCCGGGGCGGAACGTCTCCAGAACCCACCTTCCGAGCGCCTGGCTCAGCGTCGAGTCGCCCCAAGGCACGTGGAACATCAGCACGTAGTGCAGACCGACGTCGATCACGGTGGACAGCGCCCCGACCAGGCAGAACTTGATGAACTGCCGGACGATCCTCCTCGCCAGAAGCCCCGCGACGACGCTCAACTCTCGCCCTCCAGCGCGCGATCCAGCCAGTGGCGCAGGATCATCTCGCCCAAGCGGCTGATCTTGGTCCCGACGAACTCCCGCTCCGACACCGGCCGCACCCAGATCGCCTCGATTCCAGCCCGCCGGGCGCCCAGAACGTCGGTGAACAGCTGGTCCCCCACCATGATCGTCTCCTCCGGCGACGCGCCGTACCGCTCCATCGCCAGCTGGAACATTCGCCTGCTCGGCTTGAACCGATCCCGCACGAACGGCACCCCCATCGCCTCGCACAGAGCCCGCAGCCGCTTGGGACGCTTCGTGTTGCTCACCACGCAGACCCTCAGCCCGGCCTCCAGCACCGCCCCCACCCAGGCGGCCACGTCCGGCGGCACCTGCCTCCCCTTCCAAGCCAGCAGCGTGTTGTCCACGTCCAGCAGCAGCAGCCTCTTGCCGCGCCGGAACAGGCCGCACGGGTCCAGGCGCAGCACCGAGTCCACCGCGGCCGTGGGGCACACGGCCCTCAGCAGCCGGGGGAGTCGCTGCGGGTTGTACCGCCCGGTGCGGAAGTCGGTCACGGAGCCGCCCCCTGCAGCCCGGCGCGGCGCCGGGCGATGTTCCGTCGGTGCTCGTCGAAGGTGCGCGCGAAGAAGTGCGTCCCGCCCTCCGGGCGCGCCACGTAGAAAAGATAGTCGTGCCGCTCGGGGTTCTCGGCGGCCTTCAGGCTCGCGAGGCTCGGGTTGCCGATCGGCCCCGGTGGCAGACCCACCCCCAGATAGGTGTTGTACGGGTGCCGCACCGAGCGGTACTCGGAGCGGGCGAGCGGCCGCCACTCCTGCAGAGCGTAGTTGATCGTCGCGTCGATCTGCAGCGGCATCCCGAGGCGAAGCCGGTTCCAGATGACGCCCGCGATCTGCGGCCTCTCCGCGTCCACCGCCCCCTCCAGCTGCACCATCGAGGCCACGATAACGATCTGGTGCAGGTTCGCCGGAGGCTTGCGCCCCTCCAGAAACCGCTTCTCGAACGTCTTCAGCTGGCGCTCGATCACGGCGCGAGCCCCGAGCAGCGGAGGAAGGTCGTAGGTGTCCGGGTACAGATAGCCCTCGAGCGAGCCGCTCGGCAGCGGGAACGAAACGGACCGCCGGAACTCGGACGGCTGCGCGCACAGGCGCTCGTACTCCTCGGCCGAACAGACCTGCCTCTCCTCCAGCAGCCGCGCCGTCCGGGCGATCCACCAGCCTTCGGGGATGCGCACCATCTGGCGGATCGGCTCCCGCAGGTCCCTGCGGATCTGCTCGGCGTCGCGGCCCGACCGGAAGCGGTAAGTGCCGCTCGCCAGCGGGCGCGAGTCGCCGCGCAGAGCGAGATACAGCCGCATCGCCACCGGGCTGCGCACGATGCCCCGCCTGCCCAGCTCGTTCAGCGCACTCTGGAGCGGCGCGCCCCGCTCGAAGCGCACCAGCCACTCTCGGCCCGGGGGCGTGGGGGTCAGGAGCCACCGGAACGCCAGCGCGCAGACCCCGGTGGCGACGGCCAAGCCGACCGCGAGCCAGAAGAGCCTACGCCGCACCGCCGCCCTCCGCGAAGAACCGGTCCAGGATGCGCGCCGCGGCCTCGCCGTCCTTCCTCTTCCTCGTCTCGGCGCCCTTGAGCCCGGCTCCCCTCATCGTGCTCTCGGCCTCCACGCTCGTCATCCGCTCGTCGGCCAGATGCACGCTCCAGCCCAGCTCCCGGAGCCGCTCGGCCAGCTGCCGACAGACCCTCGCCATCTTGGTGTCGGACCCGTCCTCGGCCAGCGGAAGGCCCACCACGATCGCCTCGGCGCCGTGTCGCTCCGCCTCCGCGGCGATCGCCCTCGCGTCCGTCGCCAAGGCTCCCGAGGCCGCCAGAGACGGCTTGGGAGAGGCGACCCCGAAGCCCGACTCGCCCACCGCGAGCCCGATCCGCTTCGACCCGAAGTCCACGCCGAGCAGCCTCAACTTCGGAACGCCCCGATCAGCTCGTCGTGCACCAGCCCGTTGCTGGCGATCGCCTCGGCCGAGGGGTTCGGGGCGCCCGCGAAGTCGGTGAACCTCCCTCCAGCCTCCTCGACGATCACCTGCACCGAAGAAACGTCGTACCGCTCGACGATCGGATCCACCATCGCCTCGACGCGACCGGTGGCCACCAGGGCGTGCCCGAAGGCGTCGCACCAGGTCCGCGTGGCCATCGCCCGCTCCGCGACGCGCAGAAAGCCCTCGAGGCGGCCGGTGCGCACCAGCCCCTTGTGGCTGCCCACCGAAACGACCGCCCCATCCAGGCGGCCGCGCTCGCTGACCCGCGCCGGCCGACCGTTCCAGAACGCGCCGCCTCCCCGCTCGGCGTACAGGATCTCCCCGAGCGCGGGGAAGCAGGCCACTCCCAAGATCGGCACGCCGGCCTCCTCGAAGCTCAGCAGGGTCGCGTACAGCGGCACCCCGCACACGAACGACTTGGTGCCGTCGATCGGGTCGATCACCCACCTCGTTCCGCCCGCGGGGTCGCCGCCCTCCTCCTCGCCGTAGATCGCCTCGCCGGGGTAGGCCCGGCGGATCGCCTCGCGGATCAGCCGCTCGGCGCCGCGGTCGGCCTCGGTCACGGGCGTCTGGTCCGGCTTCAGCTGGATCGGCGCGCCGGTGCCGAACAGCCCCAGCGTGAAGCGTCCGGCCCTCCACGCGGCGTCCACGGCGAACTCGAGCCTCGGAGACATCGGCGGGAGTGTACCTTTCGGCCCGGCCTCCCCCGGAAAGACGGAACCCCCGGGGCCGAGCGCCCTGGGGGTTCGTCGTATTGGCTGGGTTCCAGCCGGCTCCCGACCACCCGTTCCGGGGTCCGTCGGGTTGGGCCGGCGGCCCGGAGGCCGGAATCAGGTCACCGGTTGCGTCGCTTGCGCAGCGCCGCCGCCAGGCCGAGGGCCGCCAAGCCCATCGTCACCGGCTCGGGAACCGGATAGTTCTGGCCGCCGCCGCCACCGCCCTGCAGCAGACGCTGTCCCTGACCCCGGTTCACCGGGTCGAGATAGACGTAGCCGTAGGTCTGCGACGGGTCGTAGGTGTAGGTCGTCGAGCCGAGCGTGATCTGCGTCTTCGCGACGTCGTCCCAGATCGCCACCGGGTTGTTCGACGTGTCGGTGATCGTCGCACCCATCAAGTCCCACAGAGCCAGCTGCACCTTGGCGTGCTGCGCGGCGAAGGGGTACTTGTACTGCTGGGGGAAGATCGTCGAGTCGAACAGAATGTTCGCCAGCCACGCCCCCTTGTTGGCGTCGCCGCCCAGCAGCGAGCCGAGGTTCGCCGTGTTGGCCTCCCAAGGGTTCTGCGGAGTGCCGACCACCTCGAGCGGCGACAGGCAGTACGCCCACCAAGAGAAGACCTTGCTCTGCGCCTGGGACGGGGTCAGCCCGAGGTAGACGCCCAGCAGGCCCGAGGTGACCGTCACCGTCTGGCTGGAGTACGTCACCTTGTAGGTGCCGCTGAGGTAGCTGCCCGGATCCGAGCTTCCGCCCCAGTACACCCACACCGCCTGGCTCTGCGCCGCCACCACGACGGCCGCGAGCGCGGTTGCGAAGAGTTTCTTCATACCAACATGCCTCCTTTGAACGGGGAAGGAAACCCAACCATTTCCCTTCGTTCCCAGTTCCCATTGTATCAGGAAGTCCTGGTTTTCGGCCGAGGGATTTGAAAATCACCGCAAAATCCCTTGGTGACCGGGTCCCGACGCAGTACCATCGGCCCAAAGTCCCATGCCCCGGGGAGCGGGTAAGGTGGACCCATGGACCAGCCGTTCGACCTTTCCGGCCGCACCGCGCTCGTCACCGGTGGCGCCACCGGCATCGGCCTCGGCGTCGCCCGATGCCTGGCGCGGGCCGGAGCCAAGGTGGTCGTCGCCGGACGAACCGAGGACACGCTCCGTGCCGCGGCCGAGGAGCTGGGCGGGGCTTGGCGCGCGATGGACGTGCGGGACTTCGACTCCCTAGCCGCGCACGTCGCCGCCATCGAGAGCGAGCACGGACCGATCGACATCCTGGTCAACAACGCCGGCAACCACCTCAAGAAGCCCGCGGTGGACACCACCGAGGAGGAGTTCCTCTCCGTCCTCCACACGCACGTGACCGGCGCCTTCGCCCTCACCCGCGCCGCAGCCCGCGGCATGCTCGAGAGGGGCCGGGGCTCCATCCTGTTCACCGCCTCCATGACCTCCCTGATGGGACTGCCGCTGGTCGTCGCCTACTCCGCGGCCAAATCCGCCTACGTGGGAATGGTCCGCACGCTGGCCGTCGAGTTCGCCCCGCGCAACGTCCGCGTCAACGCCATCGCGCCGGGGTTCATCCGCAGCGCCATCACCGAGCGCGCGCTGGGCCAGGACCCCGAGCGCAAGGCCAGGGTGCTGGGCCGAACCCCCATGGGCCGCCTCGGCGAGGCCGAGGACATCGGATGGGCCGCCGTGTACCTGGCCTCCGACGCCGCCCGGTTCGTCACCGGAGTCGTCCTGCCCGTCGACGGCGGGTTCAGCATCGGGTTCTAGAAGCCCCTGCGGCCGGCCTTCGGCAGGTCCTCCAGGTTCAGGGCGACCGGCGACCCGTAGACCCGACGCACCGTCTCCGCGCCGGATTTGCGCGGCCCCAGGTCGCCCTGCCACGACACGAAGTACGCCCACCGCACCCCCAGCCGGTGCATCCGCTCCAGGTCCGGCACGCCGCCGAACTCCGTCAGCGCCAGCATCTTCCGCCCGTCGAAGCGCCGGATCAGCTCGTCCCACTGCCCCGTCAGCGCGTCGCCCGGGTCCGGCGGATAGGCGTCCACGCCGATCAGATCCACCGTGTCGTCCCCCGGGTACCACGCCGGGTCCGAGACCGTCAGCACCCACAGCAGGTTGTGCAGGCCGTGCGTCCGGGTCAGACGCTGGTGGAGCAGCCTCCAGAGCCTCTTGAACGGCTCCGGACCCTTGGCGCCCCACCAGAACCACCCGCCGTCCGCCTCGTGCAGAGGCCGCCACAGCACCGGCACCCTCGCCCGCTCGAACTTCTTCAGCTCCTGGGCGATCGCGTCGATGTCCCTCAGCAGCAGCCTCCTCTCCTCCGACGCCGGGTCGGCCATCGCCCGGGCCACGTCGAACGTGGTCGCCTCGGTGTAGAAGCCCCGGTACCACCTCAGGTCGCGCCGACCCCCGTCCGGCCGCGTCTCCTCCCGGTCCAGCAGCCCCGACGGGGCTTTCCAGTGCCACAGCATGGTCACGATCGCCCCCGCCTTGGCCCGCGCGATCATCGCCTCGGTGTGCCGGCCCGGGTTCGCCCCCCGCTCCCGCCGGCTGGGCGAGTAGTCCATGAAGTCGCCCGCCCGCACCGCCGACGACCTCCCCGACGAGTCGCGCACGAACCGCTCGTCGTCGTCGCCCACCTGACCGGTCAGCGTGCGCCTGCCGTACTGCCCGGCCAGAAACGCCAGCAGCGCCCGGGCCTCGGGCGTCGCCTTCGGGTCGCACGGCTTCGGCGCCACCCGCCGGGGCGGCTTGGGAGCGGGCGCCGGACGGAACTCCACCCGGTCCAGCTCGTACCAGCCCCAGCCCTTCTCCACGCGGAGTACGTTCCGCCCCTCCGCCAGCTCGACGCGCCCCACCGTGCGCGTCTGCCAGGTCGGACCGGTGGCAGGCAGCATGCCCGACAGCCCGACTCCGTTCACCCTCAGGTCGAACCCCTTGGGCTGCCCCGGCGAGCAGTAGCGCACCGCCGCCTCGTACACGCCCTTCCGCGCCGAGAAGCTCGCGTCCGCCCCGTCGCCGTCCTGGTCCAGGCCCGTCAGGTAGCCCCTGCCCGAGAACCCCGGCCGAGAGGTGCCCACCTCCACGCCCCGAAGAGCCCCGTTCTCCGGCTCCACCAACACCGCCTGCGGGGACGAGAGCGCCAGTGCCGCCAACCAACACACCATGATGGGCGGCAGTCTACCGGCCGGCGGGGCGCCTCACGCGCGGATATCCAGAACCTGCCCCTTGCCCTCCAGCAGCTTCAGAAGCTCCGCGGCCTGCTGCTGCTGGGTCTCCAGCGTCTTCTTCAGCAGCTGCATCTGAAGCTGCGCGCGCTTGGCGTCGGCGCCCGTCGCCGCCTCGACCGCCCGCTGCGTGGCCTGCACGTTGGAAACGTTCATCGCCATTCGGAATCATCGGCTCGCCCCGCGCCGCTCCGCAGGGTCGGGTAACGTTCCTCCGTCATGGCCTTGAAGATCGCGATCATCGGCGCCGGCAGCGTGGGCTTCACCCGGACCATGGTGCGGGACATCCTCACCGTCCCCGAGCTCCATGACACCCGCTTCAGCTTCATGGACATCAGCGAGCGGAACCTGGACATGACCTGCCGCCTCGTCCGCCGAGACATCGAGTCCGCCGGCCTCCCCGCCAAGGTCGACAAGACCCTCGACCAGCGCGAGGCCGTCGACGGCGCCAAGTACATCCTCAGCTTCGTCCGCGTCGGCGGCCTCGAGGCCTTCCAGACCGACGTCGACATCCCCCTCCGGTACGGCGTGGACCAGTGCGTCGGCGACACCCTCGGCCCAGGCGGCCTCATGTACGCCCAGCGCACCATCCCCGTCCTCCTGAACCTCTGCAAGGACATCGCCGAGGTCGGCGCCAAGGACGCCCTCTTCCTCAACTACAGCAACCCCATGGCCATGAACGTCTGGGCCTGCAGCAAGTACGGCCACGGGGTGAACGTCGTCGGTCTCTGCCACGGCGTCGAGGGCGGCCACCGCCAGATCGCCGCCGCCCTGGGCCTGCCCCACCACGAGGTCGACATCGTCTGCGCCGGAATCAACCACCAAACCTGGTACATCCAGGTCCGCCACAAGGGCCGAGACCTCCTGCCCGAGCTCCTCGAGGCCTTCGAGCGGCACCCCCAGTTCAGCAGGGACGAGAAGGTCCGCATCGACATGATGCGCCGCTTCGGCTACTACAGCACCGAGTCCAACGGCCACCTCAGCGAGTACGTCCCCTGGTACCGCAAGCGCCCCGAGGAGCTGCCCAACTGGATCTCCCTCTCCAGCTGGATCAACGGCGAGACCGGCGGATACCTCCGCGTCTGCACCGAGAGCCGCAACTGGTTCGAGCACGACTTCCCCAACTGGATGCAGGAGCCCCCGCTGAGCTTCGACCCCGCCTCCCGGGGCACCGAGCACGGATCCTACATCATCGAGGCCCTCGAGACCGGACGCGTCTACCGCGGACACTTCAACGTCGTCAACCGCGGCTGCATCGCCAACCTCCCGCCCGACTGCGTGATCGAGGCACCCGGCTACGTCGACCGCAACGGCATCTCCATGCCGGTCGTCGGAGACCTCCCCATGGGGTGCGCCGCCGTCTGCAACGCCAGCGTCTCCGTCCAGCGCCTCGGCATGGAGGCCGCCGTCCACGGCAACGACCTCTGGCTCCGCCAGGCCATGCTGCTCGACCCCCTCACCGGGGCCGTCTGCACCCCGCCCGAGGTCTGGCAGATGGCCGACGAGATGCTCATCGCCCAGGAACGGTGGCTGCCGCAGTACGGGCCCGCCATCGCCGAGGCCAAGCGCCGCTGGCAGACCGAGCCGCGCATCCCCCCGCGCGACTACCGAGGGGTCCGCGTGCCCACCAAGACCGTCGAGCAGATGGAGGCCGACCGCGAGGCCGCACGCCGCATGGCCGCCGAGGCCGACAAGGCCAAGGAAACCCACGGCGGCTGACCCGCACCGCGGCTCACTCCTCGAAGTCCGTCTCGTTCGGGTGCGGCAGCCAGGGCGGGTTCACCCGCGCGCCGGCCGGAGCCTTCGGGCGGCCCTCCAGCAGAGGGTCGCCCGACTCCCGCATCCACGCCTCCAGCCTGCCGCGCAGCTCCTCCAGCACCCCCGCGTGCTCCGGGTCCCCGGCCAGGTTCCGCCGCTCCCCGGGGTCGAACGTCACGTCGTACAGCTCCTCGGCCGGACCCGCAGGCCGCTCCGCCAGCCCAGCCGCCATCAGAGCCCGCTTGCTGGGACCGTCGTCGATGTTCGGCATCACCGTGGTCGGATGCCCGCCGAACCGGCGGATCAGCTTCCACCGATCGGTCCGAACGCACCGCATCGGCTCGTACGCCGCGTGGTACGTCGTCTCCGCGAACACCGCCTCCCGCACCGGCTCCTCCGAACCCCGCAGGATCGGCGCGAGCGAACGGCCCTCCAGCCAGTCCGGCGCGTCGACGCCCAGCAGGTCGCAGGCCGTTGGGAACACGTCCAAGTGCGAGACCAGAGCGTCCGACGCCCTCCCGGGCCGCGACGCCCCCGGCGCGCGCACGATCAGCGACACCCCGATCCCCCCGTCCGTCAGCGTGGCCTTCATCCCCGGGAACGCCGGGCCGTGGTCGGTGGTGAACGCCACCGCGGTGTCGTCCGCCAGCCCGCTCCGCTCGAGCGCCTCCAGCACGATCCCGACGCACGCGTCCGCAGCCCGAGCCATGGTCAGAAACCCGGCGACGTCGCGCCGCACCTCCGCGCAGTCCGGCAGTCCCGGCGGCGCCGGGGCGAAGTCCGCCGCGACGTCCCGGTCCGGCTGCGGGAACGGCCGGTGCGTGCTGATCATGCCGAACGACAGGAAGAACGGACGGTCGGGCCGCTCGAGCAGGAACCCCGCCGCGGCCCGCGCGTTCGCCAGGTCCCTCGCCGTCAGAGCCTGCCCGGGGTCCGCCTCCGACGCCTCCGGCTCCGCGGTCAGCGTGCGGGTGTAGCCCAGCGACGCCGCGTCCGTCGCCTCGTGCTGCACCCCGCACAGCACCGTGTCCATCCCCCGGCCGCTCAGCCACCGCGCCAGATGCCGGCTGGGATCCGCCAGCCGAAACCCCCGGTGCGCCAGGCCGATCATGCCCGTGGCGTGCGCCCGGACCCCCGTCAGCATCGCCGCTCGGCTCGGCGAGCAGGTGGGAGCGGCCGAGAAGCAGCGGCGGAACAAAACCCCCTGCCGCGCCAGCGCCGCCAGGTTCGGGGTCTCCGCGGGGAACCCGTAGGGGCCGATCCACCGACCGGTGTCGTGCGTGTGCAGCAGCAGAAGGTTCATCTTCGTCCCCACCCTTCGCGTGCATCATGCCACGGAACAGGCCTTAGGCCGTCGCCGGACCCCGCCCCGACCCGCGCTCGGCTTTGTCACAGAACTCTGTATCCCTTGAAGGTACTTTCCTCGGTAGATTTCAAGACACTTGGTAAAGATGGCAAAATTGACCTTTTTTGGCGTTGCAGAGTCCTACTGGACCGAAGATCCTTCACCAATAAGAGCGATCTTGTAAAGGACCAGCTTTTTGCCATGGAAGAGATTGTATTGTCAATGCACTGTCAGGGGTTCGCCGCGATGGACCGGTGTCTGAACCTTCCCCTTTTTCCTCCGACTGCCAAAAAACCTGTCAACTCTGGCAAAAAGGTCGGAAAGAGGCTTGCGCTGGGTTCGAAAAGGATGTAGAATGCTGTGTAAGGTCTCGGGGGAAACCCCGGGGCTACGAGTTGAAACCGGGCGAAACCGGGTAGATTGCGCAACGA
>FWPV01007063.1_pt1 | contig 14039 bp, 12 predicted proteins | sample 2228371 | NCBI WGS metagenome assembly FWPV01 (sample SAMEA103939776, study PRJEB20133) | metagenome
AAAGGACCCGAAAAGCTGAGTTGATTGCTTTAATAGATATGCCAAGGGCAATGAGTAATTTTTCTGAGGTTGCCCTGGCTTCATTGACAGTATTTATTTTGAGAGTTGTAACAGGCAATGATTTTATGTATAAAGGTTTGACCCTGATATTTTCGATAGTAACAACAATCTTATCAGGTTTGCCTCTTGAATGACTTAAAGCCCTTTCAATGTATTCCTTAACTGCTTTATGTATATCATAGGGTTTATATATACCTTCAGCTCCTGAAATATGATAATCAGATTGTTCTTCTTTTACACTTAATTTTTTCTGGCGCTTTTCTTTAGAAGCCCTCATTCGTATGCTGACCAGTTCTTCCATAACGAATCATTATAACTCAAGAAACTCTATATTTGAATATAAATATAACGCTTGTAAAAATCTTTAATTTTGTTAAAATATAGCAATTAATTCTGGAGGTGTTCAATGAAGAAAAAATCTCCTGTTAAGAAATCTTTGATTAAACCTGCTAAAGAAAAATCTGCACAGAAAACTAAAACAAAGGACAAAATGTCTTCTAAAAAATCTCCTGTGAAAACAAAAAAGCAAATTTCTCTTGAGACTTCCAGAAAAAGTAAGAAAAATGTTTCTCCTGTTATTAAGGCAGGAAAAGAAAAAGTTAGAACTCCAAAAGCAAAGAAGATTGCCTCCATAAAAAAAATCAGCTCTGAATCCGGGGAAAAAGCTGCTGAGAAAAAGCCTAAAACAGAGGCTATTAAGAAGTCTGCAAAGTTAAGTGTTGAAAAACAGAAAAAATCAAAAACATTAAAAAAATCTTCACAGAAGACCAGGAAGATTGAGAAAAAAATTATAGTTAAAAAAGAAACAAAGAAAAAACAGGAAGTTAAAAAAAGCGCTGAAAAGTCTTTAACTCTTCCAGAATCAAAAAAAGTTGCAGCATCAAAAAAACAGACACCTTCAGTTAGTATAAAAAAAATAAAGGTCGAGAAAATATTAATGCCTGAAAAGATAGAAGTTAGAAAAGAAAAGCCCGCAAAAGAAGAAAAGAAATTAAGAACTGTAAAAGAAAAGACAAAGAAAACAGAGAAAGTTAAGAAAATATATTCTGCTAAAGAGATTAAGCAGGAGACTCTAAAAGAACCTGTTAGTAAAATTGAAATAAGCACAGCGCAGATTGAAGAAGAAATAATCGAAAAAGAAAAGCCTGAGAGAAAATCTCAAATGGTCGAATATCCTGTCTCTCCTGTTGAAACCCTTCCTTCAGAATACGGTGAAAATGGAGTAACTTTAATTGTTGTTGATCCTTATAAGATTTTTGCTTTTTGGGAAGTAAAAGAAGATACACTGAAAATTTTCAAAGGTGAATTGGCATTGAAACTATATGATACAACTGATAAAAACCCTGACTGTGACGAATTGCCATTATTTATGGAAAAGAAAGTTACGCAGAGAATTGACGACATGTATTTAGAAGTCCTGCCAGGGAAGAAATATATTGCGGATATAGGTATTATTTTCAGTGAAGGTATTTTTATATCAATAGCAAGATCTAATAGTGTTATGACTCCTGAAATTGTTTTCCCGGAGAAAAAAATTAAAGTCTATATTGAACCTTCTCCAAAGCCTGGATATTAGTCTGAAACAAATTAATGCAATGTAATTAATTATTGCATTAACGCGAAAACCGCGGTTAGCATAATGCAGATGTTTCTAAAAATAACCTTATTCTTATACTTTTCTGGTTATTGAAATCACACATAAATAAAGCTGCATCAATTTGTTTCATTACAATAATCGCTCGCAAATAAAACCTCCTGTAATTAATTAATATTTTTATTGGCACAACTGTTGCATTAAAATTTAAAGATTATAAAGATATGAAATAATAAGCACATAAAGTTTCATGTTGTTGTATAATTTATAGTTTTGGAAATGTGTTGAAATAAAGGAAATCTTTAATATTTAGATAAATTAATTTTAAAGAAGGAGGATAAACTATGAAACGGGTATGGGTTTTTTTGTTTGTATTTGTTTTCATGTTTTCTCTCTCTGCTACGCCTTTACTTGCAGCAGACACATCAAAGGAAGTTGAGCAACTTAAAGCCGAGGTCCAAAAACTTCTAAAGAGAATAGAAGATCTCGAAAAGAAGCAAACAGAGACAACTACAAAGGTAGCTGAAGCAGAGAAAAAAGTGGAAAAAGTAGAAAAGAAATCTCTTAAAGACAGAATCGAATTTGGTGGTGAAGCAAGATTTCGTATAGTTGGAGAAAATGCAACGACTGAAAAAGGTTTTTATGGTGATGGTACTCCTTCTGATGATAAGAAGTACAGAGATGAAACCGGATTCCCTTTAAGAGTAAGATTGAATGCTCATGCAGAAGTTGTTCCTGACTGGATTGATTTTTATGCACGTCTTACATTGAATAAAAGGTGGGGCGCTTACGATACAAGTGCTACAGACCCATTCAATAAGCCCAATTCTTTTGAATCAAGTATAGGACATGATATGAATGCAAGATTCGAGCAAGCATATATGACAATGAAATTGCCATGGATTAATAGCAAATGGTATATTGGCCGTCTTCCTGGTATGGATGGTGCACCACAACGTCAATCCCGCAGTATTTTCCCGAGACTTTTTATAGATTCGGAAATAGATGGAACTTTGATTTCATGGACCGCTCCCGAGACTCCTGTTGATAAATTTGAACTCCCCTGGACATCTACAAGATTATGGGGTAAACAGAGTGAATCAGGAAAAGCTCCAACGCTAAAAACTTATGAGTCAAAGGTTAAAGATAAAACAGGTGTTGTTTTAGGCTATTTGAAATACGACGAATATAAACTTGTAAATACAGATGATAAAAAGGTAAAAACAGATTCAGATGTATTTTTAGCACAGGGACAGTTAAAGATTGGTAAAGACACAGAATTAATAGTCAATGGACTTACAATGCAGGACTGGCATATGCCCAATACATCAAAAGCTACATATGTGCCTGATATAAAGACAGATTATTTATTGGCTGGCGCCTATCTGGATACTCAACTCATGGGTTTTCAGATTTATGGAGCTTATTATTATAGCCATTTTGAAATTCCTTCACACAGTTTCAAACCAGGTGGAACCGGAACAACAGTGAATGTTGAAGAAAAGGGTTATCCAGGACATATATGGTTTGCAGGTTTTAATACCGGAGATTTAATTCATCCTAACCATCAATTAACTGTTGAATTTGCAGATGGAAGCGATGCATGGATAAATCCATTCAATTATCGTGGTTTCAGAAGGAAAGGAACTGTGCTATCTCCAGCAGGAAACTATTTTTATAATTCCAGTGGAAAAGACACTGTTGGATTCTATCCATTTAATGCACAGGTCTGGGACATATATTATGACTACTATTTTAAACCGAATGTAAGATTAAGACTCGGTTATATGGATTTTATATATACGAAACATGATAAAGATGATGGTGAAAAATACTCAATTCTTGGAATTTCTAAATATCAACACGATTACTGGCCATATTTTGAGATAAATCTCTCATTTTAGTTGAGCACGCTTCAATCCTGACTCCCCAATTTAGGATAAGGGAGAGAGCAAAAAAGCTTTCTCCCTCTTTTTTTGAAACTTGCAAGGTTATCTTCAAATAAATTAGAATCAAAATAACCCGAAAAATTAAAAAAGAGTAATGCAGAGTCTTAAAAAGCCGGTGTAGCTCAGAGGCAGAGCAGCTGATTCGTAATCAGCTGGTCGGGGGTTCGACTCCCCCCACCGGCTCCATTGAAAATTTAAATCTTGACATCTTTAATAGCATTTATTATCTTAAATAAACGCCGGACATGAAGTTCGGGTTATGATTTAAAGTAAAGAAATACAAAGCCACGAAGGCTGAAGATGCAATGAATGCATTAGCTTTCGTGGCTTTTTGTTTTTCTGAGTAAAAAAGGAACATCTGGTTTAAAAAGTAAATGAATAAAAAGTTCAGTTGTTTTGAGATACATAATTACTTTCTCCGGATAAATGCTAATCCTCCGGAACATGAAGGGTGCGGGTTAGAGTCTCGCACCCGATTTTTTATGCTGGATGCAAATAAACAAGAAGATATAAAAACTTGCTTGTAGAGAGTGAAACGTAAAGATAAAGATGTAAAAAGCAAAATGTTAAATTTCGTAGAGCGAAGAGAGCATAGTGTGTAACATGTTAAAGAAAGGACTTCATTAGTTTTATGTTTGCGAGCTTGAAGTTTTTAATGCGGTTAGAGAGAAGGGGGTGATAAAAACAATTTAAAATTAGCAATTAAAAATTAGAAATGATTGATACAAAGATGTGATATGCAGGGCAGGGTAAGTCTTTTGCGGGAACCCCCTGCCCTGATGGGAAACGCTGCGAAATACAACGCCCTTTTCATTTTAACAGAAAGGGGGTGAGAAAGAGGAGGAGGGATAAATATGTTTTTCAGAGTTTTATTGGTTTTTTTCTTATTAAACGGTATTTCACCTTTATTTGCTGAAGAGGCGAAGGATGCAAAGCTTGAAGAAATAGTTGTTACTGCAACAAAAACACCGCACACATTGGAAGATGTGCCTGTGGAGACTGTACTGATAAAAACAGAGGATATTGAAAACTCCAATGCAAAAAATGTATCCGATGTCCTGAAAGATGTTCCAGGGTTTTATATAAGAGGTGAGAATGTTCCCGGGTCGTCATCTTATCTTTCAAGATTAAGAGGATTTGATTTTGACAAAGGATACGGACTTGTTCTTATTGATGGCGAAAGAGTTTTAGGCGGCGGTATGGGAGAATACGGAATTAGCCTTAACCAGATACCACCGGAGATGATAGAGAGGATAGAAATTGTCAAGGGCCCCGGTTCTGTGCTATACGGGAGTGATGCCATAGCAGGTGTCGTAAATATCATAACAAAACCGATACCCGAAAAGCCATTGTTCACACTAAGTGCTGGCTATGGATCAGAGGAAACATCTCTGGCAAGTATCAGTTATGGTCAAAAAATTAAGAATATCGGTGTTTTAATCAGCGCCCAGAGTGAGAAATCTGAAAGAGGCCGTTACAGTGCATCAGAAGACGAGTTTGAAGCAAGGCATATACTGACGAAACTTTCATATGAAATTTCGGAGAAGGTCAATGTTTTGGTCGGTATGAATTATGATAAATCAGAGTGGCAGTATCAGATAGATGAGAAACTAAGATTCAGCCCGTCTCTCGGATTAACATTGCCGGACACGTCTATCTTGAAAGTCAAAGGATACTGGCACAGGCTCGATATGGATAGTTTCTCCCCGGGTTATACAAGACGCTCTGGTGATATTACCTATACGCAGGCTGAAATTCAATACTCCAGGCCTTTCGGCAGCACACACCTTGCAACTGCAGGAGCTGAATATCTTCTGCGGGATATTGATGCGAGTTTTGCAGACAAGAGTGATACGGTCTGGAGTTTCTACCTTCAGGATGAAATATCGCCTGAACCTTTTAGTATTGTCATAGGCGGCAGAATAGATAATCATTCACTGTATGGGACTGAATTCAATCCAAAAGCAAGCATTATGTGGGAAATTTCTGAGAAAACACGTTTAAGAGCATCTGTTGGTAGGGCTTTTAAATCTCCAACTATCAGGCAACTATATGTATTTTTCAAACACGGAAATTGGTGGAACAGACCTGATCCAGACCTGAACCCCGAAGTTTCGTGGGGCTATTCAGCAGGAATTGAACAGGTTATTTCAAATGGAATATCCGCTAATTTAAGTCTTTTCAGAAATGATGTGAAAGATATTATTGTTGCAGTTAATACATCAGAAAAAATCGACAATGTTCCTGTCCGTACATGGAAGAACGTAAGGGAAGCATATACACAGGGGATAGAGTTCAGCATAAAGGCTGCTGTTATTAAGAACCTTGACATAAATCTGGGGTATACATATCTTGATACCGAGAATAAAGAACTCGATAAGGATTTACCTTACAGCCCGCACAATACGATCAATGTGGGATTAAGCTATGAGATAAAGCCCTTGCTTGCTTCTGTTTACTGGAGAACAAACTATTATTCAGAGGCTTTTACGAATGATACAAATACAACAGAGGTAAAAAGCTATTCAGTTTCAAATTTAAAGATAACTAAGGAAATAACAAAAAACATATCTTTATCAGTAGATATTGATAATATTTTCAACTCTGATTATGGAGAGCCGGATAAGGAATGGCTCGGACGTGTTTATTTTGGAAAACTGACTGTAAAAATATAGGAGGAGTTATTATTATGAAAAAGGAAATATTAATATTCAAATATGCCTTTATTTTTCTGGTAATTAGTTTTTCTTTGATTATAACCGAAGTTTCATTTGCCCATGATTTATAGAAAAAACGGAGGGCTTAAAACATGAAGAAAAAATTGTTTGCATCCATTATTATCATTCTACTTTTAACACAGCCGGCATTTGCACATCACCTCTGGATAGAAAAAGAAGGTAGTATATTTAAAGTATTGTGGGGTCATCCACCTGAGGTAACCCCTTATGAACCTAAAAATTTGAAGGAGGTTAAGGCATTAGACAGTCATGGGAAAGAGGTATCCTTAACAAGAAAGAATGAAAAAGATGCAGTTTACTTGACTTCAAATTCGGATGTTTCAATTATATCTGTTTCGTTTGAAGGAGGTTATATTATAACTACACCCGATGGGAAAAAGAGAGCTACCAAAAGAGAGGCTGTAAAAACAGGTCTGCAAATAATCGACTCGATTTATTCCTCACAATTTGCAAAGGGTTTATTTGCCTGCAGTGAAATCACAACCAGGCCTTCGGGTTTAAAATTCGAGATTGTTCCGCTCAAGAATCCATGCAAATTAAAAGCAAATGATATTCTTCCCGTCAGGGTATATTTTTACAGGAAACCTCTTGAAGGTGCGACAGTGGAAACGGGTAGTCATACAGCCGCAGGTAAAACTGATAAAAATGGTGATTTCAGTATAAAAATTAATGGGAAAGGTTTGCAAATCGTTTTAGCAAAATACAGAGTTGCTGCAAATAATAATCCTGATGCTGATTATTTGTCATATACTACAGTTCTTACATTTGAGGTAAGGTAATGTCAAAATATTTTTCAATAACACTGCTTCTGCTCCTGATGTATTCAGGGGCAGAAGCACATTCGGTTCACTATCAGGTAGAGAATAAGGGCATAAGCGTGCGGGTCTTTTATGCGGAGGATGAGCCGGCAAGCTACTCATCATATGAAATCTTTGGACCGGGAGACAGGATTCCATATCAGAAAGGAAGGACTGATAAGAATGGATTTGTATCTTTTCTGCCAGACAGAAAGGGGAAGTGGCTGGTAAATGTTTATGGAGAATCAGAACACGGTATGCATGGTGCTCAGATTGAGGTAAATGTAGACAAAAGTCTTCATATGGAATCATTCAAGAAACCACTGGTCGCAAGATATACCAGAGCATTTGTCGGGGTTAGTATTCTTCTATCGCTATTTGGTTTATGGGCATTAGTGAGAACATGGAAACAGAGTAGATGTTTAGGAAAAGGTGGCTCAAGATCTGAATCCGAAGAATAACATTATTTCTGGCTAAAGTTTTTTGAAATAAATAAATGCAATTTATCATTTACAGGAGCGATTTATTATTTAAGGAAAGGGAAAGTTGTTTAAAGGCTGCTTATATTAAATTTAAGGTATTTAAAAAATTGTTTTACTCTACAGCAATCTTCTTACATTCCCTTTGTTAAGGGGGTTGTTGCATGACTCGACTTTGGAAATTAGTTTTTAATTTTACTGAATTCTCCGGGTTGACCATAGAATCCAGGTTTAGGGGAGAGAATTCATATTTGTATAAAATCTTAAGAGCTAAACCTTGACAAAAAATATATATATCAGTTACCTTAATCTAAGTCTACGGGCAAGAAGTTCGTAGTATAAAAAGAATAGTAAACCACGAAGGTTCGGTGCTTTAAAGCATACTTTCGTGGTTTTTTTGTTTAACATGGAAGATACAATTAATAATTGTATAGCCTTCAAAATTTTAAATATGATTATGGCTCAATTTATAAAACAGAATAAACTACTTAAATAGCATAGAGCAAAGAGCTTGAAGCAAAAAGCCGTAAGCACGTTAAGCGTAAGCGCATAAACACATAAAACGCAAAACGTAAGTAAGCATGTGAGCACTTTTCTGATATTTCACGCTTTACGCTTTACGTTTTACGATTCGAGGAAATTAACATCTTACGATTTACAGAAAAGCTTGCAAGCTTGATAGCTTGTTTAATTGTATTTTTGGGTTAAACTATGAGTAAAAGAGAGTAGTTTTTAACAAATGATAATCAATAGAGAATTAATATTGATATTCTAAGCGAATTGAATAAAAAGTAATAAGGAGTAGTATAATGGTGAAAAATCGGAATAAATATTTAATAAAAAGATTTAATATAATTCGTAGTTCTTATTTTTACTGCATATTTTTATTATTAGTATCATGTTATATATACCCAAAAAAAGTTTATTGTGGTAAATATCTTGATTCTGCTCACGGGAATACAACATATGGGGTTAACAGAATAAGTATTTCTGCATTTGGTTACTCGCGAGGTAATTGCGCTCACTGTCACGAACAGCATGGAATGATAGGAGGAACAGAACCTGTTCCTACAGGCGGACCAAGCGCTTATGAACTTTTAGCTAATAATTTTAGCGGTATAACTACAAATCCATATTCCCAGAGTGATAATGTGTGCTTTTATTGCCATATAGGGACAGGTACCCTTCAAACGTCATCTTTTAGTAATTTTAATTATAGTATTACTTTTGGTGGTGAGCCCAATTCGACACCTAATAATATTTTTGATGCATTTAATAGTCTCTCTTATCATAATCTTTATGATGTATATAGATTTATTACCGGACTTTCTGGAAGTAAAACATTTGCAAGTTTTCCTGCTGGTATTAATCCATGTTCAGGCTGTCATAATATACATCTTGCAAAAAAGAGTTGTGGAAAACCTCCACTTTCAAATTCTTATGATACGTCAAAATCTGCTATTTCAAGACCTTCAGACCACAATAATTTATGGGGGGACGATTCTTCAGAGAAAATAAATCCAAACTTTACGACTAATTATCAATCACCTTACTGGTACGGGAGTGTGACAACGTATGAACCTGCAAATAATAACATTGCTGATGGTACAAATTTGCCCGATTATAATACATTTTGTACAGATTGCCATAATTCAACTAATTCTATTTATAGCACGACACTTGGAAGAAATTTGAGAACTATTGATTGGAATAATGAAAAGCACGGAAAGGGTAATGCAAACGGAGCAATTAGTGTGAAAAATCCATATGGAACTGCTTTGGGTAAAGTACTTTCCTGCACAGATTGTCATGAACCACATGGTTCATCAAATCTCATGTTAATCAGAACTGAAGTGAATGGAGCAAATTTAGGAACTATTACTACAATGGACCCATTTGTTCCTCCATCCTGCTCTACACCATATTCTGATTATGACACGTTAAAAGTAAGCAGCATTTCAAATCTTTGTAATAAGTGCCACAAAAATGATTATGATTTTGATACTTCATGTCAAAATGATCACTGGTATATTGTCCATCATGATTCTTCAGCAGGTGATCCGTTCTATACTGGAGGTGGATGTGGTAATTGCCACAATTCGGGTCAATGGGGAGGATGTACAAGTACAAGAACAGCAATAAACTGTAATTGTTGTCATTATCATGGGTCAACTTATACATATGGTTCAACTACATGGAGAACATTTTAATATTTTAGAATTTTAAGCAAAATTAATTTTGCACTATAAAAAATGATGTAAAATATTATTAAATAATAAACGCAGGTAGTTATATATATGAGGAAATTTTTTTAACAAATTGATTTAGAATAGAATAAATTAAATGCAGATTGATTTTTCCCCTGATTTAAATATTTTTAAGCTTGATAATGTCGCTGTATCTCTTCACTGTCATCATTATAATTGCGGGCTTATAAAAGCGATTGAAGAAATAGAAGGAATTGAACCATATTCTGTTATAGTTAGAGCTGCACAAGAAGAGTTTTACTTCAATTTTAAAAATTATATAACAAACAATTTAAGTAAAGAAAACGCGGATGAACAAATGAAAGTGGCTGTCGAATTATACAAATTTATGGGGTTTGGAATTATTGATGTTTCTGAACTAAGCGAAACAGGTGGTAGAGTTTATTCTAATTCTTCATATTATGTCACCGGCTGGCTTGCCAAATATGGAAGACGGAAAGAACCAGTTTGCTATATTACATGTGGATTTATATCTGGTATTCTTTCTGCGATATATAAAAAATCAATTGATTCATATGCTGTTCATGAAACCAATTGTATGATATCAGGTAGTGAAAGATGTGAATTTGTAATAAAATTAAGAGAACAATGCCAGTAGACAGCAAAAAGATTATTGAAATAGCCTCAAAATTGCAAATTGAAAGCAATGAAAAAGGCATTATGGCTGCCTTTGGAGTTTATGCTGCAATGAATTACAATGAATTTTATTTCAAAGTAGTGTCCAGAGTTATCAATACATTAGGGAAGCTTAAAGCACCAATTATAGAACAGAAATTATATAATGCAGTACTTGAATGTGGTTATCATACTTTTCATGGCATTAGAACGTCAATGCACTGGAGAGAGCATGTCGCCCCTATGTTATCTTCTTCTGAAGATGAAGTTCAGGCACTTGTTGCTTTTACAAATATTTTTGGAATTGGATATATAGAAATTGAAGAGCTAATACCGAATAAGAAATTAGTAACGATTGTAAAAAATGCTTATGACCCTGAAAGATATTTAAATGAATATGGTAAGCAACCATACGGTAGATGTTATATGTTCAGTGCATGTACTGCTTCTTACATGGACCTTGCTTACGGAGAGAGGTATCCTAAAGGTATAGGTTCTTTTAAAGCGAAAGAGGTAACCTGCCGTTCAATGGGCGATGACATCTGCAGATTTATTGCAGAACGATAAATGTATGTTTTATAGAATATGAAAACAAACAATCTTATTGAATTCCCTGAAGGAATAAGTGCCTCTGCTATTCTTTATTCCTTACCTAATGCGGTATTTTTTACCGATACCCAGATGAGAATTATTTATTTCAATGCGGAAGCTGAAAGGATAACAGAATTCAGGGCTCACGAGGCATGCGGTATGTATTGTAAAGATGTTATGAAATCAGAAATTTGCGAAACAGAATGTATTGTAAAAAAAGCTTTAAATGAAAGGCAGAATATTTTTGAAACAGAGATAAGCATAAAGAATGCTAACGGGAATATCATACCAGTAATAGCCAGCGCTTCTCTAATAACAAATAATGAAGGAAAGATCGCAGGCTATCTTTATTCATTCAGGGATATAATCTCTCTTAAGCAAATTGAAAATGCGTTAAGGGATAGTGAATCAAAACTCGAAGCCATGTTACATTCCATTAGTGATCATATGAGTATGATGGATAGAGAATTGAATATTATCTGGGCAAATGAAATCGCAAAAGGAATTTTTGGTAATGATATTATAGGTAAAAAGTGCTATGAAGCATATCATGGAAGAAACAAACCATGCGAACCATTCCCTTGCCTGACGCTTAGGGCTTTCAGTGATGGAAAGATACATGAACATGAGACAAGTGTTATAGATAAAAATGGCAATACTCACTATTTTCATTGCACCGCAAATGTTGCCCTTTGCGATAAAAATGGCGAACCTTTGACTGTATTGGAAATATCAAGGGATATTACAGAGAAGAAAAAACTTGAGGAACGCCTTATTCATTCACAGAAGATGGATGCAATCGGGCAACTAGCTGGAGGAATCGCACATGATTTTAATAATCTACTAACAGCAATAATAGGATATAGCAATCTATTACAAATAGAAATCGGTAAAAATCCTGAGATTGAACAGATACTTATGGCATCTCAAAGAGCAGCAAGTCTTACCCAGGCTCTTCTTGCATTTAGTAGAAAACAAATAATTTCTCCCAGACCAGTTAATTTGAATGAAGTTGTTGTTGATTCTCAGAAACTTCTATCAAGGCTTATTGGAGAAAATATTGAAATTTCAGTTGAACTTATAAACAGAGATTTGATAATTATGGCTGATGCAACACAATTAGATCAAATATTGATAAACCTTGCTACAAATGCAAGGGATGCAATGCCTTCTGGCGGGAAAATTTTAATTCAAACAAATATTTTAAACATTGATGAATTATATGTTGCAGCACATGGATATGGAGAGCCCGGAGAGTATGCAGAACTGTCTTTCCAGGATACTGGTTCTGGAATGGATATCAGGACCAGAGAAAAAATTTTTGAGCCTTTCTTTACAACAAAAGAATTAGGTAAAGGTACCGGACTTGGACTTGCTACAGTTTATGGTATAGTAAAACAACACAAAGGATATATTAATGTCTATAGTGAATTAGGCAAAGGAACATTATTTAAAATTTATTTTCCTTTGAGCAAATCCAAACCTATAGAGGATGAAAAGAAGAAACAAATTAATATACCAACTGGAAATGAAACTATACTTGTTGCAGAAGATGATATACAAGTAAGGAGTTTTATAAAAAGTACTCTTGAGAAATTCGGATATACTGTATTGTTAGCATCTGATGGAGAAGATGCTTTAAAAGTGTTTTATGAAAACAATGATAAGATTAATCTTTTAATTACAGATATGTTAATGCCGAAAAAAGATGGCAAAGAAGTATATGAAGAAATCAAACAAGTCAGACCCGAGCTTAATGTAATTTTTATAAGTGGTTATATTGATAATATTCTCAAGAAAAAAGGTATGTTGGAAGATGGTGTGCGTATTATTCAAAAACCTATTTTACCACAGGAATTATTGGTTCAGGTCCGTGAGATGCTTGATAATGTATAAAAATTAGATCCGAAAGCAGAAATTTATAATTAAGTTTTAATTGGTAGTGCGGAATATTTTTTGTGATAATCCCGGTAAAAATTTAAATCTTGACATCTTTAATAGCATTTATTATCTTAAATACACACCGGACACGAAGTTCGGGTTATGATTTAAAGTAAAGAAATACAAAGCCACGAAGGCTATAAACAGGTCAGAAGACTTGGGAGGTATTCGTGGCTTCCCTTTTTTATAGTTAATGAAAGTATCCCATTGCACTCATATAAACCACAATCTTAACGATAGTAATTCATATTATAAATACACATGATATTATGGTATAATTGTGTAAATAATAAGCACAATAAAGAGGAAAATATGCGTGCAACTGTAACAATCGAGAAAGACAGGCTTGACATGCTTATGAAGGAAACAAAAAGCAGGTCTAAGACATCAGCAGTTAAAATCGCCATCGACGAGTATCTGAGGAAGAGGAAAATAGAGAAGATACAATCAATGAAGGGGAAGCTTAATTTTAATATGACTGCCGACGAGATACGGCACCGTGAGCGATAACAGAGTCCTGATCGATACTTCTGTCTGGATTGCGTATTTCAAGAATTCGCAAAAGCAATTAACGGTTAAAGTGGATGATTTATTAACACATGCTCATGTGTATGTGCCGAAAGTCGTAATTGCAGAGCTTATACAGGGCGCAAAGACAGAGCGGGAGATTGCGATTATAGAGGAATTTGTGGATGCGTTCACTGTGATCGATCAGACTGCCGATACATGGCAGAAGGCAGGAAGGCTCTCTTTTTCGATGAAGAAAAAAGGGCTCACGGTTCATATTATCGATTGTTATATCGCTGTTTTGGCAATCGAGCACGATTGCAGCATTTTAACCCTTGATGAACACTTCAAGAGCATCCAGAAATTCCTAAAAATAGATTTGCTGTAATCTGTTTCCGTTGAACACAGCTATTTTGGTTACTGCAACTTTAACCTTCTTCTTGACATATTATGGAAATTATTAGTATTTTATTAATATCCTGAATAAGAAATTCAGGGCAA
>FWPV01011525.1_pt1 | contig 14039 bp, 12 predicted proteins | sample 2228371 | NCBI WGS metagenome assembly FWPV01 (sample SAMEA103939776, study PRJEB20133) | metagenome
TAGGCCGGCACGGTGATGACCGCGTCGGTGACCGTCTCTCCGAGATAGGCTTCGGCGTCTCGCTTGAGTTTGGCGAGGATCATGGCCGAGATCTCGGGAGGTGAATACTCCTTGCCGCCCATCACGACCCAGGCGTCACCGTTCTCCTTTTCGATGATTTTGTACGGCAGGATCTTGCGCGCCTTTTGCACTTCAGGATCTTTGAACTTGCGTCCCATCAGACGCTTGATCGAATAGATCGTATTCTCGGGGTTGGTGATGGCCTGCCGCCGCGCCACCTGGCCCACGAGCCGTTCGCCGGTTTTGGGGTTCACCGCTACAACGGACGGGCAAAGATTGCTCCCTTCCGCCGTGGGAATTACTTTGGGCTCGTTCCCCTCCATAACGGCCACAACCGAAAATGTCGTTCCAAGGTCAATACCGATGATTTTTGACATAGTTATTTTCCTCCTATTGTAGGGAAAGAATCAATTCTCAGAAGCCTGTTTGGCCTGCGAGCCAGGCCCGTTCGATACTTTGACCATCGTCGGCCTGAGGACCTGGTCCGCCAACATATAACCACTCTGCAATTCTTCCATGACAACGCCCGCCGGATACGTGTCGCTTGCCTCCGTCATGACGGCCGAATGAAAGTTCGGATCAAATGGCTTGCCCAGCGCCTCGATCGGCACGACATGAAACGCTTCCAGGAGCGACTTGAGTTTGCGCTCGATGAGCACGATCCCTTCAACCCAATTGGAGCCCGCATGTTCAGGCGGGATGGATTTGATCGCCCGATCGAAATCATCCATCACCGGCAAGAGCCGCCGCAAGACGTCCATACTGACGCGCAGCATTTGCTGTTCGCGTTCGCGATCCTGACGCTTGCGATAGTTCGAGAAATCGGCCAAACTACGCTTGTAATTATCGAGATACTCCTCCGCCTTGGCGCGCCACTCCTGTACCTCGCGCCGTAGATTCTCCAATTCATCTACCGTTTTTTGCTCTGCCACCGTCTGGGCAGCCTCGCCCGCCGCCGGGGGCGACTGTTCCTGTTTCTTTTCATGATTGGGTTTAACATCTTGCATAGCGATCACCCTTTTAACACATATTATCGGTCTCTGAAAGGATACCCCGCGAGACCGAATTGCTCCGCCTTATCCGTTTATCCCTGCCAAGGGCCAAATACACTGGCCATGAGATCATCCATCAGGTTGGCCACATAGCGCACAGCCGAGATGGCGCGCGCATAATGCAAACGCGTCGGCCCGAGGACCCCTAGAACGCCGCTTGCCTTTCCTTTAACCCCGTAGGGCGAAAGCACCATGCTCACATCATAGATTCCCTCGTAAGCGCCCTCACCACCGATGATGATCTGGATGCCGTTGGCCTCCAAGATCTTGGCAAGGATCGATTCCAGCACGCCACGTTGTTCAAGCATCTCCACGAGCTGGCCAACTTTATCCGTCTCGACGAACTCGGGCTGATGAATCACGTTCATCAAGCCATCGTAATAAATCTCCGTAATCGCTTGCTGATCAACCTGATGCATAACCGCCAGAATGCGCTCCAACACCTCCGACTCCCATCCTTGCAAGCCGGTGAGATCGGGGTTGGTGTTCGCCCGCACCTCTTGCACCGATTGATTGCGCAAAAGCTGGTTCAGCCTGTCCGAAATCTGGCTGAGCGTCTCCTGCTCAATCGGATCGGCGAGCGTCAGCATTTCCTGATGGACGCTACTATCCTGGAGCACCAGGATCATCAAACATAGCGTGTCACTGACAGAGATTAATTCGACATGTTTGAAGCGTGCGCTTGCCGCCCTCGGCGGAGTAACCATCGAAGCGGCATGGACTGCGCGCGCCAGCACAGATGCCGTCAGCCGCATCCATTGATCCAGGTCAAGCCGCACCTGATAGAACTGGTGCCTAATGGTGCGTTGCTCCGGCACCGGCAGGTCCGTGTTCTCCATCAGATGCTCGACAAAGTAACGATAGCCTTTGATCGTCGGGACTCGCCCCGCCGACGTATGCGGTTGCGCGACATATCCCAACTCTTCAAGCGTCGCCAGTTCGTTACGAATCGTCGCCGAGCTGACATCCAGACGCCCGACGTCCTGGATCGTGCTAGACCCGACAGGCATCGCAGAAGCGATGTACTCCTGAATCAAAGTCCGTAATATTTGCCGCTGCCGCGGCGTCAATTTCCCTTCTGACACTTCTGATGGCTGCAATACCATATCAACACATCCTATCCAACATGATGAGCCCAGCGATCAGAGATGATCGCCAGCATCATCATGCTATCACCTCCCGAAACTCAAGTCAAAACGCAGTTCGAGCCGATAAATTATTGTAAAATTAATAGCACTCAATCGCTCGAACTGCTAATATAATAGCACATTGAGCCAACTTTGTCAAGTATGTTTGAGGACTTTTTTGATAGAATTCTGTCATCTTCTTTCGCCGACTAGAGCCGCTTCGGCTCTGCAGTTGGCCTCAGCCGCTTCTCAATATCGTCCCTGGAGACTCAACCGGCTCTTATGGACTAATCTCTGTTTTCCGCTATAATATGAGCACTATTTTATCGCTCGAGGAGGCCCAGTTGTACGTAGCTCCGCGTGGTACTATAGATATTCTGCCTGAAGACCAGCCTTATTGGCAGTATTTGCGTGCCCAAATCCTCGAAGTCGCTGCGCTATTTGACTATCGCCCGATTGACGTGCCCGTGTTCGAAGATACCGCCCTTTATGTGAGAGGCGTCGGCGAGGGCACCGATATCGTGGATAAGGAGATGTATTCCTTCACGGACAAGGGGGGACGTGAGATCACATTGCGGCCCGAGTTTACGGCTGGCATCGTGCGTGCGTACTTGCAGCACGGTATGAAGACCCTCCCACAGCCCGTCAAGCTGTTCAGCATCGGCCCCATCTTCCGCTACGAGCGCGTGCAGGCAGGGCGTTACCGCCAGCATACGCAGTTCGATATCGAGTGCATCGGCGAGCTGGACCCCGCAGTGGATTTAGAGGTCATGTCAGTAGCCTGGCATCTGTTCTCAAAGCTGGGGTTTCAAGGACTTTCGTTCCAATTGAATAGCACGGGATGTCCGCGATGTCGGCCTGCGTACCTAAAAGTTTTGGTGGATTATTATCGCCCGCAAGCGGAGGCCATCTGCGAGGATTGTCAGCGTCGCCTTGTGCGCAACCCGCTACGCCTGCTGGACTGTAAAGCAACGGGATGCCAACCGATCATCGCCGCGGCGCCGCATATTGAGCTGTACCTCTGTCCCGAATGCAAAGAGCATTTCACCACACTGCGCAGCTATCTAGATGCTCTTGATCGTCCGTATACGATCAACCATCGGCTGGTACGTGGCCTGGATTACTATACCAAAACCGTCTTTGAAGTTTGGGCACAGGGTATCGGCGCGCAAAATGCCATTTGCGGCGGCGGGCGCTACGACGGCCTGGCCGAGGAGCTGGGGGGCGAACACACGCCGGGCATCGGTTTTGGTTCAGGCATGGAGCGCGTAGTCATGCTGATGAAAGAGCAGGGCATCCAGGTGCCGGGCTTTCCTGCGCCACAGGTGGCGGTCGTTTATCATGGGCAGCCTGCCAAGACGCGCGCGGTACAGCTCCTACGTGACCTGCGGGAGGCAGGCATACGCGCTGTGATGGGCTTTGGGGATCGTAGCCTCAAGGCACAGCTCCGCGTGGCGAGCCGCGCCGAGGCAACCTATGCCTTGATCTTGGGCGAGGATGAACTCGCAGCGGGCGAGGTCACCCTACAAGATATGTCGCAGAATGGGTCACAGGAGCGCATCAAGCAAGCGGAGATCGTGCCAAACTTGAAAAGACGGCTCGGCCAATCTCAATGAAAAATATAGGCATCCTCTATCAACCGCAACGGAGTGACTCGGCCCAGCTTGCCCAGGAAGTTGGCCAGGTCTTGCAAAAGTATGATATTAGCATCTGGCAGGGCGTGGCGCACGATTACGCCAGCCTTGAAAAAGCCGCCCCAGGTTTGGATTTGCTGATCACGTTGGGTGGGGATGGGACTATCGTCTCGGCCAGTCGTGTGGTAGCTCAGCATGGGGTGCCCGTTTTGGGCATCAACTTGGGGCGCTTGGGGTTTCTGGCCGAGGTTGAGCCGAGCGAAGTGCAAAAGGCGATCAGGGCCGTATTGGAAGGCCAATATACTATCGAAGAGCGCATGATGCTGCGGGCTGAATTGTGGCGGGATCACAAAATCCTTCTGAACGCCGAGGCGATCAACGATGTGGTCCTGGGGCGAGGGGCCGCTGCACGCACGGTGCGTGTTGCGGTGGAAGTTGATAGTCATTATGTCATGACCCAAACGGCGGATGGGATCATTGTCTCTACGCCGACGGGGAGCACGGCTTATTGCCTGGCAGCGGGTGGTCCTATCGTCGCGCCAGATCTACCCTGTATGGTCATTATGCCCATTGCTGCCCACTTGACGTTGGCCCATGCCATCGTTGTTCCTGCACGGCGCTACATCCGATTGAAGCTGGTCAAGGGGCAGGGGGCCATGCTAACCATAGACGGTCAGTTGGATTCGGAACTCAGGGTGGGAGACGAAGTACTTACCAGAGCCAGTGAATATAAAGCCAAGTTCGTGCGTTTCGGAGGGGATGGCTATTTCTACGAGACGATTTTGCGGAGGCTGAGATGGCCGGATCAGGGCCAGACGTCGTAGAGCCAGAAGTTCTCTACTGCGTGAATCATCCTAAAACCGAGACGCTGATCCGTTGCAGCAAATGCCTTGATCCGATATGTACCAAGTGTGCCATTCGCACGCCGGTGGGCCTGCGTTGCCCAAAATGCGCGCGCATAGGCCGCTCGCCCCTGTATATCCTGGGGCCACAGCACTATGTTATTGCCGCCGTGGTAGCATTGGCCGCCTCGCTGGTCGCCGGCGCGGTTGTGGTGCAGCTTGGATTGCTGTTCACGATCATTCTATCCGCGCCCATTGGCGGTCTGATCGGCGAAGTGGTACTGCGCGGCACGCGCGGCAAACGAGGGCGACCTGTTCAGATCATCGTGGCCGTGTGCATCGCGGTAGGAGCCTTGTTGGGGCCGTTGCTCTTAAAGGTCGTGGCATCGGGGACGCTGGCGAGCCTGCCCGCGAGCCCGTTGGCATATGTGACCTTGCTTTTCAACCTCAACGGCCTTATTTATGCTGTGTTGGCCATCGGCGCGGCCGTTGCGCGGTTGTATTGAGTGTAAGGAGGGCTTTTGCTGGTCGAACTCTCCATTAACAATTTCGCCATCATCGAGTCGCTGCGCTTGCAATTTGAGCCCGGCCTGAGCGTGCTGACCGGCGAGACGGGCGCGGGCAAGTCTATCATCATTGACGCCGTGGGATGGTTGCTCGGCGAGCGTGCCTCAAGCGACCAGATTCGCTCGGGCTGCGAAAGCGCCTCAGTAGAGGGGGTATTCAGCCTTTCGGACAGATCATTTGAGCTGCTTGCGCCCACATTGCAAGAGTTGGGGTTGCTTGAAAACTCGCGCGAGTTGATCATACGCCGCGAGGTGACGCGCACGGGACGTAGCATGTGCCGCATCAACGGCAGGGCCGTCACTTTGGGCACGCTCCAAGAGGTGGGGCGGCACCTGATTGATATTCACGGCCAAGGCGATCATCTTTCCCTAATGCAGGCGCGCCACCATGTGGACTTCTTGGATCGGTATGGGGGGTTGCTCGAACAGCGCCAGTCTTTTGCGGCTTTGGTGCAAAAGCTGCGCCAAGTACGCAATGAATTGCGTAGCCTGCAACAAGATGCGCGCGAGCTTGCTCGCCGCATTGACTTGTTACGTTTTCAGACTGATGAGATCCGTGCGGCGGCCTTGCGACCGGGCGAAGAGCAGGGGCTAAGGCGCGAAAGAACTTTGTTGGCTAATGCGGAAAAGCTCATGGGGCTGGCCGGCCAGGTCTACACCCTCCTGGCCGAAGGCGAGGAGGAGCAGCGCTCGGTGGTGGATCTATTGAGCTCGGCTCTCGAGAGTATGAACGAGCTGGCGAGGTTGGACGACACCTTAAAAGAGCCGGAGCAGATCGTCGAAAACGCGCTGTACCAGATGGAGGAGCTGGCGCGGACGATCCGCAATTACCGCGATAGCATCGAGTACGATCCGGAGCGACTGCAGACCGTCGAAGAGCGCCTCGACCTGATCCAAAGTCTTAAGCGCAAATACGGCGATTCCATCGAGGAGATCCTGGCGTTTGCTCAGCGCGCCCAGGCCGAGCTGGATACGATCAGCCACAGCGAGGAGCGCACCGAAGAGCTTCTGAAAGCCGAGCAAGCGCTCTTGGACGAAATCGCAACCCTAGGTCAGCAACTGAGCGCTGCCCGCCAACAAGTTGCCCAACGCTTGCAAGCGCACATCGAGGCCGAGTTGGCCGAACTGAACATGGAACGCGCGCGCTTTGTTGTCGCAATACGCCGCAGCGAATCGCCGGAAGGGGCACCGATCGGGGGCAAGCGCTATGCTTTCGACGCGACGGGACTGGATCAGGTCGAGTTTTTGATCGCCGCCAACCCAGGTGAAGAGCCGAGGCCGCTTGTCAAGGTTGCTTCTGGAGGCGAGACCTCGCGCCTGATGCTGGCCATGAAAACGGCCCTCTCGTCGGCGGATCTGATCCCGACGTTGATCTTTGATGAAATTGACGCAGGCATCGGCGGGCGCACAGGAAGCATCGTTGGACACAAGCTGAGGGCCTTGGCGCAAGAGCACCAAGTGTTCTGCGTAACGCACCTGGCACAGATCGCGGGGTGCGCGCAGCAGCATTTTCGTGTGACCAAGGAGATCATCGGCGAGCGCACATTCTCTTCTGTGCGGGCGCTCTCGGAAAACGAGCGCGTCGAGGAACTGGCAGTCATGCTGGGCGGGGCTGTGACCGAGGCCACGCGGCGCAGCGCCGACGAGCTTTTGCAGCGCGAAACCAAGCTGGCACAAGTCAAAAAGGGAAATTGAAAACGCATTTTACAGAAAGGGGATGGACCCATGACTTTCGCTCCCATTGTTTTCGGAACCAAACTCGCTGAAGGCAAAACCAAAATCATCTATGCCCATCCCGAAAAGGCAGATATCGTTTATATGGTGCATAAAGACGGGTTAACCGCCGGCGATGGCGCGCGGCGCAACGTCGTGCCCGGCAAGGGCAAGCTATCTTGCCGCACAACTTCCAACGTTTTCTACCTGCTGGAGGATCAGGGTGTAGCTACGCATTACATCGGCATGGTGGGCGAGAATATTAACGTGGTCACGCGCTGCACCATGATTCCATTGGAAGTGGTCATGCGGCGCATCGCCACGGGATCCTATCTGCGCCGCAATCCAGGCATCCAAGAGGGCACGCGCTTCGATCCGCTGGTTGTCGAGTTCTTCTTGAAGGACGATGCCCGACATGACCCCTTGGTCACCGACGCCGAGATCGTCCAAATGGGCGTCGCCACCCAGGCCGAGATTGACAGCATGCGCGAGACGGGTCGTCGCGTGTTCACCATCATCGAGCAGGCCTGGGCCAAGCTGGACGTGACCCTTGTGGACTGCAAGATCGAGTTCGGGCGTACGGCGGATGGTTCTCTGCTGGTCGCCGACGTTATTGACAACGATTCTTGGCGCATTTGGCCGGGCGGGGACAAAAACCGCATGCTGGACAAACAAGTCTACCGCGACATGCGCGAAGTGACGGACGCGGGTCTGGCAGACATCCTGTCCAGGTACGAAGCGGTGGCGAACCTGACAGACAAGTTTGTCGAGGAATAGCGTTTGGAGTAGAATTATTACTGCTGACGGACTGCCAACTGCGTCGGCACTACATAGGCGTGAATACGTCGTGCCAAAGTTGTTGCGACCACTACCTGTAGGCATTCTAGATACATTGTGCCAACAGGTAGTGTCCGTTTACGGGAGATAGTATACTCAAAGCATCGGCTGTACGAATCTTAGGAGTCACATAATATGGCTGGTCAAGTCGTGATTTTAATGGGGTCGAAAAGCGACCTCGAACATGTCAATAAAATTACCGAGCGCCTGAAGGCCTTCGGCATCTCATACACATTACGCGTCGCCTCGGCGCACAAGAGCGTACGCCATCTATTGGCGATCATCGAGAGCTACAACGAGTCAAAAGAGCCGATCGTCTTTATCGCGGTGGCGGGTCGCTCCAATGCCCTTGCCGGCATGGTGGACGCCAACACGCCCTACCCCGTAATCACCTGCCCGCCCACCTCAACGGCTTTTGCGGGCGCCGATATTTACTCCTCGCTGCGTATGCCCAGTGGCGTAGTTCCTCTGGTCATCCTAGAGCCTGACGGAGCGGCCCTGGCGGCGGCCAAATTGTTGGCTTTGACCGACGCGGACTTGAGTGGGCGCATCCGCGCTTTTCAAGCCGGCATGACCCAAGACATTATAGACGCGGACAAGAGTTTGGCGTAGGGTTAGTATTTGGGGAGATCGTTCATGTCTGAGGGGATGGATCGGCCGCATGAGGCTTGCGGCGTTTTTGGCATCTATGCACGGGGTGAGGCCGTCGCTCGCATCGCCTTTTTCGCTCTGTACGCGCTACAGCATCGCGGCCAAGAGAGCGCGGGCATCGCCGTATCCGATGGACGGAACGCCACGCTCTATAAAGAGATGGGGCTCGTTTCTCAGGTCTTCAACGAGGATAACCTGCGTCCACTGCAGGGGCATATCGCCATCGGCCACACGCGCTACTCGACGGCGGATTCCTCGCGCCGCGTCAGCGCGCAGCCTTTCCTGCTCGAATCGGCCCTCGGGCCGGTGGCCCTGGCACACAACGGCCCGAGGGTCAACACGGGCGCGCTGCGCCAAGAACTGTTTTCGCGCGGCGTGGGTTTGACCTCGGCGTGCGATAGCGAGGCGCTCATTCAGCTTTTAGCAGGAGGTCAAGGCAGCACCTGGTTGGAGCGCATCCGCTATATGATGACCAAAGCCCTCGGCGCGTATTCCTTGACCATCCTCACGCGCGACACGCTCTTTGCTGTGCGTGACCCATGGGGCTTTCGCCCCTTGTGTATGGGGCGGCTGAACGGCGGCTGGGTGGTCGCTTCGGAAAGTTGTGCGCTGCAAACCATTGGCGCTGTGGAGATCGAAGAGATTGCCCCCGGACAGATCGTGATGATCAATGATGATGGTGTCCGCAAAGTGGAGGGTGCTCCCCCGGGCAAATCCAACCTGTGCATCTTTGAATATATCTATTTTGCGCGACCCGATAGCGTGATTGATCAGCAGCTCATCCATGAAGTTCGTCAGGAGCTGGGGCGCGAGTTGGCTCGCGAACATCCCGCAAAAGCTGACCTCGTCATCGGCGTGCCCGATTCGGCTACCCCGGCAGCCATCGGCTATGCCCAAGAGTCGGGCATCCCCTATTCGGAGGGGTTGATCCGCAACCGTTATATTGGACGCACGTTCATCGAGCCACACGACCGCCTGCGCAAAGCGGGCGTGGCGCTCAAATTCAATCCCCTGCCCCAAATATTGAGAGATAAGAGCGTCGTGGTGGTAGACGATTCGATCGTGCGCGGCACCACGACCGGCCCCCTGGTGCAGCTACTACGCCGTGCCGGAGCGCGCGAGGTGCATGTGCGCATTTCCTCAGCGCCGATCCAGCATCCCTGTTTTATGGGCGTGGACATGGCCACTTACGATGAGCTGATCGCACATCGGCTCTCGGTGGAGGAGATCCGCCAAAAGATCGGCGCGGATTCACTGGGGTATCTGAGCCTGGAGGGGATGATCAGCGCCACCCGTCGGCCCATGAGTCGCTTCTGTGTGGCGTGTTTCAGCGGAGAATACCCCTTTGAGGAAAAAGCGGGCGGTTTCATTCCCCGCGAGGAGCAGGGATGCGAAAACTGAGAGCAGGTGAGATGCGATGAAGGTACTGGTCGTCGGTTCAGGAGGACGTGAGCACGCTCTGGTTTGGGCGCTAGCCCGCTCGCCTCGTGTGCATGAAATCCACATTGCGCCCGGCAACGGCGGCACGAGTGCCCTGGCGACTAATGTGCCCATCGCGGCGGATAATGTTCCCGCGCTGGTTGGCTATGCCCGACAGCAGCGCTTTGACCTCGTTGTCATCGGCCCCGAGGCCCCGCTGGCGCTGGGCCTAGCCGATGCCCTGCGCGCCGAGAGGCTGCGCGTGTTTGGCCCAAGCGCCCAGGCGGCGCGTCTGGAATCATCGAAAGCCTTTAGCAAAGATTTCATGCGTGCTAATCGCATACCGACTGCCGACTATGCCATTTTTCGCGACTATGAGTCGGCTCTGCGTTATCTGGACGCGCATCCCGCGCCGATCGTCGTCAAGGCCGATGGCCTGGCGGCGGGCAAGGGAGCCATCGTCTGCCGCACCGACGAACAGGCGCGCGAAGCGGTGCACATGATGATGCGTGAACGCGCCCTCGGCGCGGCCGGCGATGCCGTCATCATTGAGACCTGCCTAACGGGCCAGGAAGCCTCGGTGCTGGCCTTTACCGATGGGCGTACGGTAGCTCCTATGATTGTGGCCCAGGATCACAAAGCGGTGTTCGACGGCGATCGCGGTCCTAATACGGGCGGCATGGGAGCCTATGCCCCCGCCAGCCTGGTGAGCGATGCTCTGATGCAGCGCATCACCTCACAGGTCTTGCAGCCTGCCGTGGACGCTTTGCGCGACGCGGGCACGCCCTACGTGGGCGTGCTCTATGCCGGGCTGATGCTTTCGGATAACAACTTTAACGTGCTAGAGTTCAACTGTCGTTTCGGCGACCCCGAGGCGCAAGCTATCCTACCTCTCCTCAAAACGGATCTAGCCTTAGTCATGGAAGCCTGCGTTGACGGCGCGCTGGACCGCGTGCATCTGGAGTGGTCTGGCGGCGCGTGCGTCTGCGTGGTGATGGCTTCCGAGGGATATCCAGGGCATTACAAGACTGGTTATGAGATCACAGGCCTTGACCGAGTCGCTCAGTTCCCCAACACGGTTATTTTCCATGCCGGCACCCGACGGGATGGCGACCGCATCCTAACCTTCGGGGGACGCGTCCTCGGCGTCACCGCCTGGGCCGACGACCTGCGCGACGCCATCGCCCAAGTTTACGCCGCTGTGGGTGTAATCAGCTGGCCAGGCGCTATGTTCCGCCGCGATATCGGAGCCAAAGGCATCCGCTGAGCCGCTTTAACCCTTCGTTAACATCATGCCTTTGCGCCATTTGACAAGCCTAGCCGCCTGCGTATCCTTCTTTTGGTGGCCTACAATCCGAGTCGCGAGTCATGGCAATCTCGGGATAATCCCAAGAGTCACTGAAACTTGCAGGATGCTCGCGTGCTGATGCATGGGGAATATCATGAACGCAAACAAATCGCTCGCATCCGGCAGCTTAATTCGCCCGCTTGTTGCATCCTTAAGCAAGCCGCTATCCCAACGGCAGTGGCGACGTTTACGGGAAATAGGGCTGGGATATCTTCTTTTGGCGCCGGCCATTTGCTTACTCCTCATTTTCGAGTTTTATCCTCTTTTCTTTGGTTTCTATATCAGTCTGTGCGACTGGAAGCTATCTTGTAGCAAACTCCTGTGGGCCGGTAACTATATCCGGGCTCTGACCGACCCTCAAATGTGGCATGCACTGCTCATTACGGCCACTTATTCGGCGATCTCCGTGCCCGTGCAGCTTGGGTTAGGGCTGATATTCGCTTATCTGCTATTCCAAAGGATTAAGGGCATGGAGTGGTTTCGCATGATGTACTTTATGCCCTACATCACATCCACGGTGGCCTCGGCGGCGGTGTGGGCTTATCTTTTTAGTCCCGACTATGGCCCCATCAACAGCTTGCTGCGCTCCCTCGGTTTACCTGGGCAAAAGTGGCTGGGCGAAACGCGAGGAGTGCTGGACTTGGCACTCTCCTCACTGGGAGTCAAGCTCCCCGCTTGGGCGGCAGGGCCGAGCTTGGCCCTCGTCTCGATTATCGTGTACACGACCTGGGTCTTTGTGGGCTATGATATCGTTATCTTCTTGGCCGGGTTGGTCAACATCCCCAAGGAGTTGTACGACGCGGCCAAGGTGGACGGGGCGGACGGATGGCGCCTGTTTCGCCACATTACCTTTCCCTTGCTCTCGCCGACAAGCTTTTTCCTTTTGCTCATTACCGTGATCGGCACATTCAGGGCGTTTAATCACATCTACATTATGACCATGGGCGGTCCTGGTGATGCCACCACGACGGCCAGCATCTTTATCTTTAACCAAATGGTCTCTTACAACCGTTATGGCTATAGCGCTGCCATTTCGTTCATTGTCTTTGCAGTCATCCTGGTGTTGACCATCCTGCAGAACAAGTTCGCCGGGGAGCGGGTGATCTATGACTAGTGGACGCGCCTCCTTTGCCAGCTCTTTCCATTTCAGTCGCGTCTTGGTGTATCTGGTGCTGCTGATCGGCGCGCTGATATCGGTGCTTCCTTTCGTGTATATGGCCCTGGGCTCTGTCAAAAGCTACGCCAGCGTTATCTATAATAGATTCTGGCCCTGGGCGCCCTTTGGCGACGAGCCGGTGCAATGGCAAAACTATCCCGACGCGATCAAGGCTATCGGCACCGACCGCCAGCTGGGTATACCGCTCTTCTTTCGTTATGCGCTCAATAGCGTGTTTGTCTCGGCCGTCATCGTCGGGGGCACGGTGTTGACTTCGATCATGGCTGCATACGCCTTTGCCTTCATTGAGCTGCCCGGCAAGAGCGTCCTGTTCATCCTAATCCTGGCCACTCTGATGATTCCGAACGACCTAACCCTGGTGCCCAAGGTGGTCATGATGTTCCGCCTCAAGTGGTATAATACATATCTGGCTTTGACCGTTCCCTTTATGGTGAGCGTCTTTGGCATTTTCCTTTTGCGCCAGTTTTTCTTACAGGTGCCTAAGGACTTGTTCCATGCAGCTCAGATTGACGGAGCCGGGCATATAAGGTTCATGACTTCTATCGTCGTGCCGATCAGCCGACCGGCCATCATCACCGTGGCGTTGCTGAACTTCATCTGGAGTTGGGATAGCTTTCGCTGGCCATTGTTGGTCACCCGCGATAGCAACATGCGCGTATTGGCCGTCGGGCTACAGCAATTTCTGGCGAGCGAAGGAGGCACGAAAGTGCATCTCATGATGGCCTTTGCCACGATGGTGGTCATTCCGGTGTTGGTGTTTTACTTTTTGACGCAGAAGAACTTTACTGAAGGGATTACGAAAACCGGAATCAAAGGGTGATCTGCAGCTTTCGTATTGGAAAGCTGCATGCGCGAATTCGTGCATGGCGCACTGGTTTGAGGTGTACGCTTCACACCTCGGATAGCGAGGGGTGCTTTGTCCGCGGGGTTGCGATGGGATTGTCGAGGCCACGTATTAAAAAGGAGGAGGGGAAAAACCGAAGAAATCGAGCCTATCAAACCCAGCGATCTCAATGTCTAATACACAAAACAGAGGAGGACACTAGCTATGAGTTTCAAAGAGTTTTTCAGGGTCACGCTGATCTTACTTGCATTGGTAATGGTCTTGTCGGCTTGCGCACCACAGGCCACGCCGACGCCAGTTCCGCCCAAGGCCGAGCCGACTAAGGCGGCTCAACCGACTCAACCCCCAGCCGCGACGGCCAAGCCTGCCGTGAAGGTCGAGAACCCACCCAAGACCCCCGAGCAGGTGGACGCCATCTCGCTGGAAGGCAAAAAGATCGAGGTCGTCTATTGGCATAACCGCCCCCAGAAGGACCAAGAATTTTTGCAGTCCATGCTCGACGAGTTCAACAAGAGCAATCCCTATGGAATCACGGCCAAAGCCGAAATCGCGGGTGCTTCTTACAACGACGTCTATAACAAGGTCAATGCGGCCATCCAGGCCGGCAACCCGCCCGCTATCTCGGTGGCCTACCAGAACCAGGCTGCGCTGTATCGCACTCAGGGCGCGGTGATCGACCTCACCCCCTTCATCCAGAGCAAAAAGTACGGCTTGAGCGAGGCGGATCTCAAAGACTATTTCCAAACTTTCCTGGATAGCGACGCCAATA
>FWPV01011526.1_pt1 | contig 14039 bp, 13 predicted proteins | sample 2228371 | NCBI WGS metagenome assembly FWPV01 (sample SAMEA103939776, study PRJEB20133) | metagenome
GCTCATTTCGCCCTCACGATACATAAAGGAGATGCACGCTGAAATGCTCCCAGAGCTAGTACTCCAGAAGATCCTTGGCGACAATGCTCTGCGATTACTCTCAGAAGGATCTACGCCCGGTACGAGGAATGTGCAGGCTGATTCCTGAGTACTTCTTTGGCCAAGATATGGGCCCTTCGAAGGGGCCTAGGTATGCGGAAATCTCCAGTCGTCTTGAGAACCCACTCAATAGCTTCTTCAAGTGTTATCTTGTGGCCCGGTGAGACATATAGCGGCCTGACGTTGTCCCTTGTCCTTACGCATGCAGCCTGCTGAAGCGAGGAAAGGCGTTGTATGGTCCAGCTTCCCCTCTGAATACCCGGCATAGGGATGTCGCAAAGGAAAGGCTTTTTTGCACAGCCTATAGCCGGAAGGTCCATAAGTACGCCCATGTGAGAGGCAATGCCAAACGCCCTTGGATGAAATGTGCCGTGGCCATCAAAAAAGATGATATCAGGCGATTGGGTAAGACGGTAGAAGGCCCGTAGAACGGCAGGCCCCTCCCTGAAGGCAAGTAGACCAGGGATGTATGGAAACGTGACAGGGCTGCATGCATATGCATAGTCGAGTACGGTATCGTTCCTGCATCAAGCACGACAACCGCAGCACACAGACGCTCCATATCCTTGCTATAAGCGACATCCGCGCCGCCAAGAGTACGAGGTGAACATGCCAGCGGGATGCAGGCGAGGTGAGCTCTCAATGTCTCCTGTATCGTACGGGCTTCAGCAGGCCTCATGTAGCTTGGTCGTTATTCTTCCTCGACAGTGGCATCGAAAAAACTCAAGATGTTTTTGTAGTCATCCCCCTCCATGAATTTCATAGCAGCCCGGGGATGCTGGTTCAACTGACCAGTGATCATGTAAGGGATATCGTAGCCCCACCGTAGTTTTCTCCGGAGCGGCTCAACATGCTCCTGAATGCATTTGAGCAACGGTCTGAGGCGGAACTTGGGGTTATGCAAGAATCCAATGAGCAGCTCCATGGGACAGTTTCCTGCCCCTCTTCCCAGTCCGGCAAGGCTTGCGTCAAGACGGCTGGCCCCAAGGATAAGGGCCTCGATGGTATTGGCGTACGCAAGCTGCTGATTATTGTGGGTATGTATCCCGACCTGCTTGCCTGCAGGTTCAGCGTACTTGAGGTATTCAATGGTTAGATCGCGGATCTGCTCAGTATAGAGGGCGCCAAAACTATCCACAAGGTAAATCACATCGACAGGTGTCCTTGCTAGTTCCTCCAGCGCACGATGAAGGTCTCGCTCTTTTACGGTTGAGACTGCCATGAGATTCACACTCGTCTCATAGCCCTTTTCATGGGCATCTTTTATCATATCGATGGCAGTTGGGATCTGGTATATGTAAGTTGCTACGCGGATCATGGAGAGAATGCTCTGACTCTTTGGAATGATATCTTCGTGGTAGTCTGTCCGCTCGGCATCGGCCATTGCTGACAGCTTCAAAGGGATCTCTTCTTCACCGAACACTCGGCGCAGGTCTTGTTCATCGCAGAACTTCCATGTGCCAAACTGGGTGGGCGCATAGATCTTTTTAGATGCCTTGTAGCCGACCTCCATATAATCCACGCCTGCCTCGATACAGGCGTGGAAGACAGCCTTCACGAATCCTTCGTCAAATTGGTGATCATTCATGAGTCCGCCGTCCCGTATCGTGCAGTCATGCACCTTTATGTCGGGCCGATACGTAACCCAATCTCCTCGGGCCTGTCCGTAGGACAACTTTTTTTGTTCCTCAGCCATATTCTGGACCTTTCTCAAAAGCTTGTTGTTGGTGAAGGGCCTCTCTTGTACCTGTTATCGTTCAAACAAATCTGGTTCTACAGCGGTATTCTGGACCTCCTTGTATGCTTGTAAGGCGCTTCTTTGCTGTTCCATGCTCTTCAAAAGGTGCTCTGAAAGGTAGAAGTAGCGTTCGTGCACCTTGTTATAGGAACTCCAGTGTACCTTTCCTTTTTCCTGTTGTTCGAGAAAGCTGTAGACCCCCCACAACTTTGCATCAAGGTCATCGATCTTATGAAGGAAGATCGCCTCGAGGGTCATGGGTTGTTTAGGCGAACCGAACTGGGTCTCTCCATGATGGCTTATCACGAGATGCAAAAGCAACATGGCAAGCTCACTGGGGAACTCTGGCACGGTGCTGATTTTCTCTTCGATAAGGCGTGTTCCTAGAACGATATGGCCAAGGAGCTGTCCCTGATCAGTGTATTCGAACGCAGTCCCACCAGATAGTTCCCACGCCTTCCCGAGATCATGAAGCAAGGCGCCGGATAGGACAAGATCTGTGTCAAGAAATGGATAATTCGGCAGTGCTGCTTCACAGAGACGTGCAACAGAAAGCGTGTGTTCCAAAAGGCCTCCCACATAGGCATGATGCAGGGACTTGCCTGCTGGTGCCCTACTGAACTTTTCCCAGATCGAACTGTCGCGAAAAACCGAATTCAGCAGTTGTCTGAGGTGGGGATTCCTCACCTTCCGGATGATCTGGCTAAGCTCCCTGTGCATTTCTTCAAGGGGCCTTAGTGAGTGGGGCAGGTAGTCCTCCTTGCAGACCTCGCTTTCAGGGACTGTCTCAATGGAGGTGATCTTGATCCTGCGCTCCCTCTGATATTCTCCGACCATGCCCCGGATGGCAACGACATCACCTTCTTCGATATGAACTGCCTCGAGGTCTGCGTTTTCCCACAGGATTGCCTCGATACGTCCACTCGAATCCATGAGGCCGAGTTTGAGATACGGCTTTCCTTCACGGGTCCAAAGTAGTGCCTTTTGAGCAACGAGGTAGCATCCGTGGACAAGATCATTGCTCTTTAAATCAGCGATCCTTGTAGACTCGTCTGGTTTCATAACCCCCTTTGTGCGTCTGTTTCATCGAGCTTGCATGGCCTGCTACTGTAACCTGATGCAGGTAACAAGGCAGGTGCGCGGCCCTTGAATGGCTATACCACGCCCTTTGTAAGCTCAGCTTAGGACTCGAGCCTCCTGCAGAAGCAACGTCCGAACAGATAGCTCTGTATGTTGCTTTCTCTTAAGCTTACCAGAACTTGTAGAGGACTTTAAGTGTCCCTTTGATGCCGTCAGGCCGGTTCTTTACTCCCACCTCAACGGTTGTTGCGAGGCTCATCATGAGATCCTGGGTTGGTGTCAACGTCAAAAGTGGGCCAATGCCGACAACCTGCTCCTTGCGCACGAGGGCCTTGGCAAGTACAGGGTCGTAGGCCCGGGAAGTAGGATCCTGGAGCTGCGATTTTTCAAGGTCGTCCTTATCCAATTGCCACATACAGTAACCAGCGAAGCCAGCCCAAAGGCTCTTGTGTACGTTATACTCGAGTGCGTAGTTGAAATGGATGCTCTGGCCTGGCTTTAAGGTAGCATCAGGTCCATAGATCACTTTGTACGGGCTGTGGTTTCGAGAGTTCCACGCATAGTGCACCCGAAAACTCGTTTCAAACCGTTCAATCGGCATCCAGGTAAAGGAATAATAGGGGTTGAAGGTCACGATGTTCGCCCCTGGGTTGGCGAGATACTCATCAGAGTAACGACCCGTAGGTACGATCACATCGAGCTCTATTCTGTGAAAATAGGGCCTCCCTAAGAGGCTCTTTCCTGACCACTGCATGACCGGACCAGTAATGATGTCGCCAAGTCCGCCATTGTTTTCAAGATTCTCGCCGCCGAATAACCGTACTACATTATTGATAGGGCCTTTGGTGCTTATGTCGACGACAGGGATTACGATGTTCCAGCCGAGGTATCCGCCAAAGATTTCCTGTTCGCTTATGTAAGCGATCTGAATTGCTTCTGCGAGGTAATTGAGTTTGGTATTTCCCAGGGGTCCTTTGATATCTGGACGCACCATGTTGTTTACGTCAAATTGCTGAGCAGCATAGAACTGCGTGTATGCAATGCCGTATATCCCTGGACCTGGGATGGCGCCATCGAGCCCGTTGGTGAGCCCAAGGTTGTAAAAAGGCTGGTTAAATGCCATTGTCTGCGCTGGCACAAAGAGCAACGCAAGACAGAACCACGCGACAAGAAGAGAAAAAAGCTTGTCTTGTTTCATGACCGTCCTTCCTCCTTGCTCTTAAGGTAATACGTTAAGAATCCTTTCTAACCCATGGCACCTAATAGTAGAAAAGTCCTTCTATGTCAATACGGTGGCCTCTCGGGAGGCACACCCCAACGCAGCCGGCCCCTGGAGGGGAAGTGTACCGCCTGGATGGTGGGCACATTGTGGTTTGGGGCAAAAAGGCGTGGTGTAGGTCTTGGGTTCTGACCTTGTCTTAGTTGCTTTGCGGTGCCGATGTAGGTACTCGAACGCCGAATGTCGAGAGTATATCAAGACCTGCCTTTCTTCCTGCACCCATCGCAAGGATTACTGTTGCAGCACCAGTAACGATATCCCCTCCCGCCCAGACACGAGGTCGGCTGGTCCTCCCTGTCTGTGGGTCAGCGACGATGTTGCCGTGCCGGTTCAACTCAAGGCCTGGCGTACTCTGAGGGATAAGAGGGTTGGATCTGTTGCCAATTGCTACGATGGCTGTATCTATTTCGACAGTGAAGAAGTCGCCTTCTATGGGCACCGGTCTTCTACGACCAGAGGCGTCAGGTTCGCCAAGCTGCATGCGATTGCAACGAACTGCAGTGACCCATCCGGCATCGTTGCCTATGAATTCTACTGGATTGGAAAGGAGCATGAACTTGACCCCTTCTTCCTTTGCATGGTGAACTTCCTCAACACGAGCGGGCATCTCTGCTTCAGTCCTGCGATAGATGATCGTAACCTCGTCAGCACCGAGCCTCAATGCAGTACGAGCAGCATCCATTGCCACATTACCGCCTCCAAACACAGCAACCTTTTTGCCACGTGCAATGGGAGTATCGTACTCGGGAAATAGATAAGCCTTCATGAGGTTGTTGCGCGTGAGGTATTCATTTGCACTATAGATACCGCAAAGATTCTCACCTGGTATGTTGAGAAACATCGGTGCACCTGCGCCAGTCCCGATAAATACTGCATCGAATCCGTTGGCAAGGAGGTCGTCCACTGTGGCGATCTTGCCCACGACGTAGTCAGTTCGAAACTGGACACCGAGTTTGCTCAAGTATTCGACCTCAGCTCGTACGATTGCCTTGGGTAGCCTGAATTCAGGTATGCCGTATACGAGCACGCCGCCCAATTCATGGAGCGCTTCGAACACCGTCACTTCAACCCCACCTTTTATGAGTTCGCCGGCAAGCGTGAGCCCTGCTGGGCCTGAGCCTACCACAGCGACCCGCTTGCCTATTGGCGCAGGTATGGGTGGATACTGAATCTGACCGGTTGTACGCTCGAAATCAGCAGCAAAACGCTCGAGCCTTCCAATGGCACAGGGTTCGCCCTTCTTCCCGAGCACGCATTTTTCCTCGCACTGCGTCTCCTGGGGACATACGCGGCCTGCGATGGCTGGCAGAGAATTCTTTTGCTTTATAACCCTAGCAGCACCTAGAATGTCGCCTTCACGGATGTGCTTGATAAACACTGGAATATCGATTTCCACAGGGCAACCTTGCATGCACAGCGGCTTTTTGCACTGGAGGCATCTGGAAGCCTCTTTCATGGCAAGTTCTTCTGTGTATCCGAGCGCTACCTCATAGAAATTATGTGCCCTCTCCTGAGGGTCTTGTTCGGGCATTTTTTGGCGGGGGATGTCAGAACCCTTTTTCGCTTTCTTCTCTGCCATGGTTGCCTAAGCCTCCTCTTGGTGTGGGGTGACACCACCTTCCTGTTTGAATCGCTCAAGGCTGATAAGCTCCTGGCCCTTGTACATAGCCAGTCGTTTCATCAGCAGATCGAAGTTTACCTTGTGACCGTCGAATTCAGGGCCGTCTACGCAGGCGTAACGGGTCTGGCCGTCTATTTCGCATCGACAGGCACCACACATCCCCGTACCGTCAACCATAATAGGGTTGAGGCTTACGATGGTCTTTATACCGTAAGGCCTGGTAAGGTTACACAATGCCTTCATCATGGGGACAGGTCCTACGCCGATGATACGGTGTATAGGTTCTTTGGCGTCGATGAGTCTTTGGAGTTCTTGGGTCACGAACCCATGAATGCCGTAGGAGCCGTCATCAGTACACACCTTAAGAACATGGCTTATTGCCCTCATCTCGTCCTCGAGCACCAAGAGTTCTTTTGTTCGTGCACCGATGATGGTGATCACATTGTTTCCGGCCTCGAACAACGCCTTGGTGATGGGGTACAGCAGCGGTATGCCGATACCGCCTCCTATCGATACCGTCGTTCCGAAATACTCGATCTCGGTTGGGCTGCCCAAAGGACCGACAAGGTCTTTGATTGCACCTCCTTTTGGGATACGGGCGAGCTTATAGGTGGTCTTTCCCACCTCCTGGAACATGATCGTGATCGTACCTGCCTCAGGGTCTTTGTCTGCAACTGTCAAAGGGATGCGTTCGCCGTGCTCGTCTATTCGAAGTATGACGAACTGGCCAGGCTTGTGCCTTCGCGCTATCTCTGGAGCAGTGATCTTGAGGGAAACTATCCCGGGACACAATTGTGTGCGATCCACAATAGTAAACATAGTGCAGCCTCTTCGATGGTGGATTGGGAACGGACAAACTGGTACCTGTTGCCACTGAATGAAGCCTCAGTCATCCGGCAATCATATCAGAAGCGACACGTTTTGTCCATGAGTTGCGTAGGGATGAGATCAGCCAGCGAGCCATCAGTGTCGAGACAGTAGACATTTTTTCTCTGGCGCTCTTATTGGCAGGTGTCGATAGAGAAGAAAAGATCGAGGACGCTAAGTTTCTATGACACGTGAGGAGTATCCTCATACGATATGTGGTCACTGGACAGCGAAAAATAAATCTGTCGCCTTTTTTCTCTTTATTGACTTTACAAGGCCGTGAGATCAGTATTTGATCTTACATCCTTCGCAAGATGGGCGTGCAAAAGTGGGTGTAAGATTGCAGCATCAGGCACCATGTGGTTGTTACCGTGCCAGCAGGAATTGTGGCCTTATGCGTGCTGGATGTCCAGCAACAAGGCGCGTGTGTGTCATACCTAGTTCCTATGTGTAAAGTCGATGGCATGCCAATTCTCGCTCAAAGAGGCAATGCATCAGTGCTATGGTGCTCTGACCGTTTGTAAAGCGCCGGATGCATTCCGGACGTTTTCTTAGGGGTGGAACAAGAGTAGCCATCGAGTGAGTACCATGAAAGGCAGCAAGTGGGAAATTCTGCTTACGCTTCTTACCGCGGTTGTTCTATTGCTCGTTTCAGAGACTCTGGCACGGGCTAGCCTATCTGGTGCATTTCAATGGATAGTAAACGAGCACCCGCTCAGTGCCGCACTTAATGTTCTCGTTGTGTGTATGCTGTTGGCAGGCTCAGTGGGGGTGATGGGGAAAGTGGTGCCAGGGCTCCTCCCTATAAGTAGCATCCTTGTAGTGATGTCGCTCATAACATTTGTCAAACAACGATATCTGCTTGCACCCTTTTATGCATGGGACCTGTCTGATATCAAGGAAGTCTTCGCGGTCTTGCCAGAACAACCGCTGAAGGCAGCAGTAGCAGGCACTATGTGCCTTTTAATAGCAACATGTGTCGTTACGGTGGTCCTGTATTTCAGGATCGAGCGGCGTGTGACCGTGTTCTTTCGATCGGTCCTTATTGGTGGAGCGTTGTTTTTCTTTTGGGCGTTTTACCAGGAAAGTGGCCTGTTCGATATTCGTTCTGTCTTCCGTGTTCACAATATTACATGGGATCAGACACTCAACTACCAGGCCAATGGGTTCATGGTCTCATTTATGATGAATGTCAGTCCTTTGCTAATCTCTCAGCCTGAGTACTACGATGAGGAAGTGGTGAAGAGACTCCTCGAGGACAACGAGGCGTTAAGCCGACGTCGGGCCAGGGGTCAGGCCGGCCCACCAATAAGCCTCGTAGTCTTTGTGAGCGAATCCTTTTTCGATCTTGAAGATATTCCATACGTTGCATCGGACTATCCCTTGAAAACATTCGAACAGCTCAAAGCCACCTGCCCAACCTTCCGGATGATCTCTCCATCGTTCGGAGGTAATACGAGCAATGTAGAGTTCGAACTCTTGACAGGTCTTTCCAATGCATTCTTGCCCGCAGGAGCTATTCCATTTGATCATTACTTGAAAAAGCCGGTACCTTCTATTGCGCATGTACTTCGGAATCACGGGTATAGAACGACGGCGATACATCCGTTTTATGACTGGTTCTGGAACAGAAGAAACGTGTATCCGCTTCTTGGCTTCGAGGAGTTTATTTCTTTGTCTTCGTTCGAGTTAGCGCTACGACGAGGTTATTTTGTCTCGGACGAGGCTCTGGTGGACAAGATCATAGAATGGATAAGCGACACTGATCGACCATTTTTCTTGTACGCAGTCTCCATACAGAACCACGGCTCGTACTGGCCTCATCGGTACGCGCCAGATGAGGAAGTTGAAGTCATTGGTGAGTATCCTGACGAATTGAGATTGCGGCTACAAACCTATATCACAGGGCTTCGGGATGCCGACCGTCAGCTCGATCGTTTGCTCACGTACCTCGGTACGAGAAAAGATCCAATCGTGTGTCTTTTTACCGGTGATCATCTTCCAAACTTTGGTCCAGATATGGCCCTGTACAGGGAAGCAGGGATCGTGTCCTCCCCGAGAGGCCAGTATTCCCTGCAGGAAAAGATGAAGACCTCCAGCGTTCCGTGCTTACTGTGGGCCAACAAGAAAGGCCTGATCGATGTAGGCGAGATTCCCAAGGAGATAAGTCCAGCATATTGTCCTGCGATCCTTCTTCACCAACTTGGAATACCACTGCCGAATTACATGTTTTTCTTCTTGGAGGCAATGAAGGAATATCCTGTAATCCACCCGTCATTCGTGCTCAAACCTGGTGGCGAACTCGTAGAACTCAAAAAAGAAGAGGACAACCCTCTCCTTAGGGCCATGAAGGTCCTTCAATACGACATTCTGTTTGGAAGCCAATACTGTCTGAATTGATCCGCTCAGGGGATTTCTATCTGGTTCTACATGTACGAAAGGATCGTTGCCCTTATTTGTATCGATGAAGAGACTCGGAACACGCCTTTTGTCGACACGTAGGAGACCGCGCTCAATCATGGGGCAAGGCCAGCGTTCTTGCCTTCGTCGTCTCGAGGTATATCAAAAATACACACCCTCTGCCTTGGAGGGAGAATAAGAGCGGTCAGGTCGACCTCTTGTGTGGAGGAACGCCCAAGACAGATGGATATTCTTAGAAGCTGGTTCAAACGACAGCTGTCAGATCCACAGGTCGTGATCCTCAGCCTGCTGCTTACCCTGGGGGCACTTGTACTTTTGACACTAGGGAAGATGTTGGCTCCTGTGATCGCAGCTGTGGTCATTGCCTATCTTCTGGAAGGGCCAGTCTCTCTACTGGAAAGACTCAGGCTTCCTCGTCTAGTTGCAGTGCTGATTGTGTTCATAGGTTTCTTGTTGTTCTTATTCTTCTTGCTCCTGGGTCTTTTTCCTTTGGTTTGGGGTCAGGTGGAACAGTTTCTACAACAACTTCCTACCATGCTCTCCTGGGGACAGCGGGAGCTATCGCTGCTTCCTCAGCGATACCCAGATATTATTTCTGAAAAGCAACTTGCAGATCTTATGGATGTACTGCGTTCGGAACTGACCTCGTGGGGCCAGGCCATGCTTTCTTTTTCTGTAGCCTCGTTGCGAGGTCTATTCATGCTTATCCTACTATTGTTTCTCGTCCCTTTTCTTGTGTTCTTTTTGCTCAAAGACAAGAAGCGGATATTAAAGTGGCTGGACGGGATCTTTCCCGCGCACAGGGATCTCGCGATCGAGGTCTGGCGTAATGTAGATCGTCAAATAGGCAATTACATCCGAGGCAAGGTCTGGGAAATCTTTATCATATGGACAGCAAGCTATGTGACGTTCAGTATTTTGAAGCTCCAGTTCGCCATACTAATAAGCCTTTTTATTGGGCTGTCAGTGCTGGTGCCCTATATCGGAGCGATTGGGATGGCCTTGCCTGTGTTCTCGATAGCGTACTTTCAGTGGGGATGGAGTCCGCCATTTATGTATGCTGCCTCGGCGTACGTCATTATCCAGCTCATCGACGGCAACATCCTTGCACCGCTGCTTCTTTCTGAAGTGGTACACCTTCATCCTGTGGCCATCATTACTGCGGTCCTTGTGTTTGGTGGGTTATGGGGATTTTGGGGGGTCTTCTTTGCTATCCCTCTTGCCACATTAGTGGACGCAGTGATCAATGCCTGGCCGCGAAAGCGGGGTTAGAGGTAGAAAGTACGCGGTACGTATTTCCTCTTGTAAAACGCTATCCATAAGGACGTATGTGTTGGCTCGATCTGTATGCCAGCTACGGGTTATGCACAGGAGCTCAAGAGAGCCTCTAGGAAAGTAATCGTTTCACAAGGAGAGTTTTTTTTGCTTTGGTGCTGGTGATCAATCTTGCGCAGAGCGACTGGGTGCTGCTGCCCCTGTTACTCGTTGTGCTCTGGCCGTGGTCGTGTGATGACGTACGGGCAACGGAGGAGGTTGCTTTTGGCTGTCCAGCCAGTGAAAGAACGCCAGTATTGGGTGGCGGTAGAGCATGCGCGGCCCAGCATAGCGCATAACTTCGCGTATCTGGGTACGCCGAGCTGGACGATAACAGTGGATAGGACACTTCGCACATGTGGGTTTGCGATCAGCAAAGGTACATTGTTCGAGTCGGCTGTACGCATAGGTGAGCAGGCTTGAACAGTCAGGGCATAGGCCTTCAGGTGTCTTGTGGCGGCCTCGGCAGGCGAGCCTGATCATGGCCTGGATGGTTTTTCTCTCTCGCTTAAGCCGAGGATGATCGTTCATGTTGCTAGCCCATTGTGGTTACAGTGCACATCCCAAATATAGGATGCACGAGCTCCCTGGCGTGGATCCCTTAGAAGGCCAGGTATGAATCGAGCATTTGCAGTACCTTCGCTGAAACTGCATGTTGTATAGTTGGATGTCAACCGAACTGATACTGAGCCAGGTGCGGCTCTGCCGCCAAACGTCCAGTCCAGTTCTGCCGATCTCAAGCCATTGACAGTGGAAGGAGGTAGCCACCTTTGCTAACAGGGGTGTTCCTGATGCCATCTCTTTATCTCTCACAGCCGGCTGATAATGAATGCGCGCGTTTGCAGTACAATGGGTATCTAGGTGTGAGGCAGCTCTGCCTGAAATAAAAAAGGGCGTGTTGGATACAGATGAGTTGTACTCCAAGTCGCACGGAAACGAATGATCGCTTTACATGCAAAGGCTCGAACGAGATCCCTTTCTTGTTGAGGAGGGCGATTGTATGAGAGACATCTGGATTGCATTCGGATTGACGCTGTTTGCGGGAATGGCGACGATTGTCGGCAGTATTATTGCCTTGCCAGCCAAGAAGACGAACTACCGTTTCCTGTCGATTGCAACAGGGTTTTCTGGCGGCGTAATGCTCTACGTGTCTTTTGTAGAGATTTTTTCCAAAGGCATCGCTTCACTCGCAGAAAGCTTTGGCACAACTGGTGCACATTGGATCAACGCAGGTTCTTTTTTCGCTGGGATTCTGCTCATAGGACTTATTGACAATCTGATCCCGGCTGCGAAGAATCCGCACGAAACACATTCGAGGGCAGAAAGGCCATCCTTAGATGGATCCTCGAAACTGACGCTAGATGTTGATGCCCCTTTGCCGTCAGGATCGGTGCCTCTGGCTCTGAATGGGCATGATCACCCTGGCGATCGTAAGCTCCTTCGCATGGGACTTTTCACCGCGTTGGCCATTGGGATTCACAATTTCCCTGAAGGGCTGGCTACGTTTCTTGCAGCGCTTCAAGACCCACGTGTAGGGTTGGCCATAGCGATAGCAATAGGTCTACACAACATACCAGAAGGAGTCAGCGTCTCTGTACCTATTTTCTACGCCACTGGAAGTAGAAAGAAGGCGTTTTTTTATTCTGCACTGAGCGGATTGGCTGAACCCATTGGAGCCCTCATTGCCTACGCCGCACTGCGCTTATTTGTCGGTGACGAGACTGGACTAGTTCCTGGAGAGGTCATGGGGGTCCTGTTCGGTGCGGTAGCTGGGATTATGGTCTACATCAGCCTGGATCAGTTGCTTCCAACAAGCAGGGCATACGGAAAAGGGCACGACAGTCTCTTGGGACTGGTTGCAGGTATGCTGGTGATGGCTGTGAGCCTATTGCTTTTAAAGTAGTAAGAGGTCGTGCAATGTCATTCTTCATCTCGAGCCTGATTCTTCTCAATACCCTCGTCCGTAATCACCAAGTAGTACTTCATTGGCACCTGGGCCTTTGTCAGAACGGCCTTAGCGCAACCCACCTGACATCCGTCGATAGCCACGATCACCGGCACATCCTTGGCCGACTGGATGAACCCAGAAAGATTGCCGCCAATACCGGCCAGGTAAAACATCTTGCCGAAGCCCTCCTGGGTCAATTCCACTGCCACCTGGTTGGATAACCCCCCATGTTGGAGCCGCGTGAACATGCCAACATCATGACTCATTGCCGCCTGCGCGCCATGCATCAGCCATTGTGTTCCCTTTTTTCTTGAGCCACGATTTGACATCCTCTTTGCTGGGAATCTTCCCTACAGACTTCACCTCGCCGTCCACTACTACAGCGGGTGTACCGAAAACACCATACCCGGCGATCTTCATTACATCAGTTACCTTTTCTACATTGGCAGCGATGCCTGATTCGGCTACCGCTTCCTTGATCACTTTTTCCGTCTGCTGGCATTTAGGGCAGCCAGGGCCCAGTACCTTGATATCCATGTAGACACTCCTTCATGTGGTTTGTGTTTCGATAAATCTGTGCGCTGCATCAAGAATCACGGCGGCTGGTATCGCCTCGAAGGTTTGACCGTCTCGTTCAAGGGTCCGGCACAACTCCAATAGAACCTTCAGCCGACCACTGTGCCATAGAGCATTCCGGCGATGGTGGACATGATTACGATGATTGCGCAAAAGGTGGCAGTCTTTTTCAGTCCCATGACGCTGCCTATGACCAGCATGCTAGGCAAGGAGAGAGCCGGACCGGCTAGCAGCAACGCTAGCGCCGGCCCCTTACCCATGCCGGATCCTAGGAGCCCCTGCAGAATCGGCACCTCGATCAGCGTGGCGAAATATATCAAGGCTCCGGCAACAGATCCGATCAGGTTGGCCCTGAGTGAGTTGCCGGCCAAAAGGGATTCAATCCACTGCTCAGGGATCAGAGCAGCATGACCAGGCCGACCCAGCAAAAATCCGGCTACCAACACGCCACCGGCCAGCAAGGGAAAAATCTGTTTAATAAAACCCCATGTTGATTCTGCCCAGCTTTTGCACTCATCCCTGGTGAACCAGGCCTTGAGCATAGTCCCCAAAAGGATGAGCAGGACGATGGTGATGTACCACTTGGCGGCAGAGATGGCTGGCCACAGGCCGGTCGATTCTGGGGCAGGTTTGGCAAAGGCAGCGAACACCAGTATGAGCACCATGGTTACGTACCAGCCGGAGGAGCGCGGTGTGTCCATCGATCAGGTTAGTTCCAACGTAGGCACGGCCGGAATCGGATCAAGGTTCGGCTGGATAATGGTGTCCATCGATCAGGTTAGTTCCAACGTAGGCACGCCATGAGTGGCTCTCAAAATCGCTAGATCCGAATGGTGTCCATCGATCAGGTTAGTTCCAACGTAGGCACGGGCTGCGCAATGGCGCGCTGGCCTATGGCCGATTAGTGTCCATCGATCAGGTTAGTTCCAACGTAGGCACGTGACGCACTTGTAGAAGTAATGTTCGAGTCCTGGCCGTGTCCATCGATCAGGTTAGTTCCAACGTAGGCACGTCAACAGCCAACTTCAAAGACAACATTACCTCTAGTGTCCATCGATCAGGTTAGTTCCAACGTAGGCACGAATGGCCCAGCTCT
>FWPV01011528.1_pt1 | contig 14038 bp, 11 predicted proteins | sample 2228371 | NCBI WGS metagenome assembly FWPV01 (sample SAMEA103939776, study PRJEB20133) | metagenome
GCTGGTTGGGTGGAGGCGGCGGCGCTGAGCGGGGCGTCAAAGTTCGAGACGTTCCGTTCGATTGCCGAATCCCGGGGTTACAAGGAAGCGCCGATGTCGATTCTGCTTCTGGACGGGCAGAAGCCGGACTTTGACTTCGAGAAGATGCTCAACACGTTCGCCATGCGCCATCACCTGCGGATTTGGAAGCGCCCGGTCACATTCGCAGGCAAGCCGGTTTGGGTGAGCGCCGCCACGCACGACATCGGGATCGAGCTTTCTCAAGAGCAACGGAACTTCATTCACAAGATCGATTCCTACATCGACCGGGAGCGGGCGAAAGTCGTTAGCGATCTGGTGTTCACGGGAAAGGTGAAGTCGCTGGCGCTGGTCGAACGCGCCGGAGTGCCGAAGGAATTCTCCAACGCCACCGGCGACAAGGTATACACGGACGGGGCGATGGCGGTGCTGATGTTCTAACCCGGTCTGCCCCGCGTCTTAAAAAACGAGCACTTTGTCGGACTGTACCGTCCAGCGGGTCAGGTCGTCGAGAGTAGCGCGGCGGGCGCCCTCAATGAGCTGATCGTCTGTGATGCCGCGCGCCTCCATGCAGGTCTTACAAACGGCGGCTTCGCGGTGTCCGGCGAGGAAACGGTTGAGCATCCACTCGATGTCGTGCATCCCCTCGGGCGGCTGCTGTCCGCGCACGGCGCACCAGGCGCCGTCGCCGATGAAGAAAAGCTGCACGGTCCGCTCTCCGTCGCCTGCAAGCGACGTCGCCAGACGTAAAGCGTTATAGGGCCTCTCAGACGCGTAAGGCGCGTCGTTGATGACAATCAATACCGTCATCCCGCTCTATGCGCGCGGCGGCCGGTCCACCACCTTGAAGGCTTTCTCGTCGAAGAAGAGGATCTTGTTCTGGCGGTACGATTGCACCGCCATGGTGATCAGCACTTGGGCGCAGGCGGCCGTTTCCACGTCCAGCGTCGGTTTTTCACGGGTGCGCATGCACTGCAAGAAGTTCTGGATGTGCTTCACCAGCGGGTCTTCCTTCTCGATGGGGATCTTGATCGGTTCCGAACCCCACTTGGCCTTGTATTCTTCCGAGATGACTCTGGTTTCCGGCTTGACGGTGATGTAGGGCGCGTAGCCTTCGAACCGCCCGTGCTCGACCATGATGAGCGAGCCGTGGTGCCCGCGGATAAGGCCCGGAATGTGCTCGGAATTGGCCATCGAGGAGCTGAGCACAATGGAATGCCCCTTGGCGTATTCGCCGATGAGGTGAAAGGTGTCCGGCACCTCGCGCTCATCTCTAAAGATGACGATGCCGCCGCCCGCCATGACCTTATACGGAAACTGCGGCTGCCCCCAACAGATGTTCATCGGGGCGGCGACGTGGAAGAACAAGTCCGTGGCGATGCCGCCGGAGTAATCCCAGTATTTCCGGAAGCGGAAAAAGCGGTCCGGGTCGTACGGGCGCGCCGGGGCGTTGCCAAGCCACATTTTCCAGTCGATGTAATCTTCGCCCTTGGCGTTGGGGCCGGCCGCCGGGTCAATCTTCCAGTTCCATTCGCCCTCGCGGGAGTTGCGATGGTAGGAACCCTGGCTCATGATCATCGGACCGATCATGCCGTCGGCGATGGCCTTCTTCGCCTTGTGCCATTGGTCGCCTGACGTAGTCTGCGAGCCCACCTGAAGAACGCGTCCGGTCTGCTTCACCGTGTCGATCATGGCCTTGATCTCTTCGATGGTGTGGCACATCGGCTTCTCGCAGTAGACATCCTTGCCTGCCTTCATGGCTTCGATGGCCATCGTGGCGTGCCAGTGGTCGGGCGTAGCGATGATCACTGCATCGATGTCGGGACGACGAATCAGTTCCCGGTAGTCCAGATAGCCGTCCACCTTGGTCTTGAACATGGTGGCGTGCATATCTTTGTTTTGACTGATGCGCTTCTGGTACACATCGCAGACGGCGACAACCTGAGCGTTGGCCGACTCCTGACCTACGCGGCCGAAAGCGCGTCCGACATAGGTGCCGCGCCCGCCGACGCCGATGACGCCGACGTTGATGCGGTCATTGGCGCCGATGACGCGAGCTCCCGGCTTCTGTGCCATCGCCTTGCTGGCCATTCCCAGCGCGGCTGCATTTCTTAAGAATGAGCGTCGATCCAGTGCGGAATTCTCTGGCATGTCTCAAACCTTCCCTTTGGCGGCGGATTCAGATACGAAACTCTCAGTGTACTCCCCGCAGAGGGATCATTCAAATGCCACCCGCTCCCCGTCGGCCGACAGGGGCCGGGCCCTTTCGCCTTTCCCGTCAAGGTTGGTAAGAGTAGTCCACTTCCAGCCGCAGGGTTTCACCCGGCTGAAGAGTGGTCTTCGGAGACCACAGCTTCAGCCGAACTCCGCGGATCTCACGGTCCATCCACTCGGCGGAAGCGCGGCGCACCAGTTCCGGCGGAAAGCGAGCCGACCACAACCCGGATGGCGTCTCGAGCCGCCATGCACCCGCCGGCAAGTCAGCGCCCCGGTATTCCGTGCTCCCCAGTGGTTGCTCGCCCGGCTGGAATAACTCTGTCACTGCTGCCGGGCCATCGCCTCGATCACAAGCGATCCGCGCGCCCTCTAGAGAGCCGCCCGCTACATCCCACCTCGACTCCAGCACGGCTTCGCGCCCGGACTGCGATTCATTCCGCAGCCGAGCCTCCGTGCGAACCGCGCGCCCTCCGTCCGCAATGCTGATGCTCCGCTCCAAGCGCAGCCCTCCGGGCGCGGTTCCCACCAGTGTGATGCTGTCCGGCAGGGCTTTCTCCACGCGCCACTGAAATACGACGGGCGCGCGAACGCGGTAGTCGTGCCGCACATAGACGGCTTGACCACCCGTGTCCGGGTATTCCGGCTCTCCCGGATCCGGCTCGTAAAGCACGTTTGTTCCGTTTCGCCCGGTCATTCTCACGATGCGGGCGTTGAGCTCTGGCACGATATCTAACGTCCACCCGTGGGCGCTCAAGCGCATTGCCTGGTACGGGCGGATCCGGCGGCGAAGACTGCTTTCCTGCTGTTCGATGGAGCGCGATTCTGTGAGGTGCGTCATACTAAAGCCGCGCGCCGCCGAAAGCAGGGCATCGAGGCGCCGGCGCCAGTCCGGCAAAGAACGCGGCGCATACTCACCACCGGCAAACTCGAAGCGCGCCGATTGAAAGAGCCGCACGTAGTCAATCGACAGCCTGTCCCTCCGAATGCGGCGCAAGACCGCTTCGTTTTCCGCGAGCGCCTCAGCCTCGGCGAAAAGGCGCTCCGCGCGGTCAAGAAACTCGCGGCTCAGGTACGGAGCGCCGGGGTGCATGTAAATGTAAAGGTGGCGACCCGGCTGGCTGACTTGAGCGTGCATCAAATCGTAATAGGCGCGCAGCGGTTTTGCGGCGCGTCCATAGACGCCTTCCAGGAACTCATTTACCAGCCGGTCCATGTCTTGAGACGGATCCCAGAGCATCTTCGCAGTGACGTACGATCGCAGCTCAGCGTGCTCTCCCCCGCCGCCGGGCGAGTAATTGCCTTGCAGAAAGACCCCCTTCACCCCGGCGCGCCGGTACATCACCAAGTCGGCGGCGAACTCCCTGAAATTAGGGAAGGGAAGCGGATAGTGGGCGAAATTGGTCACATAATGCCAGATGTATAACTGATCCGTCAGGCGGGACCAGCCTTGGAGCGCCCGCATGAAATAGGCGTTGCGCGGGCACTTCTCGTAGGGGTGAGCCTGGCATGCGCCGATGGGACAGAGACGGATGCGGACGTTGTGGCGCGGCTTGGTGAGCGGCGGCGCTTCGGTGTACCAGTAAGCCAGCGTGTCGATGAGTTTGTCCGGGTGTTTCTTCTCCACCGCCGCAGCAATGGCGTTGACGAAGCGCACTAGCGGACCCGAATGCGCGCCGCCCTCTTCCGCCTCCACCCTCCGGCAATTGTCGCATTCGCACCAACCGGTCCAGTCGTTCTGCGAGACGGAAATGATGGTCGCGTCGGGGCGCTCTCTGATCCATCCAAAAACCGCCTCGATCGCCAAACGCAGGACCTCGGGATTCGTCAGGCAAAGCTGTCCCGCCGAGTCGCGCCGCTGACCGTCGACCAGAGAAAAATACTCAGGGTGACCGCGGAAGTGCTTGTCCGGCGGGATCATCTGGTAGAACGAGTGGACGAACGGATAGTAAGCGATCTTTCCACCCGTGGATTCGTCGAGCCGCGCGGAAGAGCCGTTGACCCGGTTGCGCGCCGCCCAATCGCGATCCCGCGACTCGCGGTAGAAAGGCTCACGGTATTCGAAAGCCGGCGCTGCGGCTTCGTCAAGCGGCGGGATCGTTATCTTGTCGAGGCGGGGAATACGGCTGACGTCGCGGGTGAACCAGCGGCAGCCTAGCTTTTCAAGCAGCGCGTAAACGCCGTACATCGTGCCGCGTTTGCGCCCTCCGGCGATCACCACAGTGTCGCCTGCTGTCTTGAGGGCAAAGCCTTCATCTCCGAGACGGTCGAACCGAATGTTGAGCCTTAACTCCGCAGTGCGTTTCCCGCGTCCGACCAAAATCGCCTTGCGCCCGGGACACTCGTGCTCGTCCACCACCGGCAGGCGGACGCCCGACATTTCGAGCAGGAAACGCTGAAGTTCCTCCGCGCCCCGCTTTTCGGATGGCGAAGCTTCGCCCGAAAGGCAGATCCGGTATTCGCTTTTGCCGCCCGCAGCGATGGTAAGGTCACCCGCGAGCGCCCCGCTTGCAAGCGCCAGCCACGTCAAAAAGGCTTTCACGCGCCGGCGCTCTCCTTCGGCTGCTCGGGATAAGCGTACAAAGCCGGGCGGGTTCGCCATTGGGACATGGCTTGTTTCACAGTTTCTTCGGCGCGTGCAGAATCGTTGGCGGCAATAGCATCTAAGATCTTCCGGTGCTCTGCCGCATCCTGCTGCATGTCGAACGCCGGATAGGGACACCGCATGGCGAAGAAAGCGTAAAAAGGAATCAGCGCCCGGGCAAGCGCGCTGCGCACGAATTCGTTATCCGCCATGCGCCAGATGCGATCATGGAACCGGTAGTCCTCGCTCAGATAACCGCGCAGATCTCCTTCCCGGGCGCGTTCCATCATGCGCTCCAGTAATTCCTGCAACTCCCTTACGTCCTCCGGCGCAGCGCGTTTGGCGGCTTCCGCCACCGCATGAGGTTCCAAAACGGCGCGCAGGCGGAACACCTTCTCCGCGTCGGCAAGGGATACCTGAGTCACGTGGGTGGCTGCGTTAGGGCGCTTTACGACGAAGCCCTCCGTCTCAAGTTCAACCAGAGCCTCCCGTATCACGCTCAGACTCGCCCCAAACTGAGCCGCCAGGTTCCGCTCAACGATGCGCTCCCCGGGTTGCAGCCCCCCTTCCATGATGGCTTTGCGGATCGCATCGGCCACCATGGACCGCATCGTGCTCACGGCTACCTTCTTAAAGGTAACAGCCATGTCTCTATTTTATAGGATGATCGATCATTGATCAATTGGTCTCTTTGCCTGATTTATTGCGAATCCAAATGCAACAAGACCCAAAGTCCGGCGGACCACAGCAGCCGCCGGTTGTGATGTAATGCTTCCGATGCGAGCGTTCTTTGGACCTAACCGGGAGCCGCTTCAGCCTTCCGCCTTCTATCTGCTGCCGTTGGGCGCTGTCCGTCCTGAAGGCTGGCTGAGGCAGCAATTGCGGATTCAAGCTGACGGGCTTTCCGGCCATTTGGACGAGTTCTGGCCATCGCTGGAGGTGAACAGCGGCTGGCTCGGGGGAGACGGCGAGAGCTGGGAGCGGGGACCGTACTACGCCGACGGGCTTGTCCCGCTCGCGTTCCTCCTGCAAGACCGGCTCCTCATCGCCAAGGCGCACCGCTGGATCGAGTGGACACTCGAACATCAGCGTCCCAACGGAGCCATAGGACCGGTGAAAAACACCGATTGGTGGCCGAACATGGTGATGCTTAAGGCGATGACGCAGTATTACGAAGCCACCGGCGACGCCCGAGTCCTTCCGGTGATGCAGAAGTACTTCCACCACCACTTGGCGGAAAGCTCGCGCTCCAAACTGGTCCGGTGGGCGATTTTCCGGTGGCAGGACGAAGTTCTCAGCCTGATTTGGCTCTACAACCGGACCGGAGACGCGAAGTTGCTGGAACTCGCCAAGGCGCTGCGCGCTCAAGGACACGATTGGCGCGCTCAATTTGAGAATTTCCGCTACCACGGCAAGGTCGAACGCAGCCAAACCGGGTTACAGACGCACGTAGTCAATAACGCCATGGCGCTCAAGACCTCACCGCTGTGGTGGCTTGTGACCGGCGACCCCTCGGACCGGCAGGCGTTCTACAAACAGCTCAGCGAATTGGACCGCTACCATCTGATGCCGAACGGCGTCCATAGCGGGGACGAACACTACGCCGGGCGTCACCCTTCTCAAGGCACGGAGCTTTGCGCCGTCGTCGAAGGCATGTTTTCGCTTGAGCACGCCATTGCGATTCTGGGAGACCCGATCCTGGCGGACCGGCTCGAGAAGATGACGTACAACGCCCTGCCTGGCACTTTTGACGGCGACATGTGGGCGCACCAGTACGATCAGCAGCCCAACCAGGTCATGTGCAATATCTTCTATCGCGCTTGGACGACCAACGGACCCGAGTCGAACATTTTCGGTCTGGAGCCCAACTTCGGCTGCTGCACGGCAAACATGCATCAGGGATGGCCAAAGTTCGCGGCGAGCTTGTGGATGGCGTCGCCCGACGGGGGGCTGGTAGCGGTCGCTTACGCGCCTTGCTCGGTGGAGACCGAACTGCGGGGCGTGCGTATCAACATCGTTGAGGAGACGGAATATCCGTTCCGGGACACGGTACGATTCACCGTCCGCCCCGAGAAACCCGCCCGGTTCCCGATCCGCCTGCGCATTCCCGGATGGACGTCCAGCCCCGAACTGCGCATCAACGGTCAGCTACAGCAAGCTACCCTGAAGCCGGGCACATTTCACGAAGTCCTTCGCACTTGGAGTCCCGGCGACAGAGTGGACCTGCGCTTCCCGATGCCCGTGCGGGTGGTTACCGGCGGGTATAACGAATCGCTCTCCGTGGAGCGTGGTCCGCTCGTTTTCTCTCTGCGAATCGGTGAGGAATGGCGCCGCATCCGCGACCGGGCGCCGGCGGCGGATTGGGAAGTATATCCGACATCCAACTGGAACTACGCTCTGGTTGTGGACCTCAAGAACCCGGCAGCTTCGATGAAAGTGATCGAGAAGCCGCTTGGCGCCAAGCCCTTCACGCCGGCAGGCGCTCCGGTCGAAATCCAAGCTCAAGCCCGGCGGCTGCACGAGTGGGGCATGAAGCAGGGCTCGGCTGACGCGCCGCCGAAAAGCCCGGTGCGAACCAGCGAGCCGGTCGAAACCGTCGCCCTGATTCCTTATGGTTCGGCGAAGCTGCGCATCACAGCGTTTCCGTATGCGGAGAAATAGCGTGCCGCGGCGAGCCGCAATCGCCTTGACGCTCCTTTGCGCTGCTCTTCCAGCCGCCGAGTGGTCCAGCATCGGACTGACCGCCAAGGGGCGCCCGATCCGGGCGCTATCGGTGGAGGGCGGGGCGCCGGATGCGCCGCGCGTGGTGGTGGTAGCGGGACTCGATGGGGACGAGGCTGCCGCGAAGCTCGTGGAACGCGAAGCGCGCGAGTACGCCAAGAACCGCCCGAGCCGCCGCCGCTTCCACCTGACCGCCGTCCCCTTGGCCAACCCTGAAAAGGCCGGGCTCGTCTTTCCGCCGCCGGGTGCCGCGTATCGGGAGAATCCGCAGTCCCATTACCTGTGGCGATGGTTGGGAACCACGGCGCCGGACTTAGTGGTGGTAGCAAGCGCTTCCGACGGCGGACTCGCGGCGGCGCTCGCCGGCCACTCTGTGGCTGGATACGGCAGGATTCCCGCGTTGCCGTTGCCCGCTCGCCCGGGGTTTCTGCGAGCTGTCCAAATTCCTAAGCAGCGTTCGGAAGCCCGCCGCGAGCTTGAGCTTCGCCTCAGCCGCACGCCGAGTCAGGTGGCTCTGGAGCTAGCCGAAGTTTACGGGCGGGACTTCAAGGAGGCGGTCTACATCCCGGCGATGGCGCTCATCGGGCAGCTCCGGCTAGGTCGCTTGGCGGAAGTGGAGCGGCTCGCCGCGCCCTTCGCCACTGGGGAGCGCGATTCTCTGGCCAAGCCAACCGGCAGCCACATGGCGGGACATCTTCTATTTGGGGAGCTTGCGGAGCGCACGGGAAAAGGCGTCTACACGGCGCTTGTGCGGCGAGCCGCAGATCTCGGCTTTGATGCGGGCGGGGTAATGAGAGAGTCAATGCCTTTCCATTCGGAAATGAGCGACGCGGTTTTCATGGGTTGCCCGATCCTGGCGAAGGCGGGTAGGCTGACGGGTGAACGCAAGTACTTCGCCATGGCGCTCCGCCATCTGCGTTTCATTCAGAACCTGTGCTTGCGTCCGGACGGGTTGTACCGCAATTCGCCCCTTACGGATGCGGCTTGGGGACGGGGCAATGCGTTCCCCGCGCTGGGCTTGGCTCTGGCGCTTTCCGATATTCCGCCGGAAGACGAGTCGTTCGACCCGATGCTCCGCTCCTTTCAACAACACATGAGTGCGCTGGCTCAGTGGCAGCAAGAAAATGGCATGTGGCGTCAAGTAATTGACTACGACGGCGTGTATGCGGAGTATTCCGCCACCGCCATGATCGCCGCTGCGATGCTGCGCGGCGTCCGCTCCGGGTGGTTGGATGCAAAAAGCTATCAACCGCGGGTGGATAGGGCATGGCGGGCGGTGCTGGCTCGCACGGGCGCGAAGGGGCAATTGGTGGACGTGTGTGAAGGGACGAGAAGGCAAAAAACGCTCGAAGATTACTTAAGAAGGGCGGCCATCCTCGGACCGGATCCGCGGGGCGGGGGAATGGCTCTATTCCTGGCTACGGAACTCGCGGCTGCACCAGCGCCACCTGCCGGCGGAAGCCGCGCCACAGCAACAACAGGCTCAAAAGATAGGTGATGGGAATGATCGGGTTGCCCAACCAGTTCAACCCTAGCACGCGCAAAGAGTGGCCAATCGCCTTCCCGGCGGTTTGAATGCCGAACGCGCCGCTAATCATAAGGAGTTCGGGATCTCTCCCTCTCTGACTTACTAACCGTCCCCAAAGAAGGAGATTGAGAATCGCCGAGGCAAAACTAAGATTTCGGGTGGCGCCGGTCATCCACCGATTGAAAGAAGTTGCTGAGTAAGGCAGGACGATCGAAAGTCCCATTACTATGATCGAGCCCAAAATCAACATGCGCGCCGACGCCGGACGCGAAGCGGATCCTGCGCTTGCCCTGTAGATCAGACTGATGACCGTGGCGAAGACCAACACCTGAAAGATCATCTCGTTGGTCCAATACAAACGCACGCCGAAAGAGGACCACTCAATCAGTTTCCAGAATTCAGCAGCCTCAGTAACTGTGATTAAGAACGCAGCGATAAGGTAGGCGAAGAGAAAAGGGTACTTACGGTATGGCCCGCGAACGAAAATGGCGATAAGAAGGATTTGCAGCGTCGCCCCGAGAACACCAGATATGATCCATATCGCCTCTGTCAAAAACATTTCGGGGTTCTCTCCTTACCTCTTAGGGTAACGAGAGAACCCCGAAAAAGCCACTACAAAGTCCAATTTACGCAGCTTTCCCCGGCGGATCGTCCGGCGGCGGGAACGGGCTGTGCGCCAGCTTCCCCGGCGGATCGTCCGGCGGCGGGAACGGGCTGTGCGCCAGCTTCCCGGGCGGATCGTCCGGCGGCGGGAACGGGCTGTGCGCCAGCTTCCCGGGCGGATCGTCCGGCGGCGGGAACGGGCTGTGCGCGAGCTTCCCGGGCGGATCGTCCGGCGGCGGGAATGGGCTGTGCGCCAGCTTCAGCGCCGCTGGCGGGTCATCCGGAGGCGGGAACGGGCTGTGCGCCATACAGACCGTAGCCGCAAACACAAAAAAGGCTACCACGAAGATTGTTTGGCTCGCTCTCGAAACCATAGTCAGCTCTCGTCGTTTCTCAGTTCGAACACCGATAGTACGAACGTTCTACTTCCCGCTCTAAGGCGTTCCCCTTAAGTATACTAAGGTCCGACACGTATAGTGGTCAGATTTTCCTGACTAGTACTATTGGTCGGGGAAGGAATGGCGAATATGGCCTAAGTAGTTGGTAAGAAAGGTGACTAACCCGTAGGACTAGTCGATTTTGTGAGCTCGAGGGAGCTCCACAGGATCCCCCGGGGCAGGGGTGGAGGCCAACCGAATGCGCCTTCCCGGCCACTCCAACCGGATATCCGCGCAAATCTCATCCAGCATGGCGATGGTCGCCGTGTGAGTCTCCCGCGCAAAACACGTAAGCAGCAGATTGTCGCACAACGTGTTGATCAGCCTCGGGATGCCTTGCGAGCGGAGATGGATTTCGGCGAGCAGCTCGGGACTGAACACGGTTTGATTCGGCATCCCAGCCTTCTCCAGGCGGAACTCGATATACTCGCGAGTTTCGCGCGGCTGAAATGGCTTGAGGCTGCAACGCAACACAATCCGCTGCTTCAACTGCCGCATGTTCGGAGCATCCAACTTCCGCTCCAGCTCCGGCTGCCCCGCCAGAATGGTCTGCAGCAGCTTTCCGGTGCGGGCGCTTTCCATGTTTCCGAGAAGCCGGATCTCTTCCAGAACATCCCAGTCCAGGTTGTGCGCCTCATCCACCATCAACACAGTCGTGCGCCCTTGATTCGCCTGCTGAACCAGAAGCTGGTTCAACGCGAACAGAACTTCGGTCTTCGAGTTGCGGTTGCAGCGCAGATCCAGCTCGTAGGCGATCATTTCGAAGAACTGGACAGCGTCGATGCGCGAGTTGAAAATGAACGCGAACTGGATCATCTGGCTGTCCAGATAATCGCGCAAGCACTCGAGCATAGTGGTCTTGCCCGTTCCCACTTCGCCAGTCAGCACGATGTAGCCCTTACGGCTTTGCACGCCATAAATCAAATTCGCCAGAGCTTCTTCGTGCTGCGGGCTACGGTAGAGAAACTGCGGGTCAGGGCTGAGGTTGAACGGGCTTTCCTTGAAGCCGAAGAACGCGCTATACATGACCGGGTGCTTGCCGCCGGGCTTCCCAGCCCGGTTCCTTATCTTATCATGCGGCCTCGAACCTTCCTCAGCCGAATTCGACGAGCGCCCAACCGGGTATCGCCGCCGGCTGGTTGCCTAAGAATAAAATGCGCCGGGTTTTCGGGAATGGCAGCCCGCTTTGAATGGCTTTCGAATACAAAGCGATGTGCCGCATCATTTCCCGGTACGGCTCCGCCGAGGTGTCGACATAGCCCGATTTAGACAAAATGCCTCCACCCCACCCCAGCGGCACCACGCACGCGCTATCGGAGCCGGCGAGTGACCGGACTCTATCCAGCAAACCGGCTACGCACTCCTTCACCCGGGCGAGCCCGGCGGTCTCCATATACCGCAGGTGCTGTGTCAGGAGGCTCTCGGAGAAGGCATTCGCCGCTTTCACCAGCGCTGCGGCGCCCGCCGCCTCCTTCCAGTGCAGCAAACGCAAGATTTCCGGGCGCCGGTAAAACTCGCGCTCGTTCCAGCGCCCCTCAAACACCGTGCCCGGCGCGGCCATTTCGCAGAAAGTAGGGGTCGAGTCTTCCGGGCGGGATCCGTCCACCGAGCCTCGCGGCGCCGTTTTCCAACCGAGTTCGAAGCGGTTGCCTTTTGCCAAGAGCGTGGCTGTCCGGGTGAGGTAGATTTTCATGACCGACTCCGGCACGGGGCGGGAATCCGCCGCGCCCACCACTTTCATCCGGCTGCTCGGGGGAGGTCCCACCAGCCGCTCATCAGCTGCCTCGCCGGGACGGCGGAGGGGTTTATCGCCCTGCAAACGAGTAGTCAAATCTTTGAACAGTTCTGGAGTCCAGCGCGAATACAGCAGCCCCGTCCGCAGGGCGCCCTTGAGGGCGCTTCCAGGGAGGTACGGTCCCCTCTGGCTCGAAGCGAATAAGGGAATAAAGAGATTTTCCGCCCTGGCTTTATCCCAAATCGCAGTGCTCGATGGATGCTCGAACGGGATCCGGCGTCCGGCGAAATTCTGCGCGAAGCCGCCCCATGAAGCAAAGTCGAGCTTGTCGGCGCGTTTCAGTTGGCTCAGATAATTCTCTAACCTGGGACCGCGCGCCAGGAGCTTGAAAATGCGGGTCTGGTCCAGGACGTTGACTTGATCCTTCCAGATCATGTAATCGATCGGCGCCAGCTCGCGCCCATCCCCGACAAGGAGCGGCGTCAAGCAAGTGAGGCGGTAATTCACGGCGCCACCTCCGGAGTCTTTCCGGGCTCTTCGGAGTCGCCGCTTGGCGTCTCGCTCGATGGTTCTTGCGGCTCACCGGACGGCTCGCCAGCAGGCTCTACCGGCTCAGCGCTTTCGGCTTCTGCCGGGGGCGGTTCAAACTGTGCCTCCAGTGCTTCGGGTGGCGCAGGACATTCCTCCGGAGCGGCTTGGAGCGCAAGTTCGCCGGCGGAGCGATCCGGTTCCACGGCCGGCTGTTGAGCTTCTGGGGCGCTTTCCATCGGAGTTTCGGGCTGAGCCTCCTCGGGCTGCTCGACCACACTTGGCGCCGGTTCCGCAGCCGGCTCCGGCGGCGCAGGGACAGGCGCGGGCGCTGTTTCGAGCGGAGGCAGGCTTGCGGGCACGGGCTTTTTCCAGATCACTGGCAAACTCACGGCGAACCCTGCCGCCCATACCGGATGCGGGAAGCCCGGAGGAGCGACATCGCAAGCGGAACCCGAGAGTTCCATTGAACTCACCAGAACCGATCCCTCGCTCACCATCCGGACCGAGCGTTTCAGATCGCCGCTGCGCGCCGGACTCCATGTCCGCCCGGTGCGCGTCACCACGGAATAGCTCCCTAGCGACCAATCGACGGCATCGCCGGGCGCGGGGCGGTAGAGGGACAGGAGCCAGCGGGCGTTGGGAGGTTCCGCGTGCTCCACCGGATGGCGGAAAAGCAACTCTGACAGCAGCCCTTCGCGGAATTGCGGCTCGGCGGAACGCCCCCAGCCGAGAGACCGCTCTCCGCCGATCCCGTGGTCAGCCAGCAGCCGGAAAGCCGCCCGCAGAGGACCACTCCACGATGCGCGCGCCGTTTCGTCGCGGAAGACCGCCAAACCCCACATGCCGGCATCCTCGGCGAACTCCAAGCACGCTGTGCGGTACGGCTCAGCGCCGCCGTTCCAGCGGTCTACCGCCGCGCCGGTGCGCAGCCCTTCGCGGAACGGCCCGGTTCCCCGGAAACGTCCTCCCGAAGGCGCCAGGCACGCGCTCGGACCGTCCACCAACCAGCGGTCCTCCTCGATCGTCTTACCCGCGAGCATCAACTCGAGCACCCGGCTGGGAATAAACCGCGCTCCGCCCCACCGGACTCGCGAGGAGGCAGGCGGCGGCCACAAACCCTTCGGAGCGGGCACGAAAAGCATGTCGCCTTGCCAGGGAAAAAGCGAGCTCAGCCGGACGGCGGCGGTCCCGACCGTAGCCTCGAGCCAAGGCTCGATCGAATCGAGCTGAGAGATGGCCGAGGTCACAGCCGAAAAAAACGTGTCGCTGTGGCAAACCGGGTCCACGCGGTTTCGCGCTCCGCTATCCGGGCCGAACCGCCAAGGTCCGGTCGGGCGGAATCGGACGAGCAATGCGGGAAGCATGTTGAGCGTCAGGACAACTTTCCGGCAAAGCCGGGATCGTTCACTTGCTGCTGAATTTGAGCGAGGTCGGCGCCGGTTGCGAGTTCCGTTTCCGGAGCGCCGGCGGTGTAGAACTCGCGGCTGCGCCACGCCAAGCGGAGATCCGTGAACCGGACCCGCCCGCTGCCGCGCGAGCCGCCCCCTCCCAAAGCGTCGTCTTCGAGCAAGCGCAGACCCTCGATCAGCCGGGCAGGCAGAGCGCGGTCGTCCTCGCTCAAAATGTCCAACACGGCGCGCATCTTGAACCGCGCACCCGCAGGGACG
>FWPV01004017.1_pt1 | contig 14029 bp, 9 predicted proteins | sample 2228371 | NCBI WGS metagenome assembly FWPV01 (sample SAMEA103939776, study PRJEB20133) | metagenome
GAGCGCTCAAGCTCAAAGAGATTTCCTATCTCCATGCCGAGGGATATGCTGGCGGTGAGATGAAGCATGGGCCAATCGCTCTCATCGACGAGAAAATGCCGACCCTGGCTCTGGTCCCCCGGGACCGAGCTTATGAGAAGATGCTGGGCAACATCTCGGAAATCAAGACGAGGCAGGGGTACGTGCTGGCGGTTGCCTTCGATGGCGACAACGAGGTCAGCGAGCATGTGGATGAAGTTATCCGGGTGCCGGCGGTCTCGCCGCTCTTAAGCCCTTTTCTGACCATCCTTCCTCTCCAGCTTTTTGCCTATCATATTGCCGCCAAGAGAGGGGCGGATGTCGACCAGCCGCGCAACCTGGCCAAGAGTGTCACCGTGGAGTAGCCATCTACCTGAAGCTGAGTAAGGGCAGGAAAAGCCTGAATGGTTGGGCCGAAGAACCCAATTAAGTAGAGAAGGATGTGAAGGCTGATTTAATCTCTACTTTTCATATAAAGTCTATAGGAAAAATAGATTATTAAAAAAAGGAGTGGCGATGAGAAAAACGATTATCGGTTGGGCTGTTTTCTTGATTCTGATTGCACCCGGTTTTTCGGGCGTCATCAAGAGAAGCAAATCGGAAATTACTTTTCGTGGCTTCGGCAAGTTCACCCTGGTCCAGAGCGATAAGCTGACCAGCCAGCAGAAATGGTCGACCATGGTGACCGATTTCAAGGGCCAGGGGTTGGCCGGCGGACTGGCGGGAAAGACCATCCTCAGGTCCGGTGACACGGGAGAAATCGTCGACCTCCCGGGGGCAACGCTTTACCAGTTGGACAACAAGAAAAAAGAATACACGGTTAGCCCCATCGAGAAATTAAAAGCGGAAAAAGCAAAAGAGCCTGCCGCCGAAGAGACCGAGGAAAAAGAACAAGCTGAGAGAAATATCAAGGTCACCAAAAACGAGTTCAAAGTCGAGGATACAAAAGAAGAGTCGATAATCAACAATTTTCCTGTCCGAAAATACTTCATCCATTGGCTTCTCGAGTGGGAAGATTTGGAGACGGGAGAGAAGGGGACAAGCCGCTTAGAGAGCCTCGTCTGGACAACCCCCCTTACCGAGACAATCGAAAAAGCCCACCAGGAGGAAATGGCCTTTTCGCGCGCTTATATGGAAAAAGTAGGCCTCGAACCCGGCAAGAAAGAGGAGGATGTCCTGGGCGTCCGCTGGATGGACATCCTGGATTCTTTTGGCCGGAGCAAGGGCCGGCCGCGCCGCGACTATTCCAAGGCGGAGGCTGAATTACAAAAAATCAAGGGCTATCCGATTGTCGTTGACGGCAAGTATTTTGTCTCCAGCGAGAAGCCAGCCGGCATGGCTGAGGAAGAAGAGCAGCCGGCCGCGACCGACGTTAGGGGGCGCCTGGGAGGCTTGCTCAAGAAGACGCTAAAGAAAAAGCCCGCCGAAGCAACGAGTGCAACCGAGCCTTCGCTGGCTTTCCGAACCGAGGTTGTCGAAATATCGAACGCTGACTTGAGCGCCAGCGACTTTCAAGTGCCAGCGGGCTACAAAAAGAAAGGCTAATTAATTAGGGTAATTACGTAAGGCTTCCCCAATTATTTACCAGGAGAGCTTAGCCATCAGCCTGACCTGGCGGGGTTGTTGTCTTGCCCAGACTTGTCCAAAGAGGGTCGTATCTTCTTTGACAAATGAAACGGGCTTCTGGCTGTTGAAGAGGTTGAGGATATCGGCCCTCACGGAAAAGGAGAGGGGGGTGCCGCTGGGGATGCTGGGCAAGCGGAACATTTTTTCTACCGAAAGGTCGAGATAAGTGTGGGCAGGCGATTTTCGGGAGCCCCTTCCTTCAGGGAAAGAATAGTAGCCGCCAAAAAAGGGAACATAGCCCAGTTTTTCCCAGTAATAGCCTGAGATATACTCGAAAGCGGAAGAGAGAAGGATTCCGTAGGGCAGGACGAGCGCCGCGTTAATTTTGAGGTTGTGGTCGACCGAGTAAGGAAGCTTGCCGTACCAGCCTTCGTCTCCGATTCCCCGGCCGCCAAGACCGCCAAGGACAGAGTCAACCCACGTTTTGATTTCTTTCAAATCGGGAAGGTCAGGGACATAGAGATGATTCCCGAAGAGCCCGAGATAGTTGGTGCTCCCTTCTTCCTGGGCGTAAGAGCCGGTTTCGACCTGACCAGGGTTTGTCCCCATCGCTGACGAATACGCATAGGAGGCGTTCAAGAAGAGCGTCGGGCCTATTTTGCCATTGACCTCGATTTCGAGACCTGAATAACGGCGGCGCTTGTGTTCAAAGTTATCGAAAAGGAACTTGTAGAGGGTAGAAGGGTCGAAGATGGCCAGAATTTCGAGCAAGTCGTCGGCCCGGGTGTGGACAAAACGTGCCTTGACAGCCCAGTGAGCAGCCAGCTTGCGGTCGAACTCGACCAGGTAGCGGGTGAGAAAGTTCGGGCTTATGCCCTCGGCCACCTCCAGGGCTTGCGTTTTTTGTTCGCTTTCGAATTTCCAGAAGGCAGGGTTGTGATATTCTTGCTCGGTGGGGTTTGGACCTCCCTGCCAGCGGTAGGTGCGGAAAGTTAACCCGGCGCCGGAATTGAAAAAGCCGAGGGGCATGGTTGTAATCAAGTCGGAGAAACGCCCCCAGCCGAGCTTCAGCACATTGACGCCATCCCCCGTGATGTCGTAAGCCAGGGTTAGACGCGGAGAGAGGAAATCTCCGAGACCCCACGACCAGAGTGGCTTTCGGTTATCATCCAGACAGCGCTGCGTCTGGGTCCGCAACCCGGCCATGAAGGTCACTCGCCCCCACATGACCTTGTCTTTGAGGAAAAGGCCGATGCCGTTGGCTGAATTGATGAATTCAAAATTTCCATACTCATAAAAAAAAGTCGGCGTTTTCAGGTCTGGCTGCCATGTCCGGAAAAAATATTTTGTCCCGCTGTCGAAGCCGTTGCCCGGAAAGAGGTCTTCGCTCTTGCCCGTGAAGTCAACGCTGAATTCCGACCCAAAATCATAGTATTCGAAACCCAGGCTCAGTTCATGGCGGCCAAAAGTGTCTGTTTCTAAGTGCTTGGTCAGTTTGAAGCTGAAGTCGAGGCGCTTTTCGTTATCAATAACGTTGCCGTAGGAATTATGAATGTTCAAGCCCAGGTCCTCAATGAAATACTGGGCGGGTCCCAGGTCGCCGTCCAAAGGTTTCTTGGAAGAATCCATTTTTGCCTGGCCCAGCCCAGCTTCGAGGAAGGTCGAAGCATTGAGGATCCCCTTGTAGTTGAGCCGGAATGCCGTGCTGGTGAAGGGTTCTTCCTCGTAGAGCTCGGGGATGCCGATACCGCCTTTCTGGGGAAGAGATTTATGGAAAACAGTCGTCAGCGATAGAGTGTGGTTGATCGAAGGGGAGAAGGTGAGTTTGGCAAAGAGATTATTATGATGAGTGGTCAGCTCGCCGCCAGGAATGGGGAAATAGCCCAGCTCGCCGGAGCGCGTCTGCTGATTGTCCCGGTAATAATTGTTCGACACAAAAAACCACAGTCTGTCCTTGAGGATAGGCCCGCCGAGATTAAAATAATACTGTGAGTTCGAGAAAAACTCCGGCTCACTGACGACGGCGAGTTGCGGCTGGCGAGAGGCCTGAAGGTCGCGGCTGGTAAAAAGGACAGCCAGGTTGCCGCTGAATTCATTCCCCCCGCTTTTGGTAACCATATTGATGATTCCGCCATAAGCGGAGGCATATTCGGGGCTGAAAGGGTCGGAGATAATCTGGACTTCCTCGACGCTGTCGAAGTTGATTTTGAGCCCGGAGTTCTTCAACCTCACCCCGCTCACGGCCAGGCCGTCGATGACCCAGGAATTGCCTTCCTCGCCTTCGCCGCGGAAGCTCGGTTGGCCTTCAGTAGCTGTCCCGCGCCTGGTATTGACGCGGACACCGGTTACTCCCGGCGTCAGCTTGATGACATCGACGATGGTCCGGTTTTGCACGGGTAGCTTCTCCAGGTCAGCGGCGCTCAAATGGAAGCTCGTGTCGCTGGCCGTTTTGTCGATAAAGGGAGTTTCAGCAGTGACCGTAATTTCTTCCTTGAGTTCAGTTGCTTTTAAGGTCACGGTGATGTTGGTCACCTGGCCGAGCCGGACGAGAACATTTTCCTGGACGAGAGGAGTGAATCCTTCCAGATGAAAAGAGAGGGTGTAGGTCCCGACCGGCAGAAGAGGGAAATGAAAGTCGCCGTTTTTGGAGGAAAGCACCGTTCTCCATCCCTGGAGAGAGGGGCTCGTCGCCCGGACTTCGACGCCGGGGAGCCCGATGCCGCCCTCATCGAAGATTTTTCCCCGAATTTCCCCTGTTTCTATGGCCAGAACAAACCCCGAAACGGACAGAAACAGAATCATCAAAATTAAGCAAAATAACCCCTTTTTCTTATTTATTTCCATGCCTTTCTCCCCGCGCCAATTATTCAAGCGGGCCGAAAGGTCCGCCTCTTTTTATGCCTTCTTTATGCCCATTCGAGGGAAGTCAAATGGCTCTATTTTTTCTTGAGGGCTGTTCTTTTTCGGGGTTTGGGCGGAGCAGTTTTTCGACCGTAAGTGGCGATAAATTTTTCGGTCAGTTCTTTGGCCTCGGTGTCGGTATACTGTTTGGGAGGCGATTTCATGAAGTAGGCAGAGGGGCCGAAAAGAGCTCCTGACAGGCCATGGTTGAGAGCGAGTTTGGCACAGCGGATGGCATCAATGACCACACCGGCGGAATTGGGCGAATCCTCGACCGAAAGCCGGCAGTCGAGATAGGTCGGGATATCGCCGAAATGACGGCTCTCGATGCGGAGGAAGCAGAGCTTGTTGTCTTTCTGCCAGGGGACATAATCGCTTGGGCCGACATGGACATTGTCAGGGTCAATGTTCAAGCCGCGGGCTCGAATCTGAGAGACGACGGCGTTCGTTTTAGATATTTTTTTCGAATGGAGTCTCTCCCTTTCCAGCATGTTCAAGAAATCCGTATTCCCGCCCGTGTTCAGCTGATAAGTCCGGTCAATGGGCATTCCCCGGTCGAGGTAAAGGTTGACCAGGGTTCGGTGGAGGATGGTCGCTCCGACCTGGGATTTGATGTCATCGCCGATGATGGGCAACCCTCTTTTCTCAAACCTCTTCTGCCAGTATTTCTCGGAGGCGATGAACACGGGAATACAGTTGATAAAAGCACAACCAGCCTCGAGGACCTGCTCGACATACCACTTGGTGGCCTCTTCGCTCCCCACCGGCAGGTAATTGACCACCACATCGGTCTTCGTTTCCTTGAGGATGGAGACGATGTCGGCTGTGGCGCCCGGAGCCTTCTGGATAATTTGGGAAAGGTACTTGCCCAACCCGTCGTGAGTCATTCCTCTGTGAACCGGAACGTTGAGGCGAGGCACATCGGAAAACTTGGTCGTGTTGTTGGGCCAGGTAAAAATGGCCTCGCTCAAGTCCTTGCCAACCTTGTTCTTGTCGATGTCAAAGGCGGCCGTGAACTCGATGTCGCGGATGTGGTAGCCTCCCAGGTTCACGTGCATAACACCGGGAATGAAATCGGTTTCCTTGGCGTTCTTATAATACTGAATGCCCTGGACCAAAGAGGAGGCGCAATTGCCAACTCCGATGATGCCGACTCGAATTTTGTCCATGATTATACCTCCTTTTCGGGATGAAGAATTTTTTCTTGCTGGCGGACATAAAAAACTCTCTGGAAAGCCGTGATGTTCGAAACAAGAGCGATAAAAACGAGGATAGCAATCATGACCGGCTCAAAAATTTTGAGAAGTGCTCCAAGAAAAGAGCCGAGGAAAAGGAGAATCATCCGTTCGGCCCTTTGCATGAACCCGACCTTGCACTGGAAGCCCAGCCCTTCCGCCCTGGCCCTGGTGTAACTGACCATCGTTGAGCCCAGGAAGGTGAAGAAGAGAACCCAGAGAGCCCAATTTTGGCGGAAATAGTAGGCCAGGCCGAGGTAAATGAAAAACTCCGAGTATCGGTCGATAGTGGAATCAAAGATAGCTCCGTAATGACTTCTTTTTTGGGTTTGGTGAGCCACCTTGCCGTCGAGGATGTCGAGGATTCCGCAGACGGCGATGAGCAACGCGGCGGCGAGCGGCCGTCCGAGGGCAAAAAGGAATCCGCAAGCGATGCCCGCTACCAGCCCGAGAACCGTAATCGAATTAGGCGTCATTTTAAGCCTGACGAGGAATCCAGCCACGCTGTCAAGACCTGTCATAAAGCCACCTATCAGTTTCTGCGGCAGGGCATGGAGCAGCCGGGCTTTTTGTTCGGACGCAACGGCAACTTGATTGTTGGTTTTCATTAAGGGGCCCGGCTAAGAGCTAATTAATCTAATACGAATCTCAGGCTAAGTCAACGTTCATTCGATGTTGATTTTCTTCTTGGGCGGAGATTTTGGCACAGCGCGTTTTTCCAGCGCTTCGATCCGAGCATCGAGAAGGGACCTCAAGGCGAGCAGGACTTCTTTTTTTGCCCGGAGCAGATGTTCATGGGTTGAAGCAGGGAGGAACCAGGTAAAAAGCTCTTCCGGGACAAGGATTTTGATTTCACGCATTTTTTCGGCGGCCATTCTCTCACCTCCTTCCGTCGAGCGGATGGTTATTGAAAAGTAATTTTCAATTCATTTTTTTCAAAACGGGCTGACTGCACGGCATGACTGAGGAGGATGCGCGGCAGCAAGATGTTTCTTTTCAAGTGGCCCACGCGGACAAAGAGCTCTTCTCCTTTCTGAAGGAGGTCGAGCTCGCCTCTTTCGGCAAAGGGAAGGTAGAGAGTCAGGATGAACTTTCCGTCCAGAGCCTCGATCCGCATCGGGCTCTGACGGAAAAAAAGCGCCGCCGGGTCAGCTTCCCGATAAACACTTTTCCCGATTGTGGCCAAAAGGTCGAGGCCGACAATCTCTTGCTGGTAGAGCTCGGCCGTGAAAATCGGCAGAGGAGAGAAGCTCTCTTCCACCTGGTGGATGTAACCTTCCTGGATTGTCTTCCAGTTTTTAAAGTAGGGGTCACCAACTTCCCGCGGGAGAACCCGGTTAACGATGACAAGGTCGACGCTATAGCCGAAGAGGCAGAAAAAGGTGTAGGCGCGCTGGGCCTCCTTGATGACCATTTTCTCGGGGTTGATGACGAGACGGATGGAAGTCTGCTCCGGGTCCTCCAGGATCTCTTTCATTTCAGCTAGCTGGGTGGTCAGGTTCTTCATCGCCTCGAAGACGCTATCCTCAGGGAAGGGAAAAGGGAGAATACGGTTGGCCACTGGTCGGACTGCTTTGGCGGCTGTCCTCTGGATGGGGAAAATATGCTTCAGGTACCAGCTCGTGATCTCGGGCGCACTGAGGAGGCGGAGGGTATCCCCAGTTGGGGCGCAGTCGACGACGATGACCTCGTATTCAGCCGTCTGGTTATAACGGCGGATTTCCATCAAGCTAAAAAGCTCCTCCATGCCCGGAAATACGCTCAACTCTTCGGCCTCAATCGTGTCGATGCCCTGCGAGGCAAAAAGGGCTGTGAGGTAGCTCTTAATCTCTCCCCACTTCTTTTCAATCTCCTCGAGGGCGTTCACTTCCTGGCCGTCGAGGTTTGGACAGATCGACCGGGGCGTGTTCCCAAGCTCGACTTCGAAGGAATCGCTGAGGCTGTGGGCGGCGTCCGTAGAGATGATGAGCGTCTTGTGGCCGCGGCGGGCGCAGAGAAGGGCTGTGGCAGCAGCCAGCGTGGTTTTTCCAACGCCGCCTTTTCCAGTAAATAAAATCGTTCGCATAGAAAGTACTTTCATTTTAGCACTGCCATGAATAGAGGACAAGACATCGGTTTGGGTTTCTTGACAGCGGGCAGTTCCTCCGGTATAAATGGCCCGAAAGAGCGATTTAGAAAACGATGAGACGACCGCTTTCTTTCCCCGCTCAACAAAGCCTTCTCCCCATAATCGTCGGAGGTTATCTTTAGTGGACTGGCTGTTCATCCTGGCTTTCCTGGCTGTTCAGCTGGGGGTTGGGGTGTGGCTGTCGAAGCGGGTTCGCTCAGAAAGCGATTATTTCCTCGGCGGCCGAAACCTGCCATTCTTTATCGTGGCCTTTTCGTTATTTGCCACCTGGTTTGGCGCCGAAACTTGCATGGGTTCTTCGGCGGCCGTTTACCGGCAAGGGCTGTCGGGAAGCCGGGCTGACCCTTTCGGGTTCAGTGCATGCCTTTTCTTGATGGGCCTAATCCTGGCCGGTCGCCTGCGCCGCGGAAATTATGTCACTCTGGCGGATTATTATCGAGAGCGCTACGGTCCTCTTGTCGAGAAAATCGCCGTCTGGATCCTCGTCCCTTCTTCCTTGATCTGGGGAGCCGCTCAGATCAGGGCTTTCGGCCAGGTCATCGCTTCGACGACTCCATTGCCCGTCGCCCCTGCCATCACTGTGGCAGCGGCATTTGTCCTTGTCTACACGTTCTTCGGTGGGCTGTTGGGCGACATTTATACGGACCTCATCCAGGGATTTTTCATCCTCCTGGGCTTAGTCCTTCTTTTGGGAGGAATGATTCAAAGTTTTTCTGGCTTAAAAGAAGTTCTCGGGAGCATGGAAAGTGTTCGCCTTAGCTTTTTGGCGCCAGAGGAAACCTTGCTCCAGAGGATGGACCGGTGGATGGTCCCTGTGCTCGGCTCCCTTGTCGCCCAGGAAGCAATCTCCAGAATCCTGGCTGCCCGGTCTGTTTCAGCGGCCCGGCGGGCGAGCTTCCTGGCGAGCGGGATTTATCTGGCCATGGGGTCCATCCCTGTTTTCCTTGGCCTCATCGGCCCATCTATTCTCCCGGGAATAACGGACCCGGAGCAGTTTTTAATCCGGCTGGCGAGCGGTTTTCTGCCCCGTCTCCTGTTTGTGGCCTTCTCAGGAGCTCTCATATCGGCGATTGTTTCCACCGTCGATAGCATTCTCCTGGCGATATCCGCCCTAGTTTCGCACAACCTCATTGTCCCTCTGCTTGGCATCACGAGCGAGAGGAAAAGGGTGTTGAGTGCCCGGCTTGTGGTCCTTTTTTCGGGTGTTCTTGCCTGTGTCATTGCCCTCTCAGCAAAGGGAATTTATGAGCTCGTCCTTGTCGCTTCTTCTTTCGGGACAGCTGGTGTCCTGGTTGTGACTTTGCTTGGACTTTTTAGCCGCCTCGGGAATGCAGGGGCAGCGGTCAGTGCCCTGGGAGCTGGCTTAATCCTGATGCCTTTTTTCACTTATATAATCAAGCTCGACGCGCCTTTCTTGGGCTCTGTGCTCGGCAGCCTGGTCGCTTTCTCTGCGGGGGCATTCGTCTTCAAACATGGGCAAGAAGCTCGCGGCAAAATGGCTGTCGAAAGATAAGATTCCTTTTCCCAAAGCGGGATTTCTCTACTTCCTATTCCTGAGTTTCTGGAGGTACTTCTGGTGGTATTCTTCGGCTTCGTAGAACTCGCTCGCCGGGACGACTTGGGTGGCGATCGGGCGAGCGAACTTTTTCTCTCGGGTCAGCTTTTCAATCATAGCCCGAGCTTCTTTTCTCTGCTCCTCGCTGTGGTAAAAAATAGCTGACCGGTATTGGCTGCCCACATCAGGCCCCTGCCTGTCTACCTGGGTCGGGTCGTGGAACTCGAAAAATCGGGTCAGGAGGTCCCCATAGGAGATGGCTGTCGGGTCGAAGGTAATTTCGACGGCTTCAGCGTGGCCAGTGGTATTTGAACAGACTTGCTTGTAGGTTGGGTTCCTGGTTGTTCCGCCGGTATACCCGACCCGTGTCGATAAAACTCCCGGGACGCGAAGAAACTTATCCTCGACTCCCCAGAAACAACCAGCGGCAAAGGTGGCTTTGGCAGTCGACCTGGATACCTCCTTTTCTGAAGGTGTTTGGTTTTTTGGTTGTTTGGGTTGGGCGGCTTCGGCTGGTTTGAAGTCAAGGGCAACAGAGTTGATGCAGAAGTGCTTGCGGGTTGGGAAAGGCCCATCGTCAAAAACATGTCCCAGGTGGGAGCCACAAGCGGCGCATCTCACTTCGACGCGCTTCATGAGAAGGGAATAATCGTTTCGATATTCGAGATGAGTTTCATCGATGGGGCCAGTGAAACTCGGCCATCCGGTGCCATGGTCATATTTTGTTTCCGAGCTGAAAAGGGCAGTGCCGCAAGCCGCACAGACATAGATTCCGGGTTCATAATGGTCGTTATATTTTCCAGTAAAGGCTGTTTCGGTCCTGCCCTGACGGAGGACCCGATATTGCTCTGGGGTGAGAATCCTTTTCCATTCCTGTTCGGATTTTATCACTTTTTCCAATTTTGTTGCCTCCTTGGGGGTTTCCTGAAAGGTGGATGCTAACTGACCGTTTGAAGTCCCGCCCGAAAAGCTGCAGCTTGGCTTTATCGACGGAAATAAAAAAAAGAGGGAAAGAAAAGGAAGGACCGACAGAGGGAAGAGGACTGGAACTCTCTTCTGGCTCATTTTTCACTCCTTGCTCTTAATATTTCTTAGTATTCCCATAGATATAGTATACAATAAACAGACAAGAATTGCACGACAGGCGGGCGGCTTGACCATTCCGCAAGTTTGGCGATATAAATGGGCCAAAGAGGAGCATATCGGAAAGGAGAAAGGAGCTTGGATGTCTGAGAAGTTGCGCCCGGCTGTTGACCGTGGGTTTTCGAATCGCCCGGTTATCCTGGTATTCCTGACTTTTATTTCAATCTCGGCCTCAGTGTTCATGCTCTTCTCTTCGCCCGGGAGCCAGAAAAATCCGTCGACGGTGCCCAATGATTGGGAAAATCCGCTCGTTTTCAGTCGAAACGCTGAGCCTCTCCATTGCACCCTGATGCCCTACGAAACGATGGAAGAAGCCCTCGCCGGGCAGAGGCTTCTCTCACCATATTGCTTGATGCTCAACGGGAAATGGAAATTCCATTGGGTCAAGAAGCCAGCTGACAGACCAGCGGATTTTTACAAACTGGATTTTGACGCTAGCGGCTGGAAGGAAATTGATGTCCCCGGCAACTGGCAACTCCAGGGATATGATGTGCCCATCTACCTCAACATTCCGTATCCTTTTCCCAAAGACCCCCCTCGCATCCCTCACGACCATAACCCGGTTGGGTCCTACCGGACGGAATTTAGGCTGCCGGAAAGCTGGTCGGGTCGACAGGTCTTTCTTCACTTCGATGGCGTTGAATCCGCATTCTATGTCTGGTTAAACGGCAATCTCGTCGGATACAGCCAGGACAGCCGGACTCCCGCTGAGTTCAATATCACCAGCTTCGTCCTGCCCGCGAGGAATATTCTGGCCGTCGAGGTCTACCGCTGGTCAGACGGGTCTTATCTTGAATGCCAGGATTTCTGGCGTTTGAGCGGCATTTTCCGGAATGTCTACCTTATGGCCACGCCGTCGGTTCACATGAGGGATTTTGAAATCAAGACTGACCTGGATGCTGCCTGCCGGGATGCCGAGCTAAGGGTTAAGGTCTGGGTCCGGAATTATGGTCCTGAAGGCGCTGCCCGCCATTCGATTGAGGTCAAGCTTGTTGATGCGGCGAATAAACCGCTCGAAGTCAAAACAGGCAGGACAGCCTTTGTCGGCGAGACGAGCGGTTATCTTGCTCCTGGAGCAGAGAGCCTCGTCCTCTTGAAGGGCGAGGTCTCGAACCCGCTAAAGTGGTCGTCTGAGAAGCCCAACCTTTATACGGCTGTTTTTTTGCTCAAGAACGAAAAGGGGGAGATAATCGAGATTGAAAGCGCCAGGATAGGGTTTCGGAAAGTTGAAATCCGGAACGGGCAGCTTCTCCTCAACGGGAAGCCCATCCTCATTAAAGGCGTAAATCGCCATGAACATGACCCTGTGACCGGCCATGCTGTGAGCCGCGAATCCATGGAAGAGGACATCCGCTTGATGAAGCAACACAACATTAACACCGTCCGCACTTCCCATTATCCCAATGACCCGCAGTGGTATGAACTCTGCGACGAGTACGGGATTTACTTGATTGACGAGGCCAATATCGAGTCGCACGGGATGGGCTACAAGCCGGATGTGACGCTGGCCAACCGGCCTGAATGGAAGGCGGCCCACCTTGACCGCATCCGGCGGATGGTCGAGCGGGACAAGAATCATCCTTCAGTGATTGTCTGGAGTTTGGGCAACGAGGCTGGCGACGGCACAAATTTTGAGGCGGCGAGCGAATGGGTTCACCGCCGCGACCCATCGAGGCCTGTCCATTACGAGCGGGCAGAGCGTCGTCCTCATACGGATATCTATTGTCCGATGTATCCGAGTGTGGAAGAAATTGTCCGCTATGCGAAGAAAAAGCAGGACCGCCCGTTGATCATGTGCGAGTATGCCCATGCCATGGGAAATTCTGTCGGGAACCTCCAGGATTATTGGCAGGAGATTGAGAAATATGACCATCTCCAGGGAGGGTGCATCTGGGATTGGGTGGACCAGGGAATCCTGAAGAAGACTCCGGATGGCCGGCCGTATTTTGGCTACGGCGGCGATTTTGGCGATTCGCCGACAGACGGGAATTTCTGTTGCAACGGGCTTGTCCTGCCAGATAGGACAATCACGCCCAAAACCATCGAAGTGAAAAAGGTCTACCAGAACGTTGCCTTTGAGGAAGAAGACCTCGGCCGAGGAGAAGTGAGGGTGAGCAACAAGTTTTTCTTTACGGTTCTTGAGGAGTTTGATTTTGTCTGGTCACTGGAAGAGGACGGAAGGGAGGTCGGGCGCGGCAACCTGGGCAAACTTGACATCGAACCAGGGGAAGAGCGGATAATCACGATTCCATATCGGCGACCGGACCCCAAGCCAGGAGCTGAGTATTGGCTCCGCCTGAGCGCACGGCTGCGGGAGGATACCAAGTGGGCAAAAAAAGGGTATGAAATTGCGGCCGAGAAGCTAAGGCTTCCTTTCCGTCGAGAAACAGCGCCCCTATCTCTGGCCTCGTTGCCCTCGCTCGAAGTAGAAGAAAAGGCAGAGCTGGCTCACATCCGCGGCCAAAAATTTGAAGTCACGCTGGACAAGAAAACGGGATTGCTCACCTCCTATCGCTTTCAAGGCCGGGCGCTTGTCGTACGAGGGCCTGAGCCCAATTTCTGGCGCGCCCCAACGGATAATGATTTCGGCAACGGCATGCCTGAGCGATGTGCCGCGTGGAGGAAGGCAAGCCAGAATCGCGTTGTCGAGAGCTTTGTTGTTGAGCGCCGCGGCGAGGCGGTGGTCAAGGTGACCGCCCGGTTCGATTTGCCAGATGTTGGCTCCAAGCACCAGACGACATATCTCATTCTGGGGAGCGGCGATATCATCGTTGAGAACCGGATTGAAATCGGCCGAAAAGAGCTGCCGGAGCTCATGCGTTTCGGGATGCGTCTTCAACTTCCCGGGACTTTTCAGAATGTTGAATGGTTCGGTCGAGGACCGCACGAGAACTACTGGGACAGGCGGGCGAGCGCGTTTGTCGGGCGCTACCGGAGCACGGTGAAGGAGCAGTTTGTTCCCTATGTCAGCCCTCAAGAAAATGGCTATAAAACCGACGTTCGCTGGGTTGCTCTGACAGACGATGAGGGCATGGGCCTGGTTTTTATCGGCAGCGAAAAAGACCCAATCTGCTTCTCTGCTCTTCCCTACACGATTGAAGATTTAACCCAGAAGAAAAGGGGGACGATGCATCCTGTTGACCTGGTTGAGCGCGATTTTGTCGAGGTCAACGTGGATTTTCAGCAGACGGGCGTCGGGGGAGAAGATTCCTGGGGGGCCCGTCCCTATCCCCAGTACACGCTTTTTCCTCAAAATTACGCTTATCGGTTCCGGATTCATCCACTTGAGCGAGGCGGCGACCCTCTGGCGGCCAGCAAGATGCGTTTTCATTTGGAGTAACGCTCCTTGCCGCCAAAAAGCAAAAAACTAAAAAATGATGTTTTGGCCCTCAAAACACGCCTTAAGCCTCAAATTCAGCCCTTTAAGAACTAACTCATTGAACTGAAATAATCGTCGTCGTTCGACCCTAAAAAGTTGACAAT
>FWPV01011530.1_pt1 | contig 14029 bp, 8 predicted proteins | sample 2228371 | NCBI WGS metagenome assembly FWPV01 (sample SAMEA103939776, study PRJEB20133) | metagenome
ACGTTCTCCACCAAAGATGAAAATGGTTCAGAAGCTGCCGGACGCCGATTCACGCAGATCGTTCTTTGCGCATTCAAAAATCTGCTCAATCTGCTTAATCTGCTGACTCATTTTCGGCATAGAGGGGCCAAGGGTGAGGTTATATGGGCAAGTCGAAGTTCTATACTGCTGCCGGTGATCACGGTGAAACATGCCGGCTTGGGGGAGAGGAGCGACTTTCCAAGAGCAGCCTGCAGATGGAAGCCATCGGCGCGTTGGATGAAGCCACCTCTGCCATCGGCATGGCGCGCGCATTGCTGGAAGACACGGCGCTCAAGGAGACTTTACACACCGTACAAGAGCACTTTGTTCACCTGATGGCCCATCTTTCGGCTACGCCGGCGTTACGGGCACGGTATCCCGGCCCGACGCCGGAGGCTTTAACGTGGTTGGAAGCGCAGATTGCCGCCCTGGAGGCTGAAGTGCCGCCCTTGCGCGCGTTCATCCTGCCCGGTGACTCGCTAGGCGGCGCGGCACTGCACGTCGCCCGCACTGCCGTCCGACGCGCCGAACGTTGTGCGGTAGCGCTGGCCGAAGTCGAAGCGGGGATTGACATGCTGAGTTTGGCTTATCTCAACCGCTTGTCCTCGTTGTTGTTCGTTGCGGCTCTGTGGGCGGATCTTGTGTTGAATAAGAGACGGCAATTTCCCTATTCTCAGAATTCTGGTAAAATAAGTGAATAAGATCGTTATCGAGCAATCTGGGCGAAGGTTTTTTGAACCGATTTGGATAGGGTTCGATCATGGTTAGCATGCCGCCGTGCATTGGATGCCGGGTGTGACCTTCGCCAGGATTGGTCGTTTCGTGTATTGCGTGTAAATGAAAGAGTGTACCCGGGTATGATTCCGGGAACGGCGGGGCATTTTCCCGCCGCGTGCTTATGAGGACGGCTGTTCCGTCCTCAGGGTAGATACGCTGTAGTTTCGCCGTGGCTAGATCCCAAGCGGGAAGTGTCGAACTTCTGTGGCGGTCAAGGGGAAATTGAACACATAGGTCACGTGCTTTTTCACCGCTAAGAGGCCGGCTTTTCAGGCGTTCCTGGCGATTTTGGTGGTTGTTCAAGATCATCCTGACGGGTGCAAGAGGATCGTACCTCCCGGCGTTTATGTTGGGGAATATCCTTGGAGCCGGTAGGCTGAAAAGTGTGGATCGTGGCATGATCCGATCCTAGCGCGTTGGCGCTGTTTGGAAGCATACCTGTCTCACATGCGCTGAGCTCATCAGGCGGCTATGGCATGTCTGCCATAGCCGTTTTCTGTTTTCTATAGAAGGGCATAATGGCTGGAAGGATTACGGCGCTGGCATCGCAGAAACATTCCGGTGACCGGGTTAATGTTTATCTGGATGATGTCTTTGCTTTTGGATTAGCTGCCTCGTTGGCGGTTGACTTGCGGGTGGGGATGACCCTCACTGCTGACCAAATCACCGCGCTAAAGTCGGCTGATGAAGTGGAACGCGCCCGTGAGAAAGCGCTGAATTACCTCTCTTTTCGTCCACGCAGTGAGGCCGAACTCCACACTTACTTGACGCACAGCGGTTTTACCGAAGCGACCATTGCCGAAGTGCTGCACCGCTTGCAGGAGGTGGGCCTCGTGGACGATGAGGCTTTCGCGCGTTATTGGGTAGATAACCGTGTTCGCTATCGTCCCAGAGGCAGACGTATGCTGATCCAGGAGCTGCGACAGAAAGACATTGCCTCGAGCGTGATCGAAACGACGTTGACGGAATACGATGAGGTTGCCGCCGCGCAGCAGGTCGCGGAAGAGCAGGCTCGTCGCCTGGCGCATTTACCCGTGGATCGCTTGCGCCGCCGTCTGTGGGATCGCCTGGCGCGTCGTGGCTTCTCCCCGGACATCATCCAGGAAGTTCTCGCTACACAGCCCTTCTTTCAACAACTTGATTCTGAAGAAAGCGAGGAACATTGGACATGAACTGGATAATTCCGATCATTTTATTGTGCGTTGGATTGGCTGTAGGCGTTTATATCGGTTACAGAATACGCCAGGTAAATTACCAGAAAGAAATGGGCAACCTGGAGGCCATGCGCGCCCGGCTGTTGGAAGAAGCCGAGAAACAGGCGCGCGATACAGTTCTCAATGCGAAAGACGAAGCCCTCAGGCTGCGCGTTGAACTTGAGGCGGAGATGGAACGTCGTAGCGAGAAGCTGCGACGTGAGGAGGAGCGTTTACAGAGTCGGCGCGATCAGTTGGATGCTCGGCAGGAGCGGCTTGATAAGCGTGAACAACTGCTCAACAAGCGTCAGAGCATATTGGACAAACGGACCAATGACCTGGATAAAATGGAGGAGGAACAGCGCCAAGTTTTAGAGCGTGTGGCGAATCTTTCCGCCGAAGAAGCACGGGATTTGTTGCTGGAGCGGGTGGCCGAAGAGACCCGCCAGGATATGGCGCGCGTGATCCGTGAAGAAGAAGCGCGGGCCCGTGAGGAGGCCGAGCAGCGTGCGCGCGAGATCGTGACCGTGGCGGTACAACGTATTGCCACCGAGCAAGTCGCCGAGTTGACGACGAAAACATTAGAAATTCCCAATGATGAACTTAAGGGGCGCATCATCGGACGAGGGGGACGCAACATCCGGGTCTTTGAACAGAAAGCGGGTGTGGATATCATCGTTGACGATAGCCCCGAAATGATCACCATTTCATCCTTTAACCCCATCTTGCGCGAAGTTGCCGCACGGACCATGCATCGGCTGGTGGCCGATGGCCGTATTCACCCGGCGCGCATCGAGAAACTGCTGGAAAAATCCCGCGAAGAGGTGGATCAGATCATGAAGGAGCAAGCGGAGCGTGCGGTGTACGAAGCTGAAGTACCGGCCTTGCATCCTGAACTGATGAAACTCTTGGGGCGGCTGTACTTCCGCACCAGTTACGGACAAAATCAGTTGGCGCATGCTGTGGAGACGGCAAAACTGGCCAGTCTGCTGGCGGCAGAGCTGGGTGCAGATGCAGAAGTGGCGCGTCTCGGCGGTCTCCTGCATGATATCGGCAAGGCCGTTGATTTCGAGATCGAAGGCACTCATGCGACCATCGGCGCAGAATTGGCGGCCCGCTACAACGTTCCGCAGGCGGTTGTCAATGCCATTGCTTCCCACCATCATGAGGCCGAGCAGCAGAGCCTGGAGGCCATCATCGTTGAAACGGCCGATGCAATTTCCGGTGCACGTCCGGGCGCGCGGCGTGAAAGCCTGGAACACTACATCAAGCGTATCCGCGCCCTGGAAGAAATCGCCCATTCTTTTCCCGGCGTGGATGAGGCTTATGCTATTCAGGCTGGCCGTGAGATGCGCATCATCGTGCGTCCCGACGACATTGATGATCTGGGTGCCTTGCGCCTTTCCCGCGACATCGCGCGGAAGATCGAGGATACGATGGAGTATCCGGGGCAGATCAAGGTCACCGTCATCCGCGAGACGCGCGCGGTGGAGTACGCCAAGTAAAGTCGGCGGATTAAGCAGAGTTTAGCGGATTGCATATTAACCTGACAGGTCCACGGCCTGTCAGGTTTGTTTTATCCACAGATCCACGGTGGTTTGGTAATCCAGCTTGAACGTGGCACGCAGTTCAGGGAGGCTATCTTCGGGGAGCAGGAGATCAACGGCGCTGTAACCTTCCCGCGCAGCCAACGCGCGCAGCGCAGCGACGGCGGGCGTCAGGGCGGCGGATGGCGGCAGCCAGGCATAGCCGTCGGCCTGCGTCGGGTTGCGGAACTGCTCGCGCAGGCCGAGAACGACCGGACCCCCGGTGAGTTCTCCGCGCCATACATTGCGACGCAGCAGCGCCAGTTCGGGGAGCGCCAGCGAAGGCCAGAGCGTTTCCCAGCCCTGAACCCCACATTGGTATCGCCCGATACGTAAGGCGAGATGCGCCGGCGGGGCGTCCCATAGCGTCAACGGCGTGAGAGGAAGATCGGTTTCTGCCTTAGCCGTGGGCATTTGCATCTCTTGGGCGCGTCGCCACGGTTGGAAACCTACGCGCCGGTAGAAACCGGTCATCTCCGGCTCCGGTTGTGTGGTGAGCGCGGTGCAGGACAATGTCCGTGCTTGTTCCACCCCTGCCTCGATCAAGGCGCGCCCGACGCCTTTGCCTTGCCAATCTCGGTGAACGTAGAGCACCGACAGATGCAGATGCGGGCCGAAGGGGGCAGGTTCGCGGTTGATGTAGTATTCCGCCTCCCCGATGACTTTATGCTCAACCTCTGCGACAAGCGGCAGATGACCATGCAGCAGCAGGTGATTGAGATGTATCGCGCACATCTCGACGCTCATCCAGTCGCCGCCGTTGTACCAGCGTCCGAAGAGACTCAGCGTGGCTTCGTCCACCGGTTGGCGGGTGTAGGGATCGCGCCACTCGTCCACGGTGCTGCAATGGACGGCGCTGATCGCGGCGACGTCGGCCAGGGTTGCGGGTCGGATGATCATCATAGGGATGATTGTAGAAGCGGATAGGGAAATGTCAATTTGATGTTATAATTTGGTCGGGTAGTTGAGGGGTGGTGTAGGCGGGTATGGGATAGGATTCACCATGAACGCTTGGATGAGCATGATGATCATCAGATTGCCGGCCTAATGCTTGCCGGACTCCAGAGGTGTAAGGGGTGGTGAAGGGGATGAGTTTGTCGCGGCGCATCATCGTTCTGCTGTGGGGCGGGGCGTTGGTTGTTGTTACAGGCGTTGTCGCCTGCGCGCGCGTGATGGTCCGACAAGAAGCGGAGGTGGTGGATAGGGCGACGCCGGTGCTTACGGCCACGCCGCCTGTCTTGGTTCAACAGCCGCCGGAGGAGGTGAATATGGCACCCGTAGCACCTGCAACCGTGGTGACCGTTCCTGGCCTGGAAATCCGAGGCGTAGACATATCGAGCCTGCCGCAGGTCGAAGATAAGGGTGGCGTCTTCTACAATGCGGATGGTCAGGCACAGGATATCTTCCAGATTTTGGCCGATCACGGCGTCAATTATGTACGGCTCAAGTTGTGGCACACGCCGGCCAATGGTTACAATAATCTGGAGAAGGTCAGAGCGATGGCCGTGCGGATCGAGCGTGCCGGGATGGGGTTTTTATTGGACATCCATTACTCCGATACCTGGGCCGATCCCGCAAAACAGCACAAGCCCCTTGCCTGGTGGGATTTCGACCACGCCCAGCTCAAGGAAGCCGTCTACACCTATACCAAAGAGGTCATCACCGCGCTGCGTGAGCAGGGTACGCCCCCTGACATCGTCCAAATCGGCAACGAAATCACCAACGGCATGCTGTGGGATGCGGGCAAGCTAGACGGAGCGGCTGACCAGTTCACGCGGCTGGCGGATTTGCTCAAGGCCGGCATTGCGGGGGTCAAGGATGCCGGGTGTGACGCCAAAATCATGCTCCACCTGGACAAAGGCGGCGAAAACGACCTGTATCGCTGGTGGTTCGACAGCATCATGGCGGAGGGCGTCGAATTCGATGTCATCGGCTTGTCGTTCTACGGCTATTGGCACGGCGATTTGAGCGACCTTGCCGCCAATCTGGCCGATCTTGCGCAGCGCTACAACAAGGAACTGATTGTGGTGGAGACCGCCTACGCTTATACGTTGGACAATCAGGACGGCTATGGCAACATCATTAACCGCACAGATCAACTTATCCCCGGCTACCCGGCGACGGTCGAAGGCCAATCCGCCTGGCTCAGAGATCTCATGCAAGTGGTCAAGGATGTGCCGGGCGATCTCGCCAAAGGGGTGTTCTACTGGGAACCGGCATGGCTTGGGCTGAAGGGCTGCGGCTGGAATCCAGCCGACCCGCAATCCGGCAATGCCTGGGAGAACCAGGCACTCTTCGACTTCAACGGACACGTATTGCCCTCGCTGGCCGTGTTCCGCGAATTCGCCGAATAGGCTGACCGCTACCGGTCGTCGGCATTCAGCTCAGGGCCTCCGCAAGCATCGTGACTGCGTCACGCCACCTCGTTTGTCATGCTTACATTTTCGTCCCCTTTCTGAAAGCTGGCGGTAAACAGCTGCTAACTGAAAGTTGATGGCCGGACGCTCCTGGTTATATGCCACCCTTTGTCATATTCCCCCGTTACACTAGAGCTGTAGAAACTTTGTTCTATTCGGCATCTGTGGTATAATCGCTCGTTGCTGGATGCTGGAAGCTGGAAGCTGGAAGCTGGATGCTGGTTGCTGGAAGCTGGATGCTGGATGCTGGATGCTGGTTGCTGGTTGCTAGTTACTGGTTGTTCGTTGCTCGTTACTCGTTACTGGTTACTCGTTACTGGTTACTCGTTACTGGTTACTCGTTAGATACTTGATACTGGATGTTTTGATCGTCTGCCTCTATTCACCCATCAACTCGTTACTCATTACTCATTTCTTCTGGGAGGAGTATGGAACCCGGTTTCATTGTCATTCGCGGTGCGCAGCAGCACAATCTGAAACACATCAACGTAACGATTCCGCGCAATAAGCTGGTCGTGCTCACCGGCGTTTCGGGCAGCGGAAAGTCGTCGCTGGCCTTCGATACGATCTACGCCGAAGGACAGCGCCGTTATGTGGAAAGCCTTTCCTCGTTCGCCCGGCAGTTTCTGGGACAGATGGAGAAACCGAAGGTGGATTACATCGGAGGCCTCAGCCCTGCCATCGCCATCCAACAGAAGGCGGTGAGCAAGAACCCCCGTTCGACGGTGGGAACCGTCACCGAGGTGATGGACTACCTGCGGGTGCTCTTTGCCCGTGTGGGGGAGCCGCACTGCCCGCAGTGTGGACGCAAGGTAGCTTCACAGAACGCGCAGCAGATCACCGATCAACTCGCGGCGCTGCCCGGCGGGACGCGCTTTCAATTGCTCGCGCCTGTCGTCCGTCAGCGCAAAGGTACGCACGCCGACGTGCTGGCGCAGGCCAAACAGGAGGGCTACGAACGCGCACGGATTGACGGCGTGCCCACGGAATTGAACGGCGAGATCAAGCTGGCGAAGACGAAGAGCCACACCATCGAACTGATCGTGGATCGGCTGACCGTGCCGTTCCATTCAAACGGCAGCGGCGATGAAGTATGGCGCGACTTTACCACGCGGCTGATGGATTCGGTGGAGACGGCCCTGCGCGCCGGTGAAGGGATGGTCGTCGTGGATATTGTGGACGGTGAAGAACTGTTGCTCAGCGAGCAGCACGCTTGTCCGCACTGTGGCATCAGCTTCCCGGAACTTAGTCCCCAACTGTTCAGCTTCAACTCACCGCTTGGCATGTGCCCGGAGTGTAACGGTTTGGGCACCAAATTAGAAGTTGATCCGGCCTTGATTGTTGGCGACCCCACCCTTTCGATTATGGATGGTGCATTGCGCTGGTACGGCAACATCCGCAAGAAGAACAGCAAATGGCAGATTCACCAGTTGCAGTCGCTTGCCCGCCATTACGGCGTGGATTTGGATACGCCCTGGCAGGATTTGCCGCAAAAGTTCCGTGATGTGCTCATTTACGGTTCCGGTGACGAGAAAATCCATTTCGAGTTTCACGTTGAGGGTGAAGATAGCACCTGGTCCAACGAGAGCCATCGTCCGGCAAAAGGCATCATCTTCCACATCAACCGGCTCTTCCATCAGACGAAGTCCGACTACACCCGCCGCTGGTATAGCAGCTTTATGAGCGAACAGCCGTGCACGGCATGTGGCGGTGCGCGTCTGCGCCCCGAAGCGCGTGGGGTATTGGTGGGCGGCAAGTCCATCATGGATGTGAGCGCGATGCCCATCGCCGAAGCGCACGCCTGGGTGCAATCCCTTTACGATCAGTTCGACGATGAGCAGTTCGCCATCGGCGGTGAGGTGCTCAAAGAGATCCGCGACCGCTTGCAATTTATGCTCAATGTGGGTTTGCACTATCTCACGCTTGACCGCTCCGCCCCATCGCTTTCCGGCGGGGAATCGCAGCGCATTCGGCTGGCAAGTCAGATCGGCTGTGGGCTGGTGGGCGTGCTCTACATCCTCGATGAACCATCCATCGGTCTGCACGCCCGTGATAACCGTGCCCTGCTCGATGCCCTGTTGCAACTGCGCGACATGGGCAATACAGTCCTCGTGGTGGAACATGACCGCGAGACGATGATGGACGCCGATTGGATACTCGATCTTGGACCGGGTGCGGGTGTGCTAGGGGGGGAGGTAGTGGCAGAGGGAACGCCACAGGACATTGCCACGAACCCGGCGTCGCTCACCGGCCGCTATTTGAGCGGGGAACTGGCAGTGGTTTCGCCGAATGGCGGCAGACGCACGCCGCAGAACGGCAGCCTGGTGTTGCGCGGGGCAACACTGCATAACCTCAAGCACGTGGAGGCGCGTTTTCCCCTCGGCGTGTTTACCTGCGTCACCGGCGTAAGCGGCAGCGGCAAGAGCAGTCTCGTCGCCGAGACGCTGTATCCGGCGCTGGCCCGTGAACTCAATCGCGCCGAAACGCGCCCCGGCCCCTATGAGCGTCTCGAGGGACTGGAACACCTGGACAAGGTCATTGACATCACGCAAGACCCGATCGGACGCACGCCGCGCTCGAATCCGGCGACCTACGTTGGGGTGTTCGACGAGATCCGCCAGGTGTTCGCCTCCACGCCGGAAGCGAAGATGCGCGGTTATGCCGCCGGACGGTTCAGCTTCAACGTGAAGGGGGGACGTTGCGAGACGTGCAAGGGGCATGGCCTGCGGCGCATCGAGATGCACTTCTTGCCCGATGTGTGGGTAACGTGTAAGGAGTGCAAGGGCACGCGCTTCAACCGCGAGACGTTGCAGATCCGCTATAAGGGCAAGAATATCGCCGAGGTGTTGGATATGGATGTGCAGGAGGCGCTGGACTTCTTCGCCAACCATCCCCAACTCGCACGGCAGTTGCAGACGCTGCATGACGTAGGGCTGGATTACATCAAGTTGGGACAGGCGGCGACGACCTTGAGCGGTGGAGAAGCGCAGCGCGTGAAGCTGGCGAAGGAATTGAGCCGCGTGGCCACCGGCCGCACCGTCTATATCCTTGATGAGCCGACGACGGGCCTGCATTTCGCCGACATTCAGAAGCTCCTGGATGTCCTGCACCGCCTCACCGATGCGGGCAACACCGTCATTGTCATCGAGCACAACCTGGACGTGATCAAGACCGCCGACTGGATCCTCGACCTCGGCCCGGAAGGTGGGGATGCGGGTGGCTATATCATCGCCGAAGGCCCGCCGGAGGCCGTCGCGCAGGTGGAGGCAAGTTACACGGGACAGGTCTTGCGAGAGGTGTTGGCGACCGTGGCTACTCCAGGGCATTAAAAACGGAACACATGTTTTTTGCTCATTATGCTGCCAAATTTGCCCTCAAGTCTGCCAATCCATCCATCTCAGCGGTCTCTGCGACCTCAGCGGTAAAATGCGGGGAACTTGCGTAAGTCCTGTTATTTTTATCCGTGAAATCCGTGTTGATCGGTGTCCTATGAGAGTTTATGTCTGGCAACCTGAATTAAGTTAACGTCTATCGGCTGACCAGAAATTCACTTTTTGCGTTTTTTGTTCCCCTTCTCTTCCACTTGCTTTTGCAACTCGTAGAGCTTCGTGAGCGCCTCCAGTGGGGTGAGGCTATTCACATCCAGTTTCCGCAGGGCTTCCACCACGGGCGGTTCCTGTGCGATGAGCATCGGTTGGAACAGTTCCGGTTCCTGCGGCTGCGTGCCGGGGCGGAATTCGCCGCTTTCCAGCTCTTCCAATAGCCCTTCCGCGCGGTGGACGACGGGCGCGGGGATGCCGGCCAGCCGCGCGACGTGGATGCCGTAGGAACGATCTGCGCCGCCGGGCGCAACCTTGTGCAGGAAGACCACGTCGTGCCCCTCTTCCGCGACGGTCAGATTGAAATTGCGCACGTGGGGGAGATGCTCCTCCATTTCGATCAGCTCATGGTAGTGGGTGGCGAAAAGTGTCCGTGCGCGGCGCTCCGGATGATTGTGCAGATATTCGACCACGGCCCAGGCAATCGCTATGCCATCGTAGGTGCTCGTCCCGCGCCCGACTTCATCCAGGATGAGAAGGCTCTGCGGGGTGGCGTGATTGAGAATGTTTGCCGTCTCCACCATCTCCACCATAAACGTGGAGCGCCCCGCCGCCAGTTCATCGGAGGCCCCGATGCGGGTGAAGATCTGGTCCACAATGCCGATATGCGCCCGGTCTGCCGGGACAAAGCTGCCGATTTGCGCCATCAAGATAATGAGGGCGTTTTGTCTAAGAAACACCGAATTGTGGCTGACAAATCCGGCTGCTACGTAGGCGTGCCCATCAGGAATACTCAAATCATATACCGGCTGTTGCTCCTGGGGTTCTATCGCTACGACCGGATCATAGAAATAGCGTTTTTGCAGTAGCGCTTCGATCTCTGGACACGAAACTCCATTGTCTCGGCAGTAATCCCGCAGTTCCATGAGCTTGTCATAAGAGACATTACGTTTATTGGGAATGTAGGTATAGAAAATCGAATCGAGCGATTTGACCTTTTTGAGCGCCACGGGTTTATCGGTGGTTTTGACAATGCGTTCTTGGAGCTGTTTGAGTGTCGTTTCCAGATACGGTATGCCCCCTATGTTGGGGTGTCGGACATTTGAAGTCAATGTTTGACGAGCTTGTTTTCTGGGTAGCCGGAAACCTACACGTTCATAAAAAGCGATAGCAGCGGCGCCATATAGGCTGATCCGATAGGACATCCGTGCAGGGGTTTTCTTTTTGTTCAGTGACGCCACAATGCCCAGATTTAGCAACAGCAACTGCACTTGTTGCGCCAAACGCGGCGACGTCGTGGAAAATTCGATACTGCCATATCTCTGGTCTGCACTTCCATCGGTATCGAATAATCCTTGTAAGCAAGCCACAACGATGTCGCGCGGCGCCTGTAGAATGACCGATGGAATTTCTTTCTCGTGCGAAGAATGGTATCCCAAGCCCATTTGAACCAGGAATTGGCGAATATCGGCGCTGGATATACGATATTCGCGCGCTGTAGTCCCTTGTTTTCCTGTTGATCCGGGTTTGTAATTAAAACAAGCCTGGGCAATTCGGCAGAATTCTTCGGCAAGATAGTCATCTCCTGTGGTAAAGCGGATGGTCTTTTTGAGGGTCAAGCAGCCATCGCCGATCAACAGGCCCACGAAATAGGCCAGGTCCGGTGTAAGATAGTCAGGTGTAGGATAGCGAATTGCGCTATAGACGTGAGGTGACTCGATATGTAGCCGGGTTGTTGTGCCCCACAGATCGGTTCCAGGTTTAAGCGCGACATAATCCGCAAGCGTCAAGTCGGCCAGTTTGGTCCAACCTTCTGTACCATCCGGGTGACGCGCCCAAAGCCGGTGCTCAGGCGTCCCGACAATTTCATACCCCATCCCACTCCTGATGCGCAGAACCGGCGCTGTTCCGCCGTTGTAGAAGTGCGAAGCGATTGTAACCCCATCCAAACCATACACCTTTGTTTGGATCGGCGTAAAGGTGTCCGGTGGAGCGGGATGCGTACAGAGGGCAGCGATGGGGATCAAGCCTTGCTCTGTGAAGATCGGCGTGTCTGCTGCTAGACATTTGCCCGCCATGTTAGGGCCGGTGATGATGTGGATGCGGCTCTCGGCATCCATGCGCAAATCGTTGGGGATGAACGGCTCGCGCTGCGCGCGCTCGACGACGGGATGCCGCCCACCTTCGATGACGAGCACCGGCGCCGTCTCGAACGTGGGCCGCACGTAGTGCTGCCGCGCGGCGACTTCCGCCAGCGCTGCCGCCACGTCAATCCGCGCCAGGGCCTGCGCCGTCGTCAACAAGGTCCTGGCCTGCGCGGTAACCTGGGCGCAGATTTCGCGGAAGAGGCGCATTTCGAGCTCGGCGATGCGTTCTTCGGCGTTGAGAACCAGGTTCTCGTATTCCTTCAGCTCCGGCGTGATGTAGCGTTCACAGTTGACCAGCGTTTGCTTGCGAATGTAGTGGGCCGGGACGAGGGCGGTGTTGGCTTTGGTGACCTCCAGGTAGTAGCCGAAGATTTTGTTGTACCCCACCTTGAGATTTTTGATGCCGGTGCGGGCGCGTTCCTTGTTTTCCAGCCCGGCGATCCAGTCGCGGGCGTCCTTCGTTGCCAGGATGATGCCGTCCAGTTCGGCGGAGAAGCCCGGACGGATCACGCCACCGGCGTTCAGCTGGGCCGGCGGATCGTCCACCAGTGCATCGGCAATCAAGCCGGCAATCTCTGGCAACGGTTCCAATCCATTCAACAGTTCAGCAAATCCGGTGGGCGGTTGGGCGGTTGGGCGGTTGGGTGGTTGGGTGGTTGGGTGGTTCGCCGATCCTTCGGTTTCATGCGGGACAAGTTCGCTCATTCGCCGATTCGCCGATTCGCCATTCGCCATTCGCCATTTGCTATTTGCCGCTTCTAGCTTCTCCCGCAACTCCGGCACACTCTCCAGCGTCATCCGGATACCGAGGAGGTCACGCGGTGTGGCGCGCCCGGAGAGTACGCGGGTGGTCATGCGTTCCAAATCGGGAATGCGTTTGAGAAGCTGACGTATCTGCGCGCGCGCGATGCCGTCGTCCACGAAGCCCTGCACTTGATCCAGGCGCGCTTCCAGTTCGGGGATGTCGAGCAACGGCTGGGCGAGACGCGCCCGGAGCAGTCGCCCGCCCATTGGTGTACAGGTCATGTCCAACACGCCGAGGAGTGACCCCTGCTTTTCCCCGCGCAGCGTCTCCGTGATTTCCAGATTGCGCCACGTTGAGGCGTCAATACCCATGAAACGGTCGGTGGCGTAGGTGCGCAGTCCGGTGATCTGCGGGAGCAATCCTTGCTGGGTCTCCTGCAAGTAGGCCAACGCTGCGCCGGCTGCCCGGATGGCCAGCGGCTTGCCCTCACAACCGAAACCTTGCAACGTCCGCACGCCGAAGTGTTCCAGCAAAGTCTGACGTGCAGCCGTTTCCTCGAAGCGATAGGCGGGCCACGGGGTGAAGTGCGCTTGAAGTGCTCCGATCAGCATCTCCTCGGAACGGGTGGCCGGTTGGTCGGGACTGCGCTCCTTCCATGTGCCGGTTTTGGGGATGAGGACTTCCCGAGGCTGGAGGCGGGCCAGTTCCTGCCGCACCAGGTTGACGATATCTCCCTCTTCTTCGAGTTGCGTGGTAGCGAACTCGCCGGTGGAGATTTCGGCGTAGGCGACGCCCGCGCGCTTGCCTTCGATGATCACGGACGCGAGGTAATTGGGGCGTTTCTCATCCAGCATCGCCGGCTCGATGATGGTGCCGGCAGTGACGACGCGCTCGATGCGCCGCTCCATCGGTCCACGGCTGGTAGGTTCGCCCACCTGTTCGGCGATGGCGACGCGGTAGCCTTTCTCGATGAGGCGGGCAATATAGTTCTCGACGGCGTGGTAGGGCACGCCCGCCATGGGAATACGTTCGCCCTTCGCTACCGGCCGTGAGGTGAGGACAAGGTCCAGCTCGCGGGCGACGATCTCGGCGTCTTCATCGAAGGTCTCATAAAAGTCCCCTAGCCGGAAGAACAAAATGGTATCCGGGTGGCGGGTTTTCAAATCCAGGTATTGCTTGCGTATTGGGGTTGTGTCTTTGTTGTCCATAGGCGGCATTATACTCAGGAGTGGAGGAAGAGGCAAGAGGCAGGATGGAGGATGGAGGATGAAGAATGGAGGATGCAGGATGCAGGATGGAGGATGCAGGATAAAGAGATGGAGGATGGAGGGGGCAGGAGGAAAGAGGCGGGAGGGAGGAAGCAGGAAGGCAGGAAGCAAGAGGCAGGAAACAGGAGGCGGGAGGGAGGAAGCAGGAAGGCAGGAAGCAAGAGGCAGGAAGCAGGAGGCAGGAGGGAGGAAGCAAGAAGGCAGGAAGCAAGAGGCAGGAAACAGGAGGCAGGAGGGAGGAAGCAAGAAGGCAGGAAGCAAGAGGCAGGAAACAGGAGGCGGGAGGGAGGAAGCAGGAAGGCAGGAAGCAAGAGGCAGGAAGCAAGAAAGCAGGAA
>FWPV01011531.1_pt1 | contig 14029 bp, 11 predicted proteins | sample 2228371 | NCBI WGS metagenome assembly FWPV01 (sample SAMEA103939776, study PRJEB20133) | metagenome
AAAGCCGTTGAAAAGGGTAGCCTCCAAGCCAGGAGGGAATACTGCGGTGCTGAGATGGGGTGAAGAGAACAGGGTGTCAGCCAGCAAGTCGCCGCGGCCCGGATTGATCCGCAAATCCACCTTTACTTGGCTGCAGTGGCTCTGCTGCCGGGCGGGCCTGCCCCGGGGTCTGGCGCTGGTGGACCTGTTGGCCGGAACCGCCATCACCCTGCACCGGGAGGGATGGCGCCCGTTCCTGGACCTGGCCCTGGCCTGCCTGCGGGAGGGCCCGGAAGCCTTGGCCCGACGGCACCTCCGCCCCGACTACTACAGCCGCTGGCTGGCCCGGCGGGAACGGCAGCCCTTGGGGCCCTCCGGGCAGAAGTTGACTGCCCGCCTACGCTTCTCCCTGCTGGCGCTCTGGGAGGAGGAGGAGCTGCCCTTCCTGGCGGGCTTCCTGGACTCCCTGAGCCGGCAGAGCTACCCCCATTGGGAACTGCTGCTGGCGGGTCCGCCGGGGAAGTCCCTGGATCTGGGTGATTGGCAGGGGAACTCCCGGGTGCGGCTTTTGGCAGTCGACGCGGTTACCCATCGGCTCTGGCAGAGCCTGCAAAGTGATTATCTGCTCTTGCCCAGCCTGCAGGATCGATGGCCGACGGACGCCCTGGCCGCCTGGGCCGGGTTCCTGCAATTGCGGCCGGAGGCGGAGATTATCCTGAGCGATGAAGACGAAATAGACCCCGGAGGCCGTCGCTGCAACCCCTTCTGGAAACCGGGTTGGTCCCCGGACCTGGCCCTGGCCCTGCCTCAGGGAGGGGGCGGCACCCTGTTCCGCCTCACAGCGGTGCGGGCCGCCGGCGGCGTTCAGGCGGCGCGGCGGCCGGCCCATGCCTATGACCTCCTCCTGCGCCTGTTGGGGCACACGCCGCCTCCCCGGGTGTACCACTTCCCCCGAGTTCTCTGCCACCGGCAGTTGGCAGCCCCGCAGACGGAACGGGAACAGATCCGCCGCCGGCAGCAGGCCGCCAAACCGGCCCTGCTGGAGTACCTGGCCCACACCCGCCAACCCGCCCAGGTGGTTGCCGGCCAGGTGCCCGGCTCCTGGCAGGTGGTCCGGGAAGTGAGGGAACCGCAGGGGGTGTCCATCATCATTCCGTTCCGGGATCGGCCCCATCTCTTGGAACGCTGCGTCAGCAGTATCCTGGCGGCCACAGACTACCCGGCCTTCGAACTGCTGTTGGTCGACAACCAGAGCCAGGAGCCGGCAACCCATCGCCTCCTGGACCGTTGGCACGGCCATGCCCGGGTGCGGCTGGAAAGCTATCCCCACCCCTTCAATTTCGCCGCTCTGAACAACCGGGCGGCGGCCCAGGCCAGATACCCGTATCTCCTCTTCCTCAATAATGACACCGAAGTGCTCACCCCCTCGTGGCTGACGGCCATGGCCGCCCACCTGCAGCGGCCGGAGGTGGGGGCGGTGGGTGCCAAGCTGCTCTACCCCGACGGCACCATCCAACACGGCGGCCTGACCATCGGTGGGGGGGGCCTGCTGTGCGGTGACCTGCTGCGAGGGTTGCCGGACCACCCGCAAGTGGCCCGAGGCCTGGCCTTTTTGGAGCGCAACTGCAGTGCGGTAACCGGCGCCTGCCTGCTGACCGAAAAGGACCTGTTTGAGCAGTTGGGCGGGTTCGATGAGCGCGATTTCCCCATCTGCTATAATGACGTGGATTATTGCCTGCGGCTGCGGGCCCGGGGTTACGTGATTGTCTGGACGCCGCAGGCGGTGCTCTACCATGACGAATCAGCCAGCCGGGGGCGGCGGCCGGATGTCGACAGCCTGGCCCGCCTGCGGTGGGAACAACGGGCCTTTGAAGCCCGATGGTGGCCGGTGATCCACAACGATCCATATTTCAATGCCAACCTGAGCCGCCTGTGGGATGGCTATGCTTACTGAGCGGCTGTCAGGCCAGAGGCTGGAAGAGCCCCGGAGCCAGCCGGGCGGCGGACACCCCCCTGGGTCCAAGCCGACGCTGGGGGGAACTGCCTCCGGGCTGCGCATCATGGTGCTCAATTATGAATTTCCGCCGGTGGGCGGCGGGGGCGGCCGCATTGCGGCGGATTTCTGCCGGCACTTAGTGAAATTAGGCCACAGGGTCTTGGTGCAGACTTCCTGGCACCCTTCCCTCCCCCGCCGGGAAGAGCGGGACGGCTACGAGATCGTCCGCCACCTTGCCGGCCGCCGGCGGCTGCACACCTGTTCGGTACCGGAGATGGCGGCCTATCTGGCCCTGACCTGGCTGCCCACCTGGCGGACGACCCTGGCGTGGCGCCCCCAGGTGCTGCAGGTTCATTTCGCTGTGCCCACCGGGGTGCTGGGCTGGCTGATGGCCCGGGGGACCGGGCTGCCGTATGTGCTCAGCGCCCATCTGGGGGATGTACCTGGGGGAGTGCCGGAACAGACAGAGCACCTCTTCCGTTGGCTGAAGCCCTTCACCCGGCCCATCTGGCGGTCGGCGGCCGCGGTGACCGCGCCGGCCCGCCACATCAAGGTGTTGGCCGAGCGTCACTACGGCGTGCCGGTGTCTGTCTTGCCCAACGGCATTGACCTGGAGCAGTTTCCCTGCCGCCCAGCGCCGCCGGGGGAGCCCTTGCGGCTGATCTTCGTGGGCCGGCTCAGTATCCAGAAGAACCCTCTCCTCCTCCTGCAGGCCCTGGGTCTGCTGCGGGACCTGCCCTGGCGCCTGGATATTTTGGGGGATGGCCCGCTGCGCCCCGCGGCCGAGGCCTTGGCCAGGGAACTGGGTCTGGCTCCGCGGGTGGTCTTTCACGGTTGGGTCAGACCGGAGGCAGTGCCGACTGCCATGTGCCGCAGCGATGTCCTGGTGCTGCCCTCCTTGGCGGAGGGTTTACCCTTGGTGGGCGTCCAGGCCTTGGCTGCGGGGCTGGCCATCGTGGGGAGCAATGTGGGTGGCATCGCCGATGTAATACGGCCGGGGCAGAACGGTCTGCTGGTGCCGGTGAACGATGCTGCGGCCCTGGCGGCGGCCCTGCGCCAGGTCCTGGACCGCCGGGTGGCCGCGGCCTGGAAACAGGGCAGTCGGGATCTGGCCCCCGCCTTTGACCTGCAGGCCGCCGCCCGCCTTCTGGAAGACCTCCTGAAGAAAGCTGCGGCACAGGGCCGGTGTTATGCGTCCCTATGTTAGCGAAGGATAAATTTTTGCCCGGGGCAGAACAAAAATGTTCTCTGCGGGGAAGAAAAGTTGCTTCAGAAGGTAAACTCTGCTATGATGCAGGCGTTATTAACGAAGAATTATCTCGTGGCACGATCTCACTTGCATTCCCTGATATGAAGAGACAGACCTTAGCTGAGCGCTGCCACCAATTCGCCGATTACGTGGCGTTGGCCAAGGCAGAGGGATTCTATCCATATTTTCAGGCCGTAGACCGTTCCTGGGGCACGGAGATTGAAATTCAGGGACGCCGGTTGATCATGATCGGCTCCAACGACTATCTCGGTCTCAGTCACGACCCGCGGGTTCAGGAAGCGGCTGCGCAGGCGGTCTATCGCTGGGGTTCGGGTCCGGGGGGATCGAGGTTTCTAAGCGGCAACACCACCCTCCTGGAGATGCTGGAAGAGCGCCTGGCCGCGCTGGTGGGCAAACGCAAGGCGGTGGTGCATGTCACCGGCTTCAGCGCCAATCTGGGGGCCTTGGGCTGCCTGCTGACCCCCCAAGATGTGCTGCTGAGCGACCGGGAAAACCATGCCAGTATCCTCCAAGGTTGGCAGGCCTCTCGCTCCCGGTTGGCCACCTTTCCCCATAATGACGCCGGGGCGGCGGCGGCCAAGCTGGCGGAGCTGGCTGCCAAACCGGCGGCCGGCGTCACCATGTTGGTCACCGAGGGGGTCTTCAGCATGTCAGGGGATGTGGCCGTCCTACCGGAATTGGTCCGTCTGAAGGAAACCTACCCCAATCTAGTGATCTATCTGGACGATGCCCACGGCTTGGGGGTGTTGGGGCCCCAAGGCCGTGGCACTGCAGCACATTTCGGGGTTACGGAGCAGGTCGATTTCATCATGGGGACCTTCAGCAAGGCCTTGGCCTCCATTGGCGGTTTCATCGCCGGTAATGATCTCGTGGTCCTGGAATACCTCCGGCATACTTCCAAGACCCTGATCTTTTCCGCCGCCTTGGCTGCCAGCAATGCCGCCGCGGTGTTCAAGGCCTTGGACATCATCGCTGCGGAGCCGGAGCGGTTGGCACGCTTGCAAGCCGTCAGTCGGCGCATGCATCAGGGCTATAAAGACATCGGCCTCAGGGTGAAAGAAGCACCGACCCATATCCTGCCTCTGCATATCGGCGATGAGGTCAAGGCCATGCGGTTCTCCCGGGACCTCTTTCACCACGGCATCTTTGCCTTGCCGGCCCTGTTCCCCGCGGTGCCCCGAGGAGGAGCCATTATCCGGACGGCCTACATGAGCACCCATCAGGATCAGCAGCTGGACTACATCCTGGAAGTCCTGGACAAGTTGGCCAGGAAATATCAGCTCCGGGCCACCGAAGAGGCCGAGGCGCCGGAGTATCTCTCCGCCTGCCGCCTGAGCGGCGCCGTGATCTGAGTGGCGCCGGCGTTTTTAGAAGCTGGGCCCAACAGGTTATTGAAAAACTCCCGGCTACAGTTGATGGTGGGAGAATATCCCTATTTTTCAGCTCTTGCCTCCGCCAAAAGCTGCTGTCGGGGTTGGGGGAGGAGTTGTAGGGGAGGGGGCAGGGGGCTGTGCCCCCTGGCCCCCTCCCCTACGAGCACTTTTTCAACACCCTGTTAGGGGACCGAGCCCCTGCGCCGCAACTTCCAGAGCAGACGGGAACGGTTGAGTGCGGAACATTACAGACATAAGCTGCCATCCGGCTCAGGCCGGTAGGGCCTTCTGAGCCTGCCAGTAACCTGCCGCTTTGCACTTCAGCGACCTTTTGCGTATCAGCCTCCGCCAGGTATTCCGGCAGCGCCGCCGGTATTGGGGGGTGGTGTTGGCCATCGCCGTGGGCACCGCCGGATTTCTGATGATCCTCACGGTGGGCCGGGATGTGAAGCGGACCATCAATCAGGATCTGGACCTGATCGGCGGGGCCACCCTGATCCGCTGTTCGTTTGATAATCAGCTGGCCGCCAGCCCCCAATGGTTCCGGCCCCGGACGGTGGCGGCCATCAGGGCCATGCCGGGGGTGGCCCAGGTTTCAGCGGTGGCGTTCACCGCCATCCAGATCCGCCATGGCCAGGGGTGGTTGACGGTGCCGGCCTTGGGGGTGGACGAATATTTCTGGCAGATCAGGAATCTGCGGGCCCGGGCGGGCGTCCTCTTCGGCGCCCCGGCCCTGGCTCAGCGCCTGCGGGTCTGTGTCCTGGGGGAGACCTTGGCCGATAAGCTTTTCGGCCCCCAGGCCTTGGGTCACATCCTGCAGGTGGAGAACGACCTCTACGAGGTGGTGGGCCTGTTGGGGGGCACCAATGATCCGGACCTGGCGGGCAAAGCCTATTTTCCCCTGAGTACGGTCCAGGACCGGTTCCGTCAGCCGATCTTGCTGGACCGGCTCTTGCTGCGGGCCGCCACCTGGGATGACGTGGAACCGGTGGCTGCGGCCCTGCCGGCGCTGATCGCCGGACAACAACCCATCGACCAGCTGCAGATTGAAGTCGCCTGGGCAGCCCTCGCCCACACCCGCAAGATGGCCTGGTGGGTGGAATTTTTTGTCTATCTGTCCCTGGCGGCCACCCTGCTGCTGGGGGGGGTGGGCATGGCCACCATCATGGCTGCGGCGGTGCAGTCCCGCACCCGGGAAATCGGTTTGAAAAAGGCCTTCGGCGCCGAAGATCGGGATATCTTGGCCCAGTTCCTCTTGGAAGCCTTGCTGGTGAGCCTGGCCGGCGCCCTGGCGGGAGGGCTGACGGCGTGGCTGTTGGTGGACCTCATTGCCCGGCGGCTGGACCTGCAGGTCTCCGGCCCGATCTTTCTGGGCTACTTTGCCTTGAGCCTGATTTTTGCTATAGTTCTAGGTATCATCGCCGGCCTGCATCCGGCCCGACGAGCCAGCCGGATGGATGTGGCCGCGGCCACCCGCTATGAATAACGGAACGTCTCAGAACGCCGCCAACGGGCGGATTATCCGGGTGGAGGGATTGTGCCGGGAGTATCCCGACGGCGCCGGAGTGCTGCCGGTCCTGCAGGACATCCATCTGGAGGTCCATGCCGGGGAGATGGTGGCCATCACCGGGCCCTCGGGCTCGGGCAAATCCACCCTGCTTTTCATCCTCGGCCTCCTGCTGCGCCCCAGCCGTGGCCTCTATTGGCTGTTGGGGGAGGAGGTGCAGTCCCTGGACCGCGGCCGCCTGGCGGCACTGCGGCGCCAGAAGCTGGGATTTGTGTTCCAGAGTTGTGATCTGATCGAGCATTCCACGGTCAGTGAGAACCTCGAGTTCCCTCTGATGTATGCCGGCGTGGACCGATCCCGCCGCCCGGAGCTCATCGCCGCGGCCCTGGCCCGGGTGAACCTCAGCCATCGCCTGCATCAACGGACCAACCGGCTCTCCGGCGGCGAACAGCAGCGGGTGGCCGTGGCCCGGGCGCTGGTCAACCGGCCCCGACTGATCCTGGCGGACGAACCCACCGGCCATCTGGACCAGGCCAACGGGCGGTTGGTGATGGCACACTTCCAGGAATTCGTCCACAGCGGCCCCAACGCCGTGATCATCGTCACCCATGATCCCGCAGTGGCGGCCTGCTGTCAGCGGGTTCTCAGCCTCAAGGACGGTCGCCTCACATGACCGGCTGTGGCCTCCAGGCATCGGCCGGGAATCCGGTAATGAGGGGCAGGATCTGGGGACAGCTCCCCTTGGCAGTCCTGATCATCCTGGCGTTGACCGTCTGCGGTTGGTCTACCCCGGTCAATCCGGCGGAGCCGGCCCGCTCCGATCCGGTAGGCTTCAGCCGGGTGGACAGCGGGCCGTTGGATTTTGCCGCCTGCGTCCGGCTGGCTCTGCGCCAATCGCCTTACCTGACCAAGTCCGCCGTGGAGATCGACATCCGCCGGTTGGCTGAGACCGACAGCAAGGCCGATTTCCTGCCGTCGGTCAATTTCCGCACCCGGTATTACGTCAGCGACCTGTCCCGGACCGGCTACAATCCTTCGCCCTATTCCCTGGAATTTGTCTCTGAACCCTATAGCCCCCTGGAGGCCTACTTCTCCCTTCAGGTGCGCAAGCTCTTCACCAAACTGGCGGTCTTGAACCATCTGCAGGCCATCGCCGAAGGTCTGCAGCGCTTGGGCCGGGCCTTTCTGGAGCTGGCGGCACAACAGCAGTTGGCCCGGAACCACGCCGATTATCTGGCCGCGGCAGAACGATACCTACTGTATGTCCAGACCCGCCGGAACTTAGGCCGGGCTGACCAGCTGGAGCTGAAGATCGCCGCCCAGGAGGTGGCAGTGGCCCGCCAGCAGCAGAGACAGACCGAGGCAGCAGAGAAACAATACCTGGCCAGCATCAAAGCCTACCTGGATTGGCCGGCACACCAGGAACTGCACCTGGACCTGGCCGCCGCCCGGACACAGGTCCTGGGGGACTGGGAGGCCGGCTGGTCCCGGCCGGAAGCTCCGGCGGCCGCGACGTTGCCCCTGCAGTTGCAGGAGGTCAAAAAAGACCTACAGCGCTATAACATCACCCTGGCCCGGACCAAACTGCTGCCCACCCTCTTTGCCGGCGTGCAGACCCCTGACCCACTCTCCACCGTGCAGACCCGCAGCCTGTTCTTTTTCGTGGGCGCCAGCCTGCCGGTGTGGGACGGCGGCAAGCGGCTGCGCAATGTCTCTCGGCAGAAGGCCATCCTCAGCCAGCAGGAGGCAGAACGCCGGGAGCTGGAACTGGATTGGCAGGAATCCTGGCGGGAGGCCCAAACCCAGGCCGCCGCGGCCGCGGACCGGCTAAACCTCAGCCATGCCCACCTGGAACTGGCGGAACTCAAGCGCCGCCAGCAGGAGCTGCGATTCCGGCAGTTGGGCGAGGACTTCACCGCCCTGAGCGAGAGCGATAAAGCGCTGGCGGCGGCGAAAAAAGATGTTATAGTCAATATCTTGGCGTTTGATCTGGCCAGACTGCAGCTCTGCCATCTGGCCAATGACCTGGTGCAGCGGTATGTGACCCTGACCGAGGCAGCCGTCAGCCCCAGGCCCAAAGGGCGGGAGCCATGAGCCGGAACACCCATGCCCATTGCCGGAACATCCTGCTGCCGATGGCGCTGGCCTGCTGCTTGCTGCTCAGCGCCTGGCCAACCGTAGGCTTACCGGCCCCGACTCAACCGGATGCGGGCGAACGGCCGGCCGTCGCGGCGGAGTTGCTGTTGTCAGGTAAGGTGTCCTGTCTCCTGCGCCGCACGGTGGCCATGCCGTTTGCCGGGGTGATAACGGCCTTGCAGGTGCAGGCGGGGACGCCGGTAACCACCGGCCAGGAACTGGCCCGCTTCCAGCTGACCCCCGCGGCCCAGGCAGAGGTGCAGCGCCGCTTGTTCCCCACCGAGATCCAGGACCTGGAGCTGGCCCTGGTCAAGCTGGCCGCCAAGGCCCAGGAACTGGCCCGCCGCCAAGCCGGGTTGGAGGCGCTGGCCCGCCAGCAGCTGACCTCGCCGGAGAGCCTGGAGCAGACAGTCCGGGAACGGCGGCTGACGTCCCAGGAACAGGCAGCCCTGCAGGAACGCTTGGCGTGGCTGCGGCAGGTGCACCGGGAGGATCTGACCGTGCTCCGCCAGCAACTCGGCCAGGAGCTGGCCCCCCGGCGGCCGGTGCGCCAGGGCCGCTTGGTCGCCCCCCTGAACGGCTACGTCCTCTGGGTGCACCCCGATGCACGGCAGGGGGCGGAGATGAAAGCGGGGGAGTCTCTTTTCCAGGTGGGGGTGTTGGATCCCATGCTCATTCAGGCCCAGGTCCATGAATTGGAGGCCATGCGCCTCCAGGTGGGCGACCAGGCGGAAGTGGAGGTGGCGTCGCTCCCCGACCGCCGGTTCAGCGCCACGGTCAGCCGCATCTCTTGGAGCTCCCTGACCCCCCAACCGGATCAACCTTCGTTTTTTGAGGTGGAGTTCACCGTGCCCAACCCCGAACTGGTGTTGAAGGACGGCCTGAAGGTCCGCTTGCGGCTGCGGCCGGGGCGCTGAGGATGGACCCCGCCGGCTCTGTTGGTCCGGCCCCCATGCCAGGGGCGGTCTGCTGGAGGCGGCGCCGTCTCTGGCTGGCCATCGGCGGCGCCGCCGTCGGTGTGTTGCTCTGCCTGGCTGCTGCCGAGATCCTTCTCACTGACGGTCAGTACCGATCCGGACGCCAGCGGGCCATCAACCTGCGGGAGCACCGGCCGTTGTTCCAGGATACCCTCTACCCCACCCAGCAGGACCTGGACCATGCCGAGGCCCTCCCCCGGGGACCGTATCGCCTCCGGATTGATGCCCAAGGGTTCATCGAACCGGCAGCAGTGCATGACCGGGCCCAAGTGACCCTGGTCTTTCTGGGAGGTTCCACCACCGAGTGCCTTTACATGGAAGAGACCCAGCGCTTCCCCTATCAGGTGGGGCGCCGCCTGGAGCAGCTCTGGCGGCGGCCGGTGCATGCCTTCAACGCCGGCAAGGCGGGCAATAATTCCCTGCATTCCCTCAATGTGCTGGTGAACAAGATCATCCCCCTGCGGCCTGATCTGGTTATCATGCTGCACAATATCAATGACTTGATCATTCTGTTGTATGAGGGCTCTTATTGGAACAGCAATCGCTACAAGACGCCGATTCTAGAGATCACCCCAACAGTGGGTAAGAGTTTGGGCGATCTGTGGGGGATCTGCCGGGATGCCGCGGTGCCCCGGCTGGCCCGAGCGGTGGCCGGACTCCGGGCTCAGTGGGACAGACCCGCCCGGGAGTTCGAGACGCCCGGCCGCCGGCTGGAAATCCAGCCCGACCGCCTGACTGCGGCTTTCCGGACCAACCTGCAGCTGTTCGTGGAGATCTGCCGGATCCAGGGGCTCACGCCGGTGCTCCTGACCCAGGCCAGTCGGTTCACTCCCGTGCCCGATGACTTCACCCAAGCTCTCCTGCGACGTCAGGAGCAGGCCTACGGCATTGTCTACGAGGATTTTCAGCGCCTCTTTGCCCGCTTTAACGAGGAGATCAGGACCGTCGGGCAAACCCTGGGGATCAGCGTCATTGATCTGGCCCGGGCCATCCCCCCGGATGCCGTCCACTTGTATGACGCCGTCCACCTGACCCCTCAGGGTGCCGCGCTGGCCGCCGAAGTGATCAGTACCGGGCTGGAAGGGATTGTAAGAGAGAGGGCAGAGGGCAGAGGGCAGTAGGCATGAGGTTGCTGTCTATTCCCTGGCCCCTTACGAACACTGGTTCAACCCACTGCCAGCAGATTGTTGAAAAACTGCCTACCATATTCGACGGTGGGAGGATATCCATAAATTTCAGCTTTCGGCGTCGCCAAAAGCTGCCATCGGGGTTGGGGGAGGGATTGTAGGGGAGGAGGCAGGGGACTGTGCCCCCTGGCCCCCTTCCCTACGAACACTTTTTCAACCCACTGCCAGAAGGCGGCGGCTCTCTGGAACCTTCATAGGGCTGCGGCGAGGGGGGCATCCTCTTCAGCCCCGGGAACGATCTCCATGTTGTGGCACGATATCGTTGAAATCTACCAATATCGAGACCTGCTGCGGAACTTGGTCAGCCGGGATTTGACGGTCCGCTATAAGCGTTCGTTTTTCGGCTACCTGTGGACCATGCTCAATCCACTCCTCAACACCATCGTCCTGACCATTGTCTTTGCGACGGCCTTCCGCTTCCAGGTGCGCGATTTTATCATCTATTTTCTGTCGGCCTATCTGCTGTGGAATTTTTTCGCCCAGAGTACCATGCTCTCTTCCCGGGCCATCCTACGGAACGGTGAAATCTTCAAAAAGATTTATGTACCCAAGGGGATTTTTGTGCTCTCCATCGTCGTGGCTGAGCTCATTAATCTCACCCTTGCCCTGGTGCCCCTCTTCCTGGTGCTGCTGGTCATGCGCCAGACCTTGAGTTGGTCTCTGCTGTTCCTGCCGGTGGCGGTGGGATTGACGGTCCTGTTCACCCTGGGAATCGCCTTGCTGTTGGCCGCGGTGGCGGTGTATTTTTATGATATCATCGATGGGTATCAGGTGCTGCTCCTGCCCTGGATGTATCTGACCCCCATCGTCTACCCGCTGGAGATCATCCCGGAGCAGTTTCTGCCCTTGATCAAGATGAACCCATTGTTTTACCTGGTGGAATGTTTCCGGCTGCCGCTGTATAACAACCAGCTCCCCCCCCTGCCCATGATTTTCTGGGCCGCTGTCGGAGCGGGACTCTCTTTTGCGTTGGGCTATCTCATCTTTGCCCGTAAGGCTGATGATTTCATCTTTTATGTATGATGCCCATGACGACGCCCATAATAAATCTGCAAGGTGTTTCAGTACGTTATCGTCTGCCCAAGGAGAGGATCCGCACCCTAAAAGAATACGTCATCAAGTCGCTCCGCCGGCGGGTGGAATACGAAGACCTTTGGGCCCTGAAAAACGTCCATCTGCAGGTGTGGCCTGGCGAAATGCTGGGCATCATCGGTCGCAACGGCGCCGGCAAAAGCACCCTGCTGAAGCTGGTGGCCAAGGTAATGAAACCCACGGCCGGCTCGGTTACCGTCCAAGGCAAGGTGGTGCCGCTGATTGAATTGGGCACCGGCTTTGACCTGGAACTCACGGGTCGGGAGAACATCTACCTGAACGGTTCCATCCTGGGCCGGAACCGGCGGGAGATGGCGGCCAAATACGACCGTATCGTGGCGTTCAGCGAACTGGCCGAATTTCTGGAAAGCCCGGTGCGCGCCTATTCTTCCGGGATGGTGGCCCGGTTGGGGTTTGCCATCGCCACGGAAGTGGACCCCACGATCCTCATCCTGGACGAAATCCTGGGGATCGGCGACCTGGGCTTTCAGCGGAAATGCCTGGCCCGGATTAAAACCTTCCGGGCCATGGGCACCACCATCCTCTTTGTCTCCCACTCCCTGGAGCAGGTGCGGACCTGGTGCGACCGCTGCCTCTGGCTGGAACGGGGGGAAGTGCAGGCCTGCGGTGAGACTGCGGAAGTTACGGCCCGTTACGAGGAGTTCATCCTCAGTCGGCCCCAACCGGTTCCGCCCACAGCACCCAGCGTGGTCAAGTTAGTATGACCGTCGCCGCCAGCACCTGCACAGGATAGGTCACGGCAGGGAGGCCCCGCCGGGAAAGCCCCAGGAAATGCCCGGTTAAGATACCGCCCCCACCGCGGTTCACGGCGGCACCGGCAGGCGGTCAGGAGGAACGGTTCTGGATAGGAAGGCACACCAGGAGATCGATGCACTGCCTGCAGATGTACGGATGACAGGGAGAAACGGGTGCTGAGCACAGACCCTCATACAATGAATGCGCCTCAGTCTCAGCCCCTGCGGCTGGAGCCGGTCCAGAGCTCCCGACAGCTGGAGGATTTTCTCCGCCTCCCCTGGCACCTCTATGCCCACGATCCCCTCTGGGTGCCGCCCCTGCTGTCTTGGCAACGCACCTTCCTGGATCCCCGGCGGGGGCCGTTCTTCGATATCGGCGAGGCCCAGTATTTTCTGGCCTATCGGGGTTCGGAGCCCGTGGGCCGCATCTCCGCCCATGTCAACCGGCTACACGACCGTTACCAGGACGCAGCCGACGGGTTTTTCGGCTTTTTTGAGTGCCAACCCGATCTCGAGGCCGCGGCAGCCCTCTGTCAGGCAGCCGGCCGTTGGCTGGCGAGCCGGGGCAAGAAGAGGCTCCTGGGCCCGCTGAATTTCTCCGTTTATGATGAAATGGGGCTCCTGGTGGAGGGCTTCGACAGCATGCCGGCCATCTTTCAGACCCACAACCCGCCGTACTATGTGGACCTCTTGACAGAGCTGGGTTTCACCAAGGTGCACGATTGGTACGCCCTGCGCATCCAGCGCCAAGACGTGGATCTGCCCCGCCTGAAGAGACACCTGGAGCAGGTCCTGGCGGGCCAGAACCTGACCTTTACCACGTATCACCCCCGGGAATTGGACCGCCGGGCCCAGGAAGTGTTCGCCCTCTTCAACGAAGCCTGGAGCCGCAATTGGGGGCATGTACCCTTGACCCAGAAGCAGTTCCAGACCTTGATGCAGGAATTGAAGCCCTTGCTGCGGCCGGAATTGGTCAACCTGATGCTGGACCAGGACCGGCTGGTGGCCTTTAATGTGGCCATCCCGGATATCAACCCGTTCATCCAGACATTGAACGGCCGCTTCGGCTGGTGGCAGCAGGCGCGGCTGTGGTATGAGGCCCGCCACCGGCCCTTGCGCAAGGCCAGGGGCCTGGTCCTGGGGGTGCTGCAGCCCTATCAGAACCGGCGGCTGCACCATGCCCTGATCTGCCGGACGACCATCAACATCGTCACCCAGACGCCCTGCCAGGTCTGCGACCTATCGCTCATCCCCGAGACCCTGGGGCCCTACCTGAAAGTCCTGGCCATGTTCGGCGCCCGGCGTTACAAAACGTTCCGGGTCCTGGGGCGGCAGATCGACTGAACAGCCAACGCCGCAGTGTTGAAACAGTGTTTGTCGGGAAGGGGGCTACAGGGTCCAGCCCCCTGCCCCCTCCCCGATAGCCCCTCCCCTAACCCCAACGAGGGAGGTTTGCAACCGCTTATGAGTGGCCCGAGAATTGGAGGCCAGGGAGAACTATGGGAAAAGAATACGACGTGGGTCTGGGGGCCATCCTCGCCCTCTTAGGTATGATCCTCTTGTTGGTGGCCAACTTCAACCGGCGGGCGGTCCGACGCCGGGGGGCCAGCGTCAGCCAGATACTGCTGGCCCGCTGGGGGGCCGTGGCCGCCTTCTGCCTCTTGGGGCTGGGCCTGGTCTTCCTGCTGCGCCGCTGAGGCCGCCGAGGGCTCGCGGTCAGGAGGTGGGATCGCGGCCGCCGTCATCCTTGACCACAC
>FWPV01007653.1_pt1 | contig 14028 bp, 9 predicted proteins | sample 2228371 | NCBI WGS metagenome assembly FWPV01 (sample SAMEA103939776, study PRJEB20133) | metagenome
AAGCTCCGCGATCTCGTCACGGCCCGAGACCTCCAGCCTCTGCGTCAGGTCTCCCTCCCCCTCCGCAATGTCCTTCAGGGCCCGTGTCGCGGCCTCGATGGGCCGGACCACGCTCATCGCGATGAACACGCCGAAGCCGATGGCGGCAACAACGCCTATGAGCATAAGCAGCATGCCCGTCCGGATGGCCGAGGTCATCGCCGCGTCCATTGCCGCGGTCATCGCCGCCACGTCATCGTTCTCGGCCTTGATGAGCTCCTCCAGCTGGCCGGCGACGGCCAGGGCGGACTGTCGGGTGTCCAGGCTCGCCCGGAACACCTGCGCATCGATCTTCTCCACCGCCTCGCTCTTCAGCGAAGCGCCCCCGGCCACCAGCCGGTCCTTCTCGCGCGAGAGGGAAACGACCTGCTCGTGCTTGCTCTGCCACTCCGCCCAGAGCGGACGGAACTCCTCAAGCCGCTTCTTCGCCTCGTCGCTCAGCTTCAAGGCTTCCAGCTCTTTCCACTGCTCGCTGGCGATGCCCTGGTATTTCTCTATCCAGCGGTACTGGGCCTGCCGGATCTGCGGCTCCATCATCCTGCGGTTGACCAGCCCGCGCTCGGCTATCCAGACGGCGTACATCGCCGACTGCAGGCGGCTGAACGCCTCCACCGCGGGCAGGTGCACGGAGGCGACCTCCTCATACTCCTGCTGTGCGAACTTCATGCCGGAGATGCCTCTCCAGCCGATGACAGCAGCGATGAAAGCCACGACCAGGAATGCCCCCACAAGGCGGGGCTTGATTCGGATCTGCTCCAGTCTCATATCAGAACGACCCCTGAGATAGCGGTAATGCCGGACCGGACATGTTCCTCTCCCCCGGGGTCGCCGCGCGCAGGCAGGCGGCCGCCGCATCGCTCCGGCGCTTCCGGTCCCACTGGCTATTGTCGGATGCCCGGCTTGCGGACATCAGGGGAGAATTGAGGAGCAGATGCTGCAGTTCCGCCGCAGACATGGAAAATCCCCGCCGAATGCGGGGATTTTCGCAGATGAGCCACTAATGACGTGCAGTGTCAGGCGGCTTTTTTGAAAGAGGAGCGTGAGGTGGGGAGGTGGAAGGCATCGGGTGCGGGAGCGCTCTCGGTCAGGCGCTCGTCCACCTTGAACTGGTTCACCAGCTCCTGCAGCTCCACCGCGCTGCGTGCCAGCTCCTCCGCCGACGCGCTCAGCTCCTCCACGGAGGCGTTCTGCTCCTGCGTGGCCGCCGACACCTCCTGGGCCGCCGCCGCGTTCGCCTCGCTGATCGCAGCCACCTCCTCCGTCGAACGCAGCACCTGCGAACTGAACTCCGTCATCGTGTCCGCCGCAGCCGTCGTCTCCTCCGTCTGCGCCGACACCGTCTCGATCGCCTGGGACACCACCGCCGACGAGGCGTTCACCGTCTCCACCGCGCCCGAGACCTCCCGGATCTGAGCCACCACGCTCTCCACCGCCGACGTGATGCGCTCCAGAGCCTCTCCCGCCTCCGCAGACAGCGCCGTCCCGGACTCCACCTCCCGGCTGCCCGCCTCCATCGCCTGGACCGCCTCCTGCGTCACCGACTGGATCTGCGCGATCAGGTTGGCGATCTCTTTGGTCTCCTTGCTGGAGCGCTCCGCCAGCTTGCGCACCTCGTCGGCCACCACGGCGAACCCCTTGCCGTGCTCCCCGGCCCTTGCCGCCTCGATGGCCGCGTTCAGCGCCAGCAGGTTGGTCTGCTCCGCAATGTCGTCGATGGCCTCCACGATGGCCCCGATCTGCTGCGAGGAGTCCCCCAGCTGACGGATGGCCTCGGCCGCCGCCGCCGTGGCCTCCCGGATGCGGTCCATCCCGGCCACCGTCTTCTCCACGCTCTCCTGACCGGCCCTGGCCACCTGCGCCACCTCCGTGGAGCTCCGGGCCACCGTCTCCGCAGTGCCCGCCACACGCGAGATGCCGTCCGTGATGTCCCGCACGCTGGCCACCGCGGACTCCACCACCTCCGCCTGCTGCCTGGCGCTGGCGGACAGCTCGGAGATGACCCGGGACAGCTCCTGGATGTCGGCGGAGGCCTTCTCCACCTGCGTGGACTGCTCGGTGGAGCCGCGGGCCACGTCCTCGATGGTCTGGGCGATCTGCTGGGAGGCACGCCCGGTCTCCTGGGCGGTGGCGCTCATCTCCTGCGCGGAGGCGGCCACGCGCTGGCTGGTGCGGGCCAGGCGCACGATGCTGTCGTGGATCTTCGCGACGAACGTGTTGAACCAGGTCGCAAGCTCCGCGATCTCGTCACGGCCCGAGACCTCCAGCCTCTGCGTCAGGTCTCCCTCCCCCTCCGCAATGTCCTTCAGGGCAAGCGTGACGGACCGCAGCGGCCGCACGACCATCCGCGACACCAGGGCGTTCAGCACCCCGATCATGAACAGCGCCGCGAAGAGCGCCGCGCCGATGACGGCCCAGGCCGCCCGCCGGGCCACCTTCTGCACATCCGACCGGGGATACGCCGCCACGATGCTGTATCCCCAGGGCTCGAACTCCTTCGTTCGGACCACCCAGCCGGTGGCGCCGGAGTCCTTCGTGCCGGCCAGCTTCTGCACGGTGCCGCGGTCCACGTTCTCGCTGTGGAAGACCACCTCCCCCCTGTTGTCGATGAGGGCGGTGAAGCCGTTGTCCAGCACCTTCGAGGATGCGATGCTGCTGCCCAGGGCGCTCAGCGTCGAGATCTCGTATCCCACGTACCAGGCGCCTATGGTCCTTCCGGATGCGTCCCGCAGAGGCTCGTAGGCGGTGTAGAACGGTTTGCCCAGGATGTCCACCACGCCGTAGAACGCGCGGTCCTGCCGGAGCGCCCGGATGGCTTTGCCGTTCGGGTCCAGCAGAGTGCCCACTGCGCGCTTGCCGTCGCGGATGATGTTGGTGGACACCCGCACGAAGTCGTCGCCCCGCCGCACGAACAGCGTTGCGCTGCTTCCGGTCAGCTTCCTGACGCGGTCCACCAGTCCCGTCGCGTTCACCTGCGACCTGCCTCCCAGCAGCAGGTCCGGGACGCTCTCGCTGCCCACCTGCGCCGGAGCGCCCGGCGAGGCCGGTCCCGCGGCAGAGCCCAGGTGCTGGAACACCCGCATCGCGGCGGTCACCTTGTCCCTGCACAGGCTGTCGGTCCCGGTCAGGGTCTGGACCACCTTCTCCTGGCTGGCCGCCAGAGCCTCGTCCGCCTGTTGCGTCACCTGGCCGGTGACGTATCTGTTCAGCACCGCGGCGGCGCAGACGGCGACGCACAGGATGATGAGCGCGGAGGGGGCGAGCAGCTTCAACGCCACGCTGGACTGAAGCTTGCTTTTCATTCGTGAAACACCTCGGTCAGCGCAGACTGTCCTCTACCGCCGGAGTCCGGACTCGACGGAGGCCGCCTGCCCACACGCTGCCTCCGGCTGGAGTGTCCGGCAGGAAGAGGGATTACCGGAAGGTTATTCCACACCGGCGCGCAAAACAGGAATGATTCCTACAGATGGGTCCCGTTCCCTACACGCGAAGGGCTCCCGCCCCGGAGGGAGCGGGAGCCCCGGCTTTCAGGGTGTTCTGTATCTCTCCCGGTGCCGGATGGCTGTCAGGCGGCCAGGCGCAGCCCGGTGTCCGGCCGCGCATCCTTCGGCTTCGCGCCCTCCTGGCCGGTCCTGAACCGGGAGGCGAACTCCTGCATCTCCATCGCCACGCGGGCCAGTTCGTCCGCGGCCGCGCCCAGCTCCTCCACGGAGGCGTTCTGCTCCTGGGTGGCCGCCGAGACCTCCTCGGCCGCCGCCGCGTTCGCCTCACTGATGGTGGAGATCTTCTCCGCCCCCGCCAGTACGTTGCGGTTGGCGTCGGACATCATCTGGGCTCTGGCCGAGGTCTCCTGCGTCAGCGCCGCCACGGACTCCACCGCCTTCGCCACTTCGGAGGAGGAGGTGTTGATGGTCTGCGTGGCCGCGGAGACCTCCATCACGCGGTTGACCACGTCGTCCACGGCCTTCTGGATGCGGTCCAGCGACTCGCCCGCCTCGCCGGCAAGCTGAGAGCCGGCCTCCACCTCGCGAAGGCCCGCCTCCATCGCCTGCACAGCCTCCTGCGTCACCGACTGGATCTGCGCGATCAGGTTGGCGATCTCCTTGGTCTCCACGCCGGAGCGCTCCGCCAGCTTGCGGACCTCGTCGGCCACCACGGCGAATCCCTTGCCGTGCTCCCCGGCGCGGGCCGCCTCGATGGCCGCGTTCAGGGCCAGAAGGTTCGTCTGCTCCGCGATGTCGTCGATGGCCTGGACGATGGCTCCGATCTGTCCGGAGGATTCGCCCAGCTGCCGGATGGCCCGGGCCACCTGCTCAGTGGTCTCCCGGATGCGCTCCATCCCGCTGATGGTGCGCTCCACGCTGTCCTTGCCCGCGCGGGCCACCTGGGCCACCTCGGTGGTGCTTGCTGCCGCGGACTCCGCGCTGCCCGCCGCGGACGCGATGCCGTCCGTGATCTCCTTGACCGAGAGTACGGCCGACTCCACGATAGACGCCTGCTGGCGCGCGGTCTCCGACAGCTCGTCCAGGCTCGCCGCCAGGTTGCGGATGTCCTCGACGGCGGCCGCCACCTGGGTGGACTGCTCGGTGGAGCCGCGGGCCACGTCCTCGATGGTCTGGGCGATCTGCTGGGCGGACTGTCCGGCCTGCTGGGCGGTGGCGGTCAGCTCCTCGGCTGAGGAGGCCACCCGCTGCGCTCCCGCGTTCACCGTGCGGCAGATCTCGCGCAGGTTCTGCACCATCTGGCCGAAGGCTCGCGTCAGCACTCCCAGTTCGTCCTTCGCCGCCGAGTTGACGTTGACGCGAAGGTCGCCCTGACTCACCGTCTCGGCCGCCTGCACCAGCACCCCCACCGGGCGGATGACGCTCGATGCGATGACGATGCCGAGCGCGATGGCCAGTGCGGCGGCAAGGAGCATTCCGGTCAGCATTCCCTTGCGCGCGTTCCCGGCCACCTGCTGCGCGGCCGCCTGAGCCTCCTCGGAGCTCTTCTGGAGGACGGGGATAAGCTCATCGAAGAGTCCCTGCACGTCCTTCAGGTGGGAGTTCATCACCGTCCCGAAGTATTCCAGCGCCTTGCCACGGTGTGACGGCCCCTTTGCGAGGAGCGCCTCCAGTTCGTGGGCGGATTCGTGCAGAAGCCGGTGAGGCTCCTCGAACTTCGCAAGGAGGGCGGCTGCTTCCGGATTGCGCTTCTCCATCTCCTTGCGCGCATCGCTGTAGTACCACTCGCCGAACTTGCACTTCCGGTGGTCCTTCTCCACCTCCAGCCGGGTGATGCTGGCGTCTCTCTGGAACTGTCCGCACTTGCGGACCCACATGATGTGGTCTATCTCCCTCTGGAGCATGGTGGCGGAGTCCTGCTCGCTCAGGACCGCCGTCTCCATCGCCTGCCGTGTGGCTTCCGTGGACCTGAGCCCTGTGACGCCCACGGCCACGGCAAGGAACGCCACCAGGACGAACCCGCCGATGAGGCGTGGCTTGATGCCCAGCTGCTCCAGCTTTCCCGCGCGGCGGTCCGAGGCCTTGAGGTTCGTCCCCGCAGTCTGACAGATACCGGATCGCTCGATGCTCATCGAAGTCTTTTCCTCACACTGCTCTCGTCTTCCGGGCCTTGCCCGGATGGCCGAAGCCGCTTGACCTTTGACCCGGAGGCGGGCGGAAACCCCCGGTTCGCCGCACCGCCTCTTGTGCGAATTGTCGGAACGTGTTCGCGCGGTCTGGAGCGTTCGGGTCGACAAATCGTCAAGAAATGAGAAGAGGGCAGCCGCTGTTGACGCCCTCCCGGCCGGGCGCCTATAATCCGGATGGCTCGCCCGGGCCTCTTTTCCTCATCGTCCGCAAAGAACAGGCGCGGCGGGGACCCGCCGGACGGGGACCTCCGGCGCTGCCTGAAGGGGAGAGTCCTGCCTTTGTCGACACGCTATCCTGACACGGCTGCAGCGCCTCGCCGGAGGCGCAGGCGCGCCTCGCCTCTCAGGCTGCTCTTCAGGGCGGCCGGCCTTCTGCTTTTCGTCCTTCTCTCCGTCTCGGCGGGCACTCTGGCCTACTGGCTGGTCTCCAGCCGGCCCGCGCGCGAGGCGGCCGGCGCCGCCCTGATGGGCCAGGTCTCGCCGGCGCGAGCCTTTCCGGGGCGCGACTCGGTGAACATCCTGCTTCTGGGACGCGACGAGGACCGCGACCGCCGCGGGCAGGTCATGGACACCCGCGGACGCACGGACGCCATCCTGCTGGCGCACGTGGACTTCCGGGAGCGCCGGGTGGGGCTGCTCTCCATCCCGCGCGACACGCTGGTGCGCATCCCGGGCTATCGAGGGCGTCACAAGATCAACGCCGCCAACCAGTACGGCGGGCCGGAGCTGGCCGCCCGGGTGGTGGAGGACCTGACCGGGGTGTCGCCGGACGGATACATCCTTGTGGATTATCGCGTGTTCGCCCGGCTGGTGGACGAAGCCGGCGGGGTGACGGTGGAGGTGGACAAGCAGCTGGACTATGACGACAACTGGGGCAACCTCCACATCCATCTCGCTCCGGGTCTGCAGAGACTGAACGGAGAGCAGGCTCTGGGACTGGTGCGCTACCGGAAATCCAACGACGGGCACGGCGACACGGACCAGGAGCGCATCGCCCGCCAGCAGCGCCTGCTGCACAGCCTGGCGTCTCAGCTGGCGCGTCCTTCGAGCCTGATGAAGCTTCCCCGGCTGCTGGCCATCGCCACGGAGGAGACGCAGACCACGCTTTCGACCGCTCAGGCGATGTGCCTCGCCGGGTTCGTGCGGTCGGTGGGCACGGAGAACATCCGGATGGAGGTCCTTCCCGCCATCCCCACGCGCTCGGCCCTGCGGGTGGACGAGAGGGCGGCCCGGCGAGTGATTGAGGAGCTGTTCTTTGCCCCTGCTCCCTCGCCGGGGACCGGCGAGGGCTGAGGCCCGGCGGCAGTCTTGCACAGGAAAGGCCCGGCGGGCAACGCCCGCCGGGCCGGTCTTTCCTTCACGGAGCGTCCTCCCCGCTCTGCAGCATCGACGGGGCGGGGAGGCGGTGAGTCTTCTACTCGGACTGCTGCGAGTGGGCGCTTCGTGAGCGCGCCGGGCGCGCGGCGGCTTTCCGCTCGCCGCCGGTCTGTTGCTGTTGCTGCTTCATCCGCTCCTTGTAGCGGTCGCGAGCGCGCTTGCGCCGCCTCCTGAGCTCTTTCTGCCGTATGAGCAAGGGCCGGTGCAACCTCCTTGATGATTTTTCCGGGGCGATTTTACCACGCCCGGCTCGGGGCGGGCAACGGGCCCGCCGTCTGGAGAGGACCGTCCCGGCCGCCGAACATATCCGGTGAGCCCCGGAGAGCCGTCCCGCGGCGAACACGGAGGCCGCGGTGGGCGTCTATCAAGAGGGCTCCGGGAGCGCGGCGGCGGCAGTTTGACTGCCATTTTGCGCTGATGGTATACTCGACGCGGGAGGCGGCAGGCGGATGCTGCCCCCGCGCACCGCGGCCACCCGGATGACGCGGGGGAGAAGAGAAGAACGGTCCTGCCCGGTGTCCCGCTTCCCCCGATAGACCCGGAGCCGCATCGAACGGGCCGCGACAGCGTCAGGCCAGGGACGCGCGGACGCTGACCGCTCTGATGGATGACTATGCCTGAAACGACAAATCCCAACGCTGCAACCGGTACGCCGCTGGAAGAACAGGTGCGCCTGCTCTCCGAGGAGCTTGAGAAGAAGCAGAAGTATATCAAGATCCTGGAGGAGGCCAACAAGGAGCTGGAGTCCAAGCTCCGGAGCGCGTCCGAATCGGCCGAGCCTCCGGCTCCCATCACGGAGCTGGAAGAGACCCTGAAGCGGCTGGTCATGCGGATCGCCATGATCCTGCAGGCCGAGAAGTGCGTGTTCATGCTCTACGACCGCGACGAGAACGAGCTCGTCGCCACGCGTCCCGCACTGGGCCTGACGGATGAAGAGGTCCGCCGCTTTCGCGTCCCCGTGGACCAGGGCATCTCCGGGCAGGTGTTCCGGGAGAGCAAGCCCGAGATCCTCTACGATGCCATCAACGACCCGCGGACCCTCAAGGAGAACGTCGCCCTCCTGAACATCCGCAACGGCTGCTGCGTTCCGCTCATCGTGGAGAAGCGCGACTCCGAGAACCGGGTCATCGACACCACCACCATCGGCGTCCTGCACGTGTTCAACAAGCGCTACGGCAACGTCTTCATCGAAGAGGACGTGCGGCTGCTGGAGCGCATGGCCAAGAACGCGGCGGCGGTGGTGGCCAGCGCCCAGATGTACCGCGAGGTGGTGGAGGAGAAGGAAGAGCTCGAGACCATCATCGAGAGTGTGTACGCCGGGCTGCTCATGGTGGGGCGCAACGGGCGCATCATGCAGATAAACCGCACGGCGCGCGAGATGCTCGGACTGGAGAACGCCGACCTGAACGGGCGCAACTTCGAAGAGGTCATTAAGAACGAGCGCATCATCGAGGTCCTGAAGGAGTCCATCTTCGACAACAGCGAGGTGGCCACCGAGATCGAGATAGCCAGCCCCACCGGGCAGGAGTCGCGGGTGTACCAGACCCAGACCACGCCCGTGCGCAACGAGGAAGGGACCACCATCGGGGCGGTGGCCATCTTCAATGACATCACCGAGATACGCAGCGTGGAGCGGATGAAGACCGCCTTCGTCTCCACTGTGTCGCACGAGCTCCGCACCCCGCTGACCTCCATCAAGGGGTTCATCTCCACGCTGCTGGCGGATGTGGACGGCTACTACGACCGCGAGACCACGCGGGAGTTCTACGAGATCATCGACCAGGAGTGCGACCGCCTGACACGTCTCATCTCGGACCTGCTGAACGTCTCCCGCATCGAGGCGGGCCGGGCGCTGGACCTCAACCCGAAGCCGGTGGAGCTGCCGGCGCTGGTGGAGAAGGTGGTCAGCGTGCAGCGCTCCTACGCCACCAACCACGAACTGGTCATCGAAGGGATGGACGGGCTGCCGGTGGTGGTGGCGGACGAGGACAAGGTGGACCAGATCCTCACCAACCTCATCAACAACGCCATCAAATATTCGCCCAAGGGTGGACAGGTTACGGTCCGCGGAGGGATGGATGAGTCGGGCAGGGTGGTCATCTCGGTGTCCGACCAGGGGGTCGGCATCCCGAAGGAGCATCTGCCGAAGGTCTTCGACCGCTTCCATCGCGTGGACAACCGCGACACCCGGGAGGTGGGTGGCACCGGCATCGGCCTGTTCCTGGTGAAGCATCTGGTGGAGGCGCACGGCGGAGAGATATGGGTGGAGAGCGAGCTGGGCAAGGGCTCCACGTTCACCTTCGCGCTCCCGCAGTGTCCGCCGCAGTTCCAGGAGGACGAGGCCGAGATCCGGGCCGGGGCGGGCAGCTGACCGCGTCCCCGGGGCGCTTGCGCCGCTTCGCACGGCCTTTCGGGGAAAGGGGGATGCTTCCGGTATGGATGCCAGCCGGGTTCCGGTGACTGTGAGCCGGGTGGACGGGGCGGACGACCTTCCGCTACCCTCCTACGCCACCGCGCACTCCAGCGGTCTGGACCTGGCGGCCGCCGTGCGGGAGCCGCTTGTCCTGCTTCCGGGGCAGCGCGCCCTGGTCCCCACGGGCTTCCGTTTCGAGATTCCTCCGGGCTATGAGGGTCAGGTGCGCCCGCGCAGCGGGCTGGCCCTGCGTTCCGGCATCTCCATGGTAAACTCTCCCGGGACTATCGATGCGGACTATCGCGGAGAGTTGAAGGTGATCCTCATCAATCTCGGAGATGAGCCGTTCACCGTCAACCGGGGGGACCGCATCGCGCAGCTGGTGATTGCTCCGGTCGTGCGCGCCGAGCTGCGCGAGGGCGCATCGCTTGCGGAGACCGCGCGCGGTGAGGGCGGCTTCGGTCATACGGGGGTGTGAGAGACTTGCAGAGCGGGCACGCGCATACCTGCGCCTCGTGCGGAGGCGAGATTCAGGGCGAACCGGCCTTCTGCCCCTCCTGCGGGGCCGCGGCTCCGGAGGTCGGAGCGGACGACGGGCAGGGAGTGGAGAAGATGCTGGCTGCGGCCAACCTGAGCCGCATCCGGAGGAACTGGGAGGAAGCCTCCCGGCTCTGTCTTCAGGCCCTTGCGGCCGACCCGGACAACCCGGCGGCCCACGCGCTGCTCGGCGACATCTACCACGACCAGGACCGCGTGGAGGAGGCGGCGGTCTGGTATCAGATGGCGCTGGACCTGGACCCGGGAAACGCCTCTCTGCGCGCGAAGCTGGAGCGTGAGAAGGCGGTCCTCAAGGCACGCGGCGCGCGCCCGGCCCCTCCGCCGGCTCCCGGGGATGACGAGTCGAGGCTGGAAAGGTTCGTGCGGGGCGAGGGCTACAGGTCGCTCATAAACATCCTCACGCTGGTGCTCGCCGGACTTGCCCTCATCGTGCTGGTGGCTCTGGTCATCCGGCAGCTGGGCGGCGACGGCGAGGGCGAGGCCGTGGACACTTCCCCGGCTCCATACGCAGCCACGGGCCAGGCCGGGCGGTCCGGACAGGGGACCGGCCGGGAACAAGCTCAGGCCCCGGCAGCCACTCCGGCGCCCTACACCCCTCCGCAGGCCGGACAGCCCGCCGGAGGTTCGCAGCAGAACCAGACCCGCACCCCTCCTCCCGCCGCCTATCCTCCGGGCGCGACGCTCCCGGAGCAGGGCTTCCTGGGCCGTCTGAGAGGGCAGGGCGACATCCTGCTGGGGGGTGTGCCGGACGCCGCCTGGGCGGACCCGCGCACCCAGAGTGTGACCATCACCGTGAACTGGCAGGGGAGCGCCACACCCGCAGACCGGGTCCGCATCCTGCGGCAGGCGAAGGAGGTCGCCCGTGCGGCGTTCGCCGTGGAGCCTCAGGCGACGCTGGTGACGGTGCGCGTGGTCGCGGAACTGCCCGATTTCTCGTCCGCATCGCCGTCCCGGCAGCTCGCGTTCGTGGGCGACATCACCCCCTCGGAAGCCAACACGGGGATGGACGACAACGCGCCCCTGGAGACCTGGGAGAGGCTGTTCAGACAGGTCTACTGGCACCCGTCGCTGCGCGGGGCGGCCTCCCGCTGAGACCTACGCCTCCGAGCGTCAGTTGACGACGATCTCAGCCTTCGTGCTGGCCGGCTGCTTGATGCCGTCCGGGTCCCGCACGGTCAGGGTCACGGTGTAGGTGCCCGTCCGGCGATACACCACCTGCACGACCCGCCCCCGGGCGTCGTCCTGGATGCCGTCCTTATCGTCGAAGTCCCAGGAGTAGATGAGCGAGGTGACGCCCGCCTCCGCGGAGCCCACCAGAACGATGATGTCCTGGGTGCCGACGTCCTGGTCGTCCAGTGATTCCACGTAGATGGGGGAGTCGTCCGTGGAGACGCGGATGTCGCCGATCCAGATCTTGTCCGGGAAGTCGGCGCTGATGGCCATCCTGCGGAGCGGGAAGCCGTTGGACTGCGCAGTCAGCCCGAACCCGGCGAGGGGGAGCGCAACGGCGAACCAGCCCTCTTCGTCGGTCGCCTTGTGGACGACGGGCACGGTGTGGGACACGATCCGTCCGTCGGCGGAATGGAGGATGACCCGCACGCGCCGGACCCTGGGGACCATCGGCAGGTCCTCGCCGAAGACGTTGCCATAGAAGTCCACCGGCAGCGAGCGGAACTCTCCCCGGGTGTTGGGGGCCAGATTGGGCTCCTCGATGCCCAGACGGGTCATCTGGTTGAACCTGAGGCGCAGGACCAGATAGTCGAAGCGGGAGACGGTGGAAGGGTCCGCTATCTCGACGGGATTCCTCCACGTGAGAAAGGCGCCGGAGAACAGGCCGGTGGTGTTGAACTCGATGCTGCGCGTGCCCGTGATGCCCGGCTCCTGACTCTCGCGCGCGGAGCCGTCGCCCCACGCGGACACCTCGATGCCGGCCACATCCAGAGGGTCGCCGCGGTAGAGGAGGACTTCCCGGGCCGCGCCCGGCAACGCAACACCCAGCAGCGCCAGGACAAACGCCGCCCTTGCCACCTGCAGTCTCAGTCTCACGCTTTCAGATTTCCCTTCCGATGCGGTCCGGTGCTTTTCGCCGCGCCGGCGGCATTGTCGTTCAAACCTTTTGACGCCGTCAAGGGGACCGGCTGTTCCGTCCGGCCCGGCGCGCTCACTCCTGCACCGCGCGGATGCGCCGGATGCCGGTCGCGGCTCCGCTCGTCTCATCGGCTTCCACCAGGATGCCGTGCAGGGCGGCCTTCCCCCGGGCCACCTCGAAGCGCACCGGCAGTCCCGTGAGGAACCGCTCGATGATGGCGTTCGGCTGCATGCCGATGATGGAGTCCACCGGCCCGGTCATCCCCACGTCGGTGATGTACGCGGTGCCGCCCGGCAGCACCACCTCGTCGGCGGTGGGCACGTGGGTGTGCGTGCCGAACACGCAGGTGACCTGTCCGTCCAGGAACCTGGCCAGCGCCATCTTCTCGGACGTGGCTTCGGCGTGCATGTCCACGAAGACCACCCGGCACTCCCGGCGGAGCTCCTCCGCCAGCCGTTTTGCGGTCTGGAACGGGTCGTCCAGCGCCTGCATGAACGTGCGGCCCTGGACGTTGATGACGCCCACGCGCTCTCCGTGGACCTCATAGATGCCCGACCCGCGCCCCGGGGCGCCGTCGGGGAAGTTCGCCGGGCGCAGCAGGCGTTCCTCCCGGTCCACATATCCGAACGCCTCGCGCTGGCCCCAGACGTGGTTTCCGGTGGTCAGGACGTGCGCTCCCGCATCGAGAAGCTCCCGGGCCGTGGGCTCCGTGATGCCGCTGCCCCCGGCCGCGTTCTCCGCGTTCACGATGACGAAGTCCACCCCATGCTCCTCGACGATGCGGGGCAGCAGGGAGCGGACGGCGCTCCGGCCGGGACGCCCCACGACGTCCCCCACGACCAGGACCCTCAATGGCTGCCTCCCGGCTGCTGGCTATCTGGCATAGTCCACCGCTCGCGTCTCCCGGATGACCGTCACCTTGATCTGACCGGGATACTGCACCTCCTGCTCTATCCTCCGCGCGGTCTCCCGCGCCAGGATGGCCGCGGAATCGTCGTCCACCTGTTCGGGCTTCACCATGACGCGTATCTCGCGTCCGGCCTGGATGGCGAACGTCTTCTCGACCCCCGAGAAGGACTCCGCGATGGTCTCGATCTGCTGCAGACGCTTCACATAGGACTCCAGCGACTCGCGCCTGGCCCCCGGCCGCGACGCGGAGATGGCGTCCGCCGCCTGCACCAGGACGGCTTCGATGCTGGCGGGCTCGACGTCATTGTGGTGTGCGGCCACGCAGTGGATGACCGACTCCTTCTCTCCGGCCTTCTTGAGCAGTTCGAGCCCGATGAGCGCGTGCGGGCCGTCCATCTCGGAATCCATGCTCTTCCCGATGTCGTGCAGCAGACCCGCCCTGCGCGCCAGAGCGGCGTTCGCTTTCAGTTCGGAGGCCATGTATCCCGCCAGGCGGGCCACCTCCACGCTGTGGCGCAGGCAGTTCTGGCCGTAGCTCGTCCGGAAGCGGAGGCGTCCCAGATAGCGGATGAGGTCGCTGCCCATCCCCACCACTCCGGCGTCCAGGATGGCCGCCTCGGCCGCTTCCAGCATCTGGGTCTCCACCTCGCCCCGCGCCTTCTCGATGGCTTCCTCGATGCGCGCCGGGTGGATGCGCCCGTCCTCCACCAGGTCCACCAGCGCCAGCCGGGCTATCTCGCGGCGGACAGGGTCGAAGGCGGAGAGCACCACGGCCTCAGGAGTGTCGTCGATGATGACATCCACCCCGGTCAGGGTCTCGAACGCGCGGATGTTGCGTCCCTCCCGGCCGATGATGCGTCCCTTCATCTCGTCGGAGGGCAGGGGCACCACCGAGACGGTCGTCTCCGCGGCCTGGTCCACGGCGCAGCGGCTGATGGCGAGCGCGATGATGTTGCGGGCCTTGCGCTCCGCCTCCTCGTTCGCCTTCTGCTCCACGTCGCGCAGCATCCGGGC
>FWPV01011534.1_pt1 | contig 14027 bp, 12 predicted proteins | sample 2228371 | NCBI WGS metagenome assembly FWPV01 (sample SAMEA103939776, study PRJEB20133) | metagenome
GTTGTCTCCCCCCCCCCCCGGGCACTCCCCTATTTTTTACGTCCACCAGATGAAGCTGGACCTGCAATACAACTTCCAAGAAAATGTTTTTGCTGCCAAGATTATTTTGGCAAACACTATAACGGAGGCGAAACTGGACGACGCACGGATCAAAGTCACCGACGATGTCGAGCTTTTGCTCGACGTCATGCCGCCACAAATCCGGCAGGCTATCCAGACGGAAGACGGCCTGGAACTGCTGGTGGAAATTGTCCTTGACTTGGGAAGAGTCGCTGAAGCAAGATTCGCTGATCGCATAGCTGAGCTGACGGCAGAGCATGTCTCGCGCGAGGACATTCATTACGTGGTCACTCGTGTCGGTACCTTTACCGATGACAACCGCGCAGGGATAGAGAGGACGCTGCATCGCATCTCGGCGATACGCAATCGAGTGGGAACGATCATCGGCCTCACCTGCCGGGTAGGCCGTGCGGTATTCGGGACGCTCGACATTTTGCGCGACGTGATCGAGAGCGGCGTATCGCTTTTGCTGCTGGGACGCCCCGGTGTAGGGAAAACGACACTGTTGCGCGAGGCGGCGCGCGTGCTGGCTGACGATCTGGGCAAGCGGGTCATCATTGTCGACACTTCCAACGAGATTGGCGGCGACGGCGACATCCCCCATCCGGGCATCGGCCGTGCGCGTCGCATGCAGGTGCCATCTCCCGACAGGCAGCATGCCGTGATGATCGAAGCGGTAGAAAATCATATGCCGGAAGTCATCGTCATCGACGAGATCGGAACCCAGGCGGAAGCGCTGGCTGCGCGCACGATCGCAGAAAGAGGAGTGCAGCTGATCGCTACAGCGCATGGAAATACACTCGATAACTTGCTGCAGAATCCCACGCTGGCCGATTTGGTCGGAGGCATTCAGGCCGTCACCCTGTCCGATGAGGAAGCGCGCCGGCGCCGAACGCAAAAGACGGTGCTGGAAAGAAAAGCACCGCCCACCTTTGATGTCATGGTGGAAATTCAGGACAAGAATCGTCTGGTGGTGCATCATGACCTGGCAAGAGTCGTTGATGCGTTCCTCAGGGGCCTGCCCCTCGCACCCGAAATGCGCATGCGCACCGACCAGGGGGACGTTGAAATACTCCCGGCCAAGGGCGAGCCGCCCCTCGGTGAAGTAGAGACCGCCGCACTTAAGCCCCCTCCGGCGAAACGCCCCAGACGCAAGGTGCATAGAATCTATACGTACGCCATTTCAAGAAGTCGACTGGAAAAGGCCATCCACAAATTCAGGGTGCCGGCAACCATTGTGTCGGACATCGATAAGGCGGACCTGATACTCACTCTGAAATCCCAGGAAAAACGGCGCCCGCGGCGGTTGCGTGAGGCTCAGGCAAGCGGCGTGCCGGTGCATGTGGCCAAAAGTAACACGGTGGCGCAAATGGAGAATTTTTTGCGCTCGATTTTCCTCGTCGAAGACTACTTCAACGGCGAAGAGAGCGCCTTGAAGGAAGCTGCGACGGCTGCCGAGGAAGTAATGCAAAAGGGCGTGCCCTCGGAGCTGGCGCCGCAGAGCTCGCATTTTCGCCGCCTGCAGCATGAGCTCGTGGAACGCTGTGGGCTGACAAGCAAGAGCAAAGGCAAGGAACCTTATCGACGGGTAATCATCTACCCCTAGAATCGACGACCCCAACTGGAAAGATCACATACGACAATGCAATCCAACTTCCCTTTTTCCGCCCTCGTTGACCAAGAATTGATGAAACGCGCCCTATTGCTCAACGTGATCGACCCCACCCTGGGTGGGGTACTGATCCAAGGCGAGCGCGGGACCGCCAAATCGACGACCGTCCGCGCGCTGGTCAATCTGTTGCCGACCATTCGCGTTGTGGAGAACTGCCCGTTTCAGTGTGACCCCGACGACCCGCCAAACCTCTGCGATCATTGCCGCGCCATCATTGAATCGGGGCAGGAGCCCCCCGTCACCACTAGAACCGTTCGCATGGTGAATCTTCCTATCGGGACAACGGAAGACCGCCTGCTCGGCTCAATCGATATCGAAAGAGCCGTGCGGACCGGCCGAAAACGATTCGAACCCGGCCTTCTGGCGGAAGCCCACCGCGGCATCCTGTATGTGGATGAAGTCAATCTGCTCAATGACCAGATCGTGGATCTGTTTCTGGATGCGGCGGCCTCCGGGATGAACATCGTGGAACGGGAAGGAATCAGCTTCTCGCACGCCAGTCGCTTCATCCTGGTGGGCACCATGAATCCCGAAGAAGGGGATCTGCGGCCGCAGCTGCTGGACCGTTTCGGCCTATCGGTAGACATCGAAGGGATACAATCGTTGCCGCAGCGGGTGGAAATCACCAAGCGCAGGCTGGCCTTCGAACAGAATCCGCAGGATTTCAGGCGCTGCTGGCAGAAGGCGGATGCAGAGCTGGCCCAATGCATCATGCGAGGCAGGCAGACATTGGCGCAAATCGCCTTCGGCGAGAACCTCCTTGAAGCGGCAGCCAGTCTTTCGGTGGCCATGGGAACCGACGGCCATCGAGCTGACATCACCATGATGAAAGCCGCAAGAGCCAATGCCGCGTTCGAAGGACGGCTCAAGATAACCGCCCGGGACCTGCAGCTGGCGGCGCGCCTGGCACTGCCGCATCGCATCAAGAAGTCTCCCCTGCAAAAGGCCCGGCTTGACGAAAGCAAGCTGCAAGAACTGATCGACCAGCACACCGCCGCGCAATCCCTCGACCAGGAGTGGGTACCCATCCATCAAAACAGGCCGAAACAATCGTCACCGGCCAAGAGCTACAAGTCGCCCGTGCAGTGTGTGACGCACCTGTGCCCGGGTGCCAGACCGCTCAAGCATCATTTTCCCTGGCAGCTGATGACCGGGGCTCACCCCGGGCGCCGTTTTAGTTTAGCCAATCTGCACAAGGGCGGCGCAGTTCTCGGCAGCCGGCTGCCGCACCACGGAGAAAAGCCGCAGGATCTCTCTCTGATTGCCACCCTGAGAGCCGCTGCACCGCATCAAAATGCCCGCAACGGCAAGCTGGGGTTTCAGGTGCACGGTGATGATTTCAGACTGAGGAAGCGATCCCATAAAACAGGACTCGCTTTGGTGATGGTGATTGATTCGAGTGCTTCCATGCGCACAAACGACCGAATGTCGCTCACAAAAGGCATCATTTCAGCCCTTATGGACGACCTGTACCGGCGCCGCGACAAACTGGGAATCATTACTTTTCGCCATACCGCCGCGGACATCATCCTGCCTCTTAGCAGCAATCTGCGGGGCGCAGCGGAAAGCATAGAACACCTGCCAGTGGGGGGCAGAACCCCCCTGGCGGCGGGACTGGAGCTGGGAATCCGGCTGCTGCTGCAGGAAAAGCGCAAGCACCCGGAGACTCTTCCGGCCATCCTGGTTTTTTCGGACGGACGTCCCAACGTCAGCTGCTTCGGTGGAGATCCCCTGGAGGAAACCCTGTTTTATGCAAGCGAAGTCAAACGACACGAAATTCAGGCCATTCTTGTCGACACAGAATTCAATCCCATGGCCACGGGGTACGGCTATGAAATCGCTGCCCGCATGGCTGCAAGCTACATGACCATGGACCGGCTCCATGGGTAGCAGCGTGTCTGTCGACAGGGTGTGCGCCGTTCCCGGGAGATTGACGGCAAATCCCGCCCCTGCGTCATTTCGATGCCGCACCGCCAGGGCCGCCGGACCTCTGTATCACCTCACTTCAAGCCATATCCAAACTCCGCCAGAACGCGCGGATTCTTGCGCCAGTTTTTCTGCACACGGACAAACAACCCGAGGTACACCCGGCATCCCAACAAAGCCTCGATGTCCTTTCTGGCCTGCTTGCCGATCTCTTTCAGCATCTGCCCCTGCTTGCCAATGATGATGGCTTTCTGTGAGTCTCTTTCAACATGCACAACGGCTTCAATGTGAATTCGATGGCGCTGCTGATCCTCGGAAAACTGCTCGACGGTCACAGCCACCGCATAGGGTATCTCCTGATGAACCAGATGAAAGACCTTTTCGCGAATCAGTTCGGCCACCAGAAAACGCTCCGGTTGATCGGTCAGATAATCCTCCGGGTAATAAGCCGGACCTTCCGGCAACACTTGTTCTATCTCAGTCAGGAGCGCGTAGACTCCGTCGCCAAGCAATGCTGAAATGGGTACGATGGCACGAAATTTCATATACCCTTTGAACCGGTCGATCACAGGGAGCAGCTCCTGCTTGTTGCGCACCGTATCGATTTTGTTGACGGCTACAATGACCGGCGTATTGAGGCGTTGAATGGCTTCGATGATTGCCTCGTTCGCCGGATGATCCGCCCGCCCGGTCTCGATTAAAAAACAGATGACATCAACGTCATTCAGGGCAGCAAGAGCAGTATCCACCAATATTTGATTGAAGCGATCGCGAGCACGATGAATTCCGGGAGTATCCACAAAAATCATTTGGGAACTGGGCCCGGTCATGATTCCGAGAATTCGATTGCGGGTTGTCTGAGGCTTTGGTGCTGTGATGGAAATCTTCTCTTGTAAAATCTGGTTCAGGAGCGTCGACTTACCCACATTGGGAGCACCGACCAGTGCCACGTAGCCGGATCGAAAAATTGCTTTCTGTTCTGTCATGATGGATGCGTCCTGTTTTCGACGGTATTTTCCGACCAGGAGCCTAAATGCATCGGACTTCCAATTGATGGTCTGCAAACGTTGCCTCTCCCGCCAGTCGCACTGCAGTGAATCCCCAGCGCTTCATCCAGTAGCCAGGGTTCGCCCGTTGCGGTCCTCCCGCCTCACTCAACCTGCGCTGCGCAACCTTGACCAGCAGCGTTTTGCCATCCGTGAACTGCTCATTCGCCAGGGCTCCGTCAACCTGCCGCCGCCACCAGTGAACTTTTACCAGATAGCCGAAAGCCGGGTGATATGGACCGGCCACAATGGCACCCGGCGCCTGTAGAGCCGGATCGGCATGCAACCCCATGCGCACAACCTTGATGTCGGCCCGCACAAATCGCTCATAGGCGTCGGCGCACCAGCCTATGGCCTCCTCCAGAGTGATGGGCCGATAGGCCTTCTTGGAGTACCATTGGGCAAGGACCGTGCCGGTCAATACCAGCGTCGGGTAAAGCCTGACAAAATCAGGCCGCAGCTCGATCGTACGGGAAACGGTCTCGGCAAACCTTTCGCGGGTGTCCCCGGGCAGACCCGGCATCAGCTGTATGCCCAATTCCCAGCCGCCACGGCGAACCGCTTCGGCCGCTCGCCGCACGTGCAGGCTCGTATAGCCGCGCCGACTTGCAACGAGGACTTCATCATGCAATGCCTGCACACCGAGTTCGATCGTTTCAATGGGATAATCGGCCAGCAGACGGCGGATATCTTTCCCCATGCAGTCGGGCCGCGTAGAAAACCGAACACCGGTGAAGACTCCCACCGCGACATGCGGAGACACCTTATCGAGCATCAACTGCAGCTGTTCCCTCGGAACCGCCGTGAAGGTTCCGCCGTAAAGAGCCACCTGCCCCGCCAGGCCGGACCGCATGGCCTCGGCCGCAAGGGCTGCCAGGTCTGTGGTGAAGCGATCCAGCAGAGGAGCCGCCATCATCCGGTCATGTGGCCCCGAGACTACGGTATTTTGATTGCAATACACACAGCGGAAAGGGCAGCCGACATGAGTCAGAAAGATAGGATAAATTCGCTTTGCAGCCATTATATCAGGGCACAACCATGACCACTGGCCTGTTCAAACGCGCCTCTGGGAAACGCGCTAATCGACCGTTTCGTATTTTTCCTCGCGTAACTTTTCTAAAGCACCCATAGCCGCCAGCTGCTGCGCTTCTTTCTTGCTCTTTCCAAATCCCCGGGCAAGCAGCCGTTCCTCCAGCCACACGCTCATAAAAAAGGTCTTGTCATGGTCGGGCCCTTCTTCGGATTCCAGGAGGTACGTGGGGGTCTGTTTGAAAAATGCCTGGGTCAACTCCTGGAGCTGAGTCTTATAATCCTTGTCCAGGGCCTTCAAGGGATGCTCCTGATCCTTGATATCCAAATACTCCTGAAACAGGCGTTGCACCAGGTGGATTACGGTGGTCAGGTCGGAATCGAGGTAAATGGCCGCCAGCAGGGCCTCGAGACTGTCAGCCAGCAAGGACGGTTTTTGGCGCCCGCCGGTGAACTCCTCACCCTTGCCGAGAAACAGGTACTTTCCCAGTTCCAGCTGAACGGCCAGCTTGGCCAGTTCCCTTTCATTCACTATGGAAGACCGGAGGCGCGACAATTCCCCTTCATTGTAATCCGGAAACTTTTCCAGCAACAAATGGCTGATGGCCAGATTCAAAACCGCATCCCCAAGGAATTCAAGGGTTTCATTGTCCACCTGGCCGGGGGCAGGGTTTTCATAGACAAAGGATCTGTGTACGAGGGCCTGATAGAGCAGTCGAGGTTCTCGAAAACGGTACTGTAGTACTTTTTCAATTGCATCCAGCGCACTTGCTTGATTCATAACTTTTTGCTACCAATGAAGGTCAATCTTGAGCTGACGTTTGCACTGCATTGTGAATTGTTATTTTGTCCCCATATGTAAAAATAAGTCAAGCTATAGGTGGTCTTATGCTGATCTGGAGCAACCGCTGTGAATATTCTCCCGAGCGATATCTTCTGCTGGACCGGGATGGAGTGATCAACATCGATCGGCCCGACTACATCAAGCACTGGAATGAATTCATCTTCTATCCCGACGCTCTGGCAGCCCTCGAACAATGCAGAAAACAGCGCATTGGAGTCATTCTGATCAGCAATCAGTCGGCGCTAAACCGGGGGTTGATCAGCCTGGAGGATTTCTGGCAGCTGCACCACCGCATGGTGCAAGCAATCGAAGCAAACGGCGGTACGCTGGCGGCAGCCTTTTACTGCCCGCACCGCCCGGATGAACGGTGTTCCTGCCGCAAACCGGCGCCCCTCATGTTGCTGAAGGCAGCCCAAATGTTCGACATTGCAATGCAGGAGGCGGTCATGATCGGAGACCGCCCAACAGACGTGCAGGCGGCCATTGCGGCCGGATGTCGCGCTGTTTTGCTGACACGGGAATTGGCCACAGGGCAGGCTCCTGACTCGGACTCCATCAACCCGGCTAACGTCACACGCTGCTCGAATCTGCTTGCGGCTCTGGCTGACCTGGTCGAATCAGTCGGCCCATAGAGGAAAGGACCCCCAATGTTTTTCCCTCCATTTTTGATGTTTTTCCTGTTTATATTTGTCTTCATACTGTTGTTCGTATTCGCCCTGGTGCAATATGGGGTGTTTACGCTGGCATTTGCACGCCTCGGCATTCCGCCCGAGCATCTTTTCTCGCTCTTTTTCTTGTGCATCCTGGGGAGCATGATCAACATTCCCCTGCGCCGCATCTCTCTAAGTGAGGAGCCAAGCCAAAGAGAGTTGGTAACGTTTTTTGGCATGCGATTTCGGCCACCGCCCTGGTCGCGGCCGCGTGAGATGGTACTGGCCGTCAATGTGGGAGGAGCCATCATCCCCACGTGCATTTCCCTCTACCTGCTGATCCATGCGCACAACCCGTTTCGCATGCTGCTGGCCCTGGTGGTGGTGACCATGGCAACCCATCGGCTGGCACGGCCGGTACCGGGTATGGGGATCGCCGTTCCTATGCTGGTTCCGCCGGTCATAGCCGCTCTGGCGGCGCTCGTATTGAATTCCCAATGGGCCCCGCCGACGGCCTATTTCGCAGGAACCATGGGGACCCTGATCGGCGCGGACATTCTCAACCTGGATAAATTGAAGCAGCTCAACGCACCCGTTGCTTCTATCGGAGGCGCGGGGACGTTTGACGGTATTTTTTTGACGGGAGTACTGGCCGTCCTGCTCGCCTGAGCAGGACCGATATCAATTCCGACCTTTGCACAACGAGGGGAATCGCATGGCGAGCAAGGTTTTTCACATCGATCTTAGAGCCGGCAACGATCAAAGTCTGCTCAGCAGAATTCGCCTGCTGGCCGACACTGCAGGGATTGCCAAGATTGTCAAGAAGCGGGGCCTGACGGCGATTAAAATTCATTTTGGGGAGCGCGGCAACACCGCCTTCATCCGTCCAATCCTGGTAAGACCTGTCGTGGACGCGGTGCACAAAGCGGGAGGCAAACCCTTCATCACCGACGCCAACACACTCTACGTGGGCACCCGAGGCAACGCCGCCGATCACTTGACAACGGCCCTCCTCAACGGATTCGGCTATTCCGTCGTCGGCGCTCCGCTGGTCATCGCCGACGGCATCGATGGACGCGATGAAGTGGCCGTGCCGGTCAATTTGAAGCTCTGCCGGGAGGTTCTGGTCGGCTCAGCCGTGGCGCGAGCGGACTCGTTGATTTCCCTGGCTCACTTCAAACTGCATGAAGCCGCGGGCTTCGGCGGAGCAATCAAGAATATCGGGATGGGATCGGCTTCGCGACGCGGCAAAATGGCGCAGCATTCCGAAGTGGCGCCCGAGGTCATCGCCAAGAAATGCATCGGCTGCGGGACCTGCCTGGCGCAATGCGCCCACGGAGCAATAGCTCTGGTTGATCGACCGGCGGACGCCCCCAGCCCCGACCCCAAGGTCACCAAAATTGTCCGCATCGATCAGAAAAAGTGCGTGGGCTGCGCCGGCTGCATTCATGCATGCCCGCAGGGAGCACTGGGCATCAACTGGGAAAAGGACCTGCCGCGGTTTATGGAACGGATGGTCGAATACACCCTCGGCACCCTCAAAGGCAAGGAAAAGCGCACCCTGTGCATCAACTTCCTGACCCAGATTTCACCTGCCTGCGACTGCTACCCTTTTACCGACGCTCCCATTGTGGCCGATATCGGCATCCTGGCCTCGACCGACCCGGTCGCCATCGACCAGGCCTCCATGGATCTGGTCAATGCCCAGCCGCCCCTGGCCTCATCCGTGCTCAAGGACTCGCCGCATGCGGCAGCGGATAAAGTCAAAGCGGTCTACCCGAAAATCGACTGGCAATACCAGCTGGATTACGCCGAACAGATCGGTCTGGGCAGCAGGACCTATGCATTGGTGAAATTGTAAGGAGTCAAAAGGACTTGCCAAAAACGGTCGCATTGAGTACATTGGGCGGACTGGAAGCGCCAAGCTCACTGGTGGGGCTCCCGGACTTCAAATCCGGTGTTCGGGCGTGAAGGCGTTCGAAGGTGGGTTCGATTCCCATGCGCTTCCGCCAACTTACGAGGACAACAAAATTTCTTGTTGTCCATTTTTTTGGTGTGCACATAGTGTGCACGTTTACATGGTGAAAATTATTTTACCATAGCATCCGGCAGCAGGCCGTGGTCCTGAAACGTACTGGCAGTTTGGAACCGCTCAAGGATGGGGACTGATTTGGCATGTACGTCGAAAAGAAGTCCTTCTTTCCATGAATCAATGTAAGCACTTCTATCGTATCGGATGAGACTTTGCAGATAAGTCGATACGATTAGACTATCAACTCTCTGATGTCGGGATCCTGCAACTCCGGAACCATTCTGCCCATGAGAGGGAAGTCCTTCAGAACTTCAGATTTTTCGACAATGTCCTTCACCACTTTTTTGGCATAGAACTTTGAGTCGGAGGCAATATGGTCATGAATGCTTCTGAGATCCCTTTTTGCAGGTCTAGACCAGATTACCTGATTCTATTTCTCTATTGAGATCGTCCACCGTTACATACTCGCCTCTCTTGATAGCCTCTCCTCCCTTTCTAACCTTGTCTATCACATAGAGACGATACATGATTTCATCGATATCGGCGGAATCCGGCAGTTTGGCAATCGCGCTGAGTGCTTCTTGTTTTAGAGTTTCCATTACTGTGGTTCCTTTTCATGTCAAGTCGGGCACAGTTTGTGACTCGCAAATCCTGAGCATTATAATCCGAAACCGATCTTCCAGTAACTCGGCAGCGACGACGTGGGCTCTATTTGAGCACTCTTGCGCACGCGGCATCACCTGGATCCATAGTCGGACTCTCATCTAAGAATGACGAGCCTTGACGCTCGCTGCCTGCGAGGGGATAAACGGCCCAAACCACGCCCCCAGTGATGAACTTCAGGGAATGCCGCGGGGTACGCCCAGCGTGGTTTGGGTCCCGCTTGACCCCTTGGTTATCATATTGGAAGCCACCGTGCCCATTTAATTGAGTCTGTGAATACGTGGCCTGCTTTTTAAATTTCCTGCGGCAGCTGAAAAAGATTGTGAATCCTACCAAGCCAGCTCCACAGAGTCATCAGAGGGAACTACTTACGAGCCATTGCAAATCTCTCTCCGGAAGTCGGAGACACAAAATATACTGTATTTCCTTCTGCAACGAACTGGATTGTGCGACCGCTCGGTGCCTTGAAGCTCACAGTATTGCCATTAATCGTCCCATTCTGGTACCCCACCAAGCTCGTTCCTCGTGCAGGTTGGAACGAATAAAAGAGCGAGTATCCGCTGTTGTCGGGAAGCTTCGCCAATTTATAGGAAACTGGGTTCGAAAAGTGAACTCCCCTGGAATTCGCGCCTGTGACAACACATGCGTATTCCCCGACAAGAGTTGGGTTTGGCTCAGCTATTACGTTACACGAAGGCGGTGCTTCATTGGCTGCGCTTGTTACGGCGCTGGTCGAACCCGTGGTCTGACATCCGCCCAAAAAGATGATGATCACCGCGAGCAGCAAAAACCTCAAATCTACGTTCCTCATGTGCAGTTCTTCCTCCTTTCCCTTGAATCCTCTCTTGCCCTCCCATTCTTGAAGCTGCGCTCCGGCACGATCCACAGCGTTTGCTCAACAACCGAAGGTCCCGCTGTCCGTTCGGGAGGTGGCGAAATCCGAACCAACGATCATGAACTGTCCTCGCCAACGGCTCACAGGTGATGCTTGCGGTGCATGCTAACGGTCGGCATAAGGCGCGGCGGCTTTTTGCCGTCGCCCTTGATGCCATTGGGGCATGATCTCTCTCGCAGAGATGCTATGCATACATCAGACGGCCTCTTGGCTCTGGAATAGAGCGACCCAGTTCCTGTGCGGTCTCAATCCATTCCTGGATCACTACTTCTGCATTGGCTACAGCCTCTTGATAGGTTGCGCCATCCGCTGCACAGCCGGGCAGTTCCGGAACCTCAGCAATGAAGGCATGATCCTCATCACTCCAGTAGATAATGACTTCGTACCTAAATTTGCTGGCCATCTTAATCCAGACCTCCGAGACGATATTTCAGGATGACTTGTCTGACCTGCTTGACCTGATAGGGCTTTGCCTTGCCACCATCTTTTGGTTGCAGATTCAAGATCTCTTCTACTCCCTCTTTGGTAAAGATGTGGTGACTCCCACGGATGCGTTCCTGAAACCCCAGGCTCCGTAACAGGCTGCGCATGCCTTCAAAGGGGATGTTCGCATCCGAGGTGCCACGCAGTATCCGAACCAGGATCTTATCATGCTCGCTCATCAAGATAACCCTTCTGTTCCTGGATTTGTAGGATGACCGGCAGCCACAACGGGCAAGATCTATGCTTAGTCGTCGTCTGGCAGTTCCCCCAAGTCATCAAGAATCCTGCGGAGTTCGTAATCACGGTCAGTTCCTCTTGTTCTGCCTGTATCAGATCTGCCGTCTTTTTTCCGTACAACCCCTCTATGCGAATACGAATGACCGACGGGGTTATGGCCCGTGAGAGGGCGAGAAGAGCATGAAAGTCCGCATCAAAAGTGATTACGATCCGCTCTTCTTCTCGTCCTCTCTGAAGTATGGCGGCATCATCGGCCGTAGAATAGCCAATTTCACTGACATGGACTGTATCGATTCCTGCCTCTCGCAACAATCCTGCTGCCGATCTTGGCAGTCCCTGATCAAGCAGCAGTTTCATGGCTTAGCGGAAGATCAAGAACACGGTCATCGAGATGCGCCGCGGCATAGAGGAGAGCTTGCCGTATATCCTCATCGTCAAGCTCGGGATACTCCTCGCGTAGTTCCTCGCGATTAGGGTAGAAGGCCGCCAGTTCCACAATACGCCGGACCGTCAAACGCATATTGCGTACACAGGGTTGGCCGTTCATTCGAGCAGGATCAACTGTGATGCGATCAAATACCATCTTCGGGTACCTCCTGCTTCCTTATAGCATAGACCGGTTTCGCCACCAAGCCTCCTTTGCCGCAGGGATAGGCCGAGCCCCAACGTTTCGGCATAACCGGCTGGCAATGAAACGTAGCGGAATTGCCGGTCCGCGTTGATGCGGTTGTTGGGCGATATTCTTTTCAAGTTTGGCCATCTACATTATCCTCAGATCGGATCTTTTCGTAGACCTCCTTGAGGAGATGCTTGCTTACCGCCTCTCGGAATTGATCCTCGTTCATGAATTTCGCCGTAATCTCTTCGTTCTGGTCCATCCGGTCTATGAAGAGCCCCTCCAAAGCCTTGCGAAAGACGTAGCCGAAGTTCTCCATCGTATTGGCGAGCGCCGCCTGGCGGAGGTTGCTATCCGATACCGCGTCCTCCCGGATCGATTCGAAGAACAGCTGGTCACCAGGACGGAAGTCCGTTCCGAACCGCTCATTGAGGATGTCAATCAGCTTGGACAGTTCGATTTCGTCTCCCCGCGCAACACCCGTTCCTACGGATGTGGGACCCGAAACCTCGTAGCGGGCGCCGGGCTCCATCACAATTGACCCTTCGCCGATCTTCTGCAGGCGGTAATACTTCAGGGCCACATCGTCGTTGAAGTTGTAGACCGGGCCCCGGTCGCCTCTCGGCAGCTTGGTCAGCAGGAACCGGATGTACGAATAGAGCTTCTCGAGGTCGGTGTCCTGGAACGGGATCACCTGTGACATGAAGGAATAAAGGTTCCTATAGGCCACGAGCGTCTTGCGGAATTCCTCCCGGACATCCTCTTCCAGGTCGTTATAGCGTCCCACCGCCGGATCGATGCAGGCATTCATCCTGGCATGATCCGCCGTTGTCTGGTTTGGTTTTGGCTTATAGAAGACCTTGCAGAACTCCTCGACCTCGGCCTTGTAATAAACCTGGTGGCCGTCGAGCTTGGCCTGCAGTTCATATAGCTGCTGTGGTTCGGCACGCTCGCCGATAAGCGTCTGCTCATAATAGGGCTGAAAGGCCTTGAGAATTTCATCCGGCTCATTCACGAAATCCAGGACAAAGGTATCCTCCTTACCGGAATGCGTCCGGTTGAGACGCGAAAGCGTCTGCACGGCCTGTATGCCTGACAGGCGCTTATCCACATACATCGTGTGAAGGAGGGGTTGATCAAAGCCGGTCTGATACTTCTCCGCGACGAGCAGCACCTGGTATTCCTCTGTTCCGAAACGCTCGGGCAGTTCCTTCTCCTTGATGTGCTTGCCCTGGGCGTCCACGTTCATGCCGGATTCCGTGTATTCTGCGCCTGCTGCGTCGGGGTCGATCACGGTCCCGGAAAAGGCCACCAGCGTTTTGATGCCCGCGTAGCCTTTGTCTTTAATGTAATTGTCAAAGGCCTGTTTGTACCTGACCGCGTGAAGACGGCTGGAAGTCACCACCATGGCCTTGGCCTTGCCGCCGATCTTGTGCATCGTGAAATGCCGGAAATGCTCGACCATGACCTCGGTCTTCTGCGCAATATTGTGCGGGTGCAGGCTCATGAATCGCGCCAGTGCACGCGCGGCCTTGCGCTTGTCCACCTGCGGGTCATCCTCGATTGACTTGATCAGCCGGTAATACGTCTTGTATGTCGTGTAATTCTGGAGCACGTCAAGGATGAAGCCCTCATCGATGGCCTGGCGCATGCTGTAGAGATGGAAGGGATTCGGCTTGCCGTCCGCGCCGGGTGTGCCGAAGACCTCCAGGGTTTTGTATTTGGGCGTTGCCGTGAAGGCAAAGAAGCTGATGTTGGGTTGATGCCCGCGCTTGGCCATGGTCTTGAGGATTTCCTCTTCATAATCGGGCAGCCCTTCCGCCTCGGCTTTTGCCCTGACCTCTTCCTTGATGGCTGCGCCGGCGAGCACGCCC
>FWPV01011535.1_pt1 | contig 14026 bp, 14 predicted proteins | sample 2228371 | NCBI WGS metagenome assembly FWPV01 (sample SAMEA103939776, study PRJEB20133) | metagenome
AGCCCGAACAGGCGCGAACGTATGCTGGAGTGGGCACGGCGGTGCTGTTCGCCAAGAGCCTCGCGCTGAACGAGGAGGTCTATCTGGCGATGCGCTCGCGCGGTTTTGACGGCGATCTGCGTCGGGCATATCCGCGGGGCTGGGACGTCCGAGATACGCTCTGGCTCGTGGTTGCCGTGCTGTGGGTAATCGGCGCGTTCTGGATAGGGGGCAGGTATGGAGGCTAAGGAGCTGCTGTACGAGTGCAAGGATGTGCATTATGTGTATCCGGACGGCACGCCTGCGCTGGCGGGGGTATCGTTTCAGGTCTGGCGCGGCGACCGCGTGGCGATTCTGGGCATCAACGGCAGCGGAAAGTCCACGCTGTTGCGCCTGCTGAACGGTTTGCTGGAGCCCGCTCGTGGGGAGGTAAGGTTTGCGGGCACGCCCCTCACCGAGCGCAACCTGCTCCAGCCTGCCTTCGGGCGGATGTTCCGGCAGAGGGTGGGCTTTGTGTTTCAAGACGCGGATGCGCAGCTGTTCAACCCGACGGTGTGGGATGAGGTGGCTTTCGCCCCGCGCCAGATGGGGCTGTCGGAAGAGGAGGTACGCGCCCGCGTCACCGACACGCTGAACCTGCTGGGCATTGCACACCTGGCGGAGCGCGCACCCTTCCGCCTGAGCGGTGGCGAGAAGCGAAAGGTAGCCATCGCCTGCGTGCTGAGCATGAATCCCGAAGTGCTACTGATGGACGAACCCATCGCGGGATTGGACCCCCGCATGCAGGCATGGCTGGTGAACACGCTGAAACTCCTGCACGAGGCGGGGAAGACCCTCATCATCGCCACGCACAACCTGCACCTTCTGCCGGACATCGCCGACCGCGTGCTGATTCTGTCGGAGGAGCACCGCCTGATAGCAGACCTTCCGCTTTCACAGGCGCTGGCGGATACGCAAATGCTGGTTCAGGCTGGGCTACTGCATGAGCACCTGCACGCGCACGGAGACACAGTGCACACCCACCTGCACGGACATGAGCACCATCACTGAGTGGGGCTTCCGCTCGATTTGACAAAATGCGAGAGGGTATTGTATAATATGCGTCGGTTGGGTGGCCCCATCGTCTAGCGGACTAGGACACCTGGTTCTCAGCCAGGAGATCGGGGGTTCGAATCCCCCTGGGGCTACCAACATATTTTCCACCTCGAACACCTTTGCTCCCGTTCTCGGGGGCGGATGCGGATTGAAACGGGCTACCGTTTTTATTTCACGAGCTGCAATATCTGCCGGAAGGCGTCGGTACCTGCCTCGCCCAGCCATTCGTATATCACCGACTCGGCGCAGGTAACCACGACCCCCGCATGACGCAGACGGCGCATCGCAATCTGCCAGTTCTCCCGCGAGCGGGAGCTGACGGAATCCTCCGCCACCTGCACGTGGAACCCGGCTTCCTGAGCGTCCAGCGCAGTCTGCATCACGCAGATATGCGCCTCCACCCCACACACCACCACCTGCGTGCGCTCGCTTGCCATCAGCGCGGTGCGGAACGGCTCGGAGCGGTAACAGCTGAAGCACATCTTGTCGACAGGCTCACACCCCTCTGGGAGCACCTCGGCGATTTCGGGGATAACACCGCCCATCCTCTGCGCGTACTGCAGGGTGGCAATCACCGGCACCTGCAGTATTCTCGCGGACTGGATGAGCAGACGGCAGTTGTTCACCACGCGCTCGCGCTCGAAAAGATGGCGCAGGAACGGCTCCTGCATGTCCACCACCACGAGTACCGAGCTTTCCGCCCGTAACACCTGCGATGTCTGAGCCATGCGCACGCCTCCTCACGTTATCCGTTTTCCAGATAGAGCAAACGCTGACAGTTCTCGCACTGCACGATCTGCCCGCTCTTGATGGCGCGGAGTGCACTCGCGCTGAGACGGGTATGGCACACCACGCACGACTCGCCCTCCACGCGCGAGATACCGATGCCTCCGTGCCGCTGGCGGATGGCTTCGTATCGCTGGAGCAGTTGCTGGTCGCATTGGGCAGCCAGCTTTTGTCGCTCAGCCTTCAGCTTCACGCCTTCTGCCTCCAGCTTGCGCTTCTCCGCCTGATACGCCTCCAGGTGTTGCTGGTATGCCTGCTCTGCCTCCTCTTTCTGCACTCGCGCACGTTCCACTGCCTGTCGGGCAGATTCGACGGCGTCCATCAACTGCAGTACCCGCTCGTCGAGCCGGGCGCGCTGGCGTTTGAGCGCCTCCACTTCCTTCTCCAGGTTTTCCAGCTCCTTCGGATTGCGCACGGTTCCGCTCCAGAGCTTTTGCTCGAAGTTCTTCAGCTTTTCCTCTACCGATTGCAGTTCCAGCTCGGCGTCGTGCAGGTCGGCGGTGAGGCGTTTGTGTTCCGCCGATGCCTTTTCGTAATTGACCGCTGCCGACTCCGCCGCCTGTTTGAGCGCATCGCCAGCGTCCAGCTTGCGCAATCGCGAGACCACATGTGCCAGCAACACATCCAGTTTTTGCAGTTCATACACCTGCTTCAGCAGTTCAGTCATGTCCGCCTTGCCTCCGCTCTGGTTTTGCACGCTCTGCCTCTTTCGGGAAGACGACCTCCGCGCAGATGCCTTCCTCACAGTTGAACAGGTCAAAGGTTCCACCCAGCCCACCGCGCACCAGGTCATCCACGATGCGCAAGCCGAGCGAGGTGGTCTTGCGCGGGTCAAAGCTTTCGGGTAGCGGCTTGCCGTCGTTCACCACCGTCAGGCGGTAGCGGTCGGGTTCCTCGTGGATGTTGACGATGATGCATCCGCTGTCCAGTTCCGCGAAACCGTGCTCCACGGCATTCTGTATCAGCTCATTCAGGATGAGTGCAAACGAGGTCGCCTGCTGGAGGGGCAGAAGGAAGTCGTCGCCTACCACGCGCGTGGTAATCTGCTTCTGGGGCGGAATCAATGCCTGCTGGATGTGAAACAGAATGGTCTCCGCCAGCCGTTTGATGGGAACCATATCGAGGTCTTCGCGTGAAAGCAGATCGTGTACGGTGGCAATCGCAAGGATGCGGTTGAGACTGTCGTTCAGCAGCTCTCTGGCGCCCGCGCCCTCTGCGTAATACATCTGCAAACGCAACAGGCTGGCGACCTGCTGGAGGTTGTTCTTGATACGGTGGTGCATCTCCTGCAGGATGGCGGAGCGCAGGCTGAGACGAGCATGTTCTACGGCGACCGCTGCCTGGTTCGCCAGCGCCATCAGCACGTTGAGCTCCTCTTCGGTGAAGTGGTGGGGACGGTCGGTGTAGCAGCTCAACACGCCCAGCGTCTGACCCTTGGTTCGCAGGGGGATACACGCCAGCGAACACAGCCCCTCGCGCGCCGCGATGTCCGCGAAACGGTACTGCGGATGCTCCTTCACGTCCAGCACGGTGATGATGCGCCCCTGTTGTGCGGCTCGCCCCGCGATGCTGTCGCCCAGTGGCACGTTCGGTTTGTTGACGTATTCCTGGCTCTTGCTCGACGTCGCTTTCAGCACCAGCTCGCGCCTCTCCTCGTCTATCAGCATCACCGTGCAGACCCGGTATCCCATCGCCTGCGCGGTCATGTTTACCAGAAACTGCAGAATCTCTTCCAGATACAGGTTGCTGGCGATTTGCCGGGTGATTTCGGTGAGGGTGGACACCTGTTCCGCGCGTCGCTCCAGCTGCTGGAGGCGGCGCGATCGCTCGATAACGCCTGCCACCTGCGCGGCGATGTTGGACAGAATGCGCACCTGATTGCGCGTGTACTCGTGCGGTCGATGGGTGCGTACGTTGATCACGCCGATCACCTCGTTGTCGTGCAGGAGAGGCACGGCGAGCATCGACTCATACTCACCTTCGCGGATTTCGGGGAAGAACTTGAAGCGGTGGTCTTTGTACGCCTCGCGGGGCACGGCGACGTAGCGCTTTTCCCGCGCCACCCAGCCGGTGATGCCCTCGCCCACCTTCAGGCGGATTTTGCCCACCATCGGGCGTGCCTCCTCATCGGCGGCGCGAAGCACCAGCTCGGTGCGGTTCTCGTTCATCAGGAAGATGTGGCACGATTCGGTGCCGGTGAGACGCAGAGCCACCTCCACCAGCGCGTTGAGCGTCTCTTCCACGTCGAACGCCGACCCTACCGCCGCGCCGATGCGACGAAGGGCGTCCACCTCTGCCTCTTGCTCCTGCAGCTGTTCGTGCAGTTGCTCGATCAGTTGCTGAGCCTCCACCAGCTGGCGCTCTTTCAGCTGCAGTTCCTCGACAAGGCGCTGGATGTCCTCTTCGGAATCGGTTCGCGCCTCTCGGCGGAAGAGGCGCATCGTTTTGCGCAGACGCAGGTTGGGTTTGAAGCGCATGATACCCTACACGCTGTGCGCAATGATGATGGCTTCGGCGATTTCCTTCATCGACTTGCGCGTGTTCATACTCTGTACCTGAATACGCCGGAACGCCTCCTGCTCCTTCAAGCCGTACTGGTCCATCAGGATGCCCTTGGCGCGCTCGATCAGCTTGCGGGTCTCCAGCTTGTCCTCCAGCTCGTTGACCTCCTCCTCCAGCGCCAGGAACTCCTTGTAGCGCGAGATGGCGATTTCGATGGCGGGACGCAGGTCACTCTCGCGGAACGGTTTGACCAGATAGGCGAAAACGCCCGCTTCCTTCGCGCGGTTGATGAGGTCCATGTCGCTGAAGGCGGTCAACAGGACGACTGGGGCAATCTTCTCGCTGTTGAGGATGTTCGCCGCATCGATACCGTCCATGCCGGGCATCTTGATGTCCAGAATGGCGACATCGGGCTTCAGGGTGCGCGCGGCTTCCACGGCGGACACGCCATCACCTGCCTCCGCCACCACCTCGTAGCCCAGCGCCTCCAGCATGTTCTTCAGGTCCAGGCGGATAATCGGTTCGTCGTCGGCTATCAAGATACGCAACGTGCCATTGCTCATCCGTTTCGCTCCCTCCTCAGGCTTCATGACGGTCAGCTTGCCACATTGTCTTTATTATATGCTCTGCACAGGGGCGGATGCAACCGCTCTTCGCTGGAGTCTCGTTACCTCCTCCGCGATGACCTGCACAGCATAATCTATCTCTTCCACCGTGTTGCCTCGCCCCAGGCTCAGGCGGATGGTGCTCATCGCCTCCTGTTCACTCATGCCCAGCGCCAGCAACACGTGCGACGGCTCGACGGATCCGGCACTGCACGCCGCCCCTGCCGACGCCGCCACCCCACGCCGATCCAGCGCTATCAGCAAACTCTCTGCCGAGATGCCGGGGAAGGTGACACTGAGAATGCCCGGGTGACACCGTTCGGGATGCCCGTTGAAACGGATGTCAGGCAACAGATTGTGCAGACGCTGGCGCAGATGGTCACGCAGGCTGGCGATGCGCTGTGAGGCGTCGGCGTACCGTGTTCGACACAGCTCCACCGCCTTCGCGAAGCCCCAGATGCCCGCAACGTTCTCCGTGCCCGCCCGCAGTTCGCGTTCCTGTGCGCCACCTACCAGCAGGGGGGCAATCTTCACGCCGCCGCGCAGATACAGCGCGCCCACGCCCTGCGGACCGTACACCTTGTGCGCGGACACGGACAGCATGTCTACGCCCAGCTCGTCCACCTTCACGTCCAGCAAGCCGAAGGTCTGGACGGCGTCGCAGTGCAACCATACTCCGCGCTCGCGGCAGATGTGAGCAATCTCGGCAATGGGTTGGATAGTGCCCACTTCGTTGTTCGCGTGCATCACGCTGACCAGCCATGTGTCGTCGCGCAGGGCGCGGCGCAGGTCGTCCGGGTCTACCATGCCGTGCGAATCGACAGGCAGGTAGGTTACCTCCCAGCCTTCCTCCTGCAGTCGCCGGCAGGCAAACAGCACAGCGTGATGCTCGATGGCGGTGGTGACGATGTGTCGCCTGTGCGGTGGCGCCACCCGAGCCGCACCCAGAATCGCCCAGTTGTCGCTTTCGGTGCCGCTGGAGGTGAAGAACACCTCCGCGTCGAGGCAACCGAGCGCGTCGGCGATGGTCACCCGCGCCTCGTCCAGCAGGTCGCGGGCACGCCTGCCGAACAGGTGCAGGCTGGAGGGGTTTCCCCAGCATTCCGCCATCGCCCACGCCATCGCCTCGCGCACGGTAGGGTCGGTGGGTGTGGTGGCTGAGTGATCCAGATAGACGGTTCGCATCTCGCTCATCGGAAGGATTATACCCTGTGGGCAGGAAATTGCGCCTTCGAACACGAAGCGCATGATGTGTTGCCGAAAAGGAGGGCAGGAACGGTGGAAATCGGCGTGATTAACGGCTTGACCAACGGCGGTCGGTGCTTCGACCACGTGGCGCAGTTCGGGCTGACGGTGTGTCAGCTTTCCTGCTGGGACACTTCGCTGGCGACGCGCGAGGTAGCACAGACCGTGAGGGAGGAGTCGGCGCGGACGGGCGTGAGGGTGTGTGCGGTGTGGGCGGGCTGGAGCGGTCCCGCGGAGTGGAACTTCACACGGGGCCCGGTGACGCTGGGGCTGGTTCCCCCCGAGTATCGGGCGCAAAGGGTAGAGGAGCTGAAACGGTGGGCGGACTTCGCTTCGTGGATCGGGGCGCCTGCCATTATCACACATTGCGGTTTCATCCCCGAAAACATGACCGACCCCGAATACCCGCCCGTGGTGGACGCCATCCGTGAGGTGGCGGAGTACTGCGACCGACTGGGCATCGGCTTCTGGTTTGAGACGGGGCAGGAGACTCCGGTGGTGCTGTTGCGCACGATCCAGCGCGTGGGCACAGACAATCTCGGCATCAACCTCGACCCGGCGAATCTCATCCTCTACGGGAAGGGCAACCCCATCGACGCGCTGGACGTGATTGGCAAGTATGTGCGTAACGTGCATGTAAAAGATGGGCTGTACCCCACCGACGGTGACCATCTGGGTAGAGAGGTACCGGTGGGGCAGGGCAGGGTGCGCTTTCCCGAGTTCCTGAAACGGCTGAAGGAGATTGGCTTCGACGGCGAGCTGATCATCGAGCGCGAGATCAGCGGTGAACAGCAGATTCGCGACATTCGGCAAGCGGTCACCGACTTGCAGAGATGGTTGGAGGATATTGAACGATGAAAGACCTCGTACTCTTAGCCATAGACACCGCCCGACAGCAGGGCGCGACCTATGCCGACGCACGCATTGTGCGCACGCGAAGGCAGAATATCGCCTGTGAAGACCAGCGCGTGAGCCAGCTGGCGGACAGCGAAGACTGGGGTATCGGCGTGCGGGTGATAGCCGACGGCGCGTGGGGCTTCGCGGGCACGTCTGACCTGAGTCGTGAGGGCGTCCAGCGTGCCGCAGTGGAAGCGGTGGCTATCGCCCGAGCCAGCGCGCGGGCACGTCGGAGACCTGTTCAGCTGGCGCCGGAGCCGGTGCATCAGATGAGCTTCCGCTCGGCGTGCGACATCGACCCGTTCACCGTGCCCATCGACCAGAAGGTGGGGCTACTTCTGCAGATTAACGCATCTCTGTTGAAGCATTCGGGCATCAAGAAGGCGAACAGCTACATGCTGTTCAAGCGAGAGGAGCGGTGGTTCGCCAGCACGGAAGGTTCGGTGATGGACAGCGTTATCTACACCACCGCGACGGGCTACACTGCCACTGCCGTGGGCGAGGGCGACGCGCGGAGTCGCACCTACGCACCACCGCCGATGACGAAGGGGTACGAGAACATCCGCGCGGATGACCTGCTCGCCAACACCGAGCGCGTGGCACAGCAGGCTCTGGAGCACCTGAAGGCGCCCGAAGTGGACGATATGGTCACCGATCTGGTGCTGGACCCGCTGAACCTTGCGCTGACGATGCACGAGTCGGTCGGGCATCCCTCCGAGCTCGACCGTGCTCTGGGCTACGAGGAGTCGCTGGCGGGGCGCAGTTTCGCCACCCCGGACAAACTGCATCGCCTGCAGTATGGCTCGCCTATCGTGAACTTTGTGGCGGACAACACTCTGCCCGGCGGTCTGGCAACGCAGGGCTTTGACGACGACGGCGTGGAGTGCCAGCGGTGGTATATCGTCAAAGATGGCGTTTTCTGCGGCTACAGCACCAGCCGCGAGGTGGCGGCGGAAATCGGGATGCCGCGCAGCACCGGCTCTACCCGCGCCGACCACTGGGGCAGTATCCCCATCGTGCGCCAGCCCAACCTGTCGCTGATGCCGGGCAAGGAGCCGCTGTCTCCAGAAGAGCTGATCGCCGACACCAAAGACGGCATCTATATTGAGGGCATGGGCAGTTTCTCGATCGACCAGATGCGACAGAACTTCCAGTTCGGTGGCGACGCCTTCTGGCGCATCAAGAACGGCAAACTGGTGCACATGCTGAAGAACGTCACCTACCAGAGCATCACCGAGAAGTTCTGGAACTCGTGCGATGCCATCTGCGACGAGCGCTTCTGGGTGCCCAACGGCGTGCTGAACTGCGGAAAGGGCGACCCGATGCAGATTGCGCAAATGACGCACGGCGCCGCCACCGCCCGATTTCGGCAGGTTCAGGTAAGACGAGCGAGGTGACCCTTACCCCGGCGTGCGGCAGGTTATGCCCCTCTCCTGCGAGGAGAGGGGCATGGTTCGTCAGTCATCCCCCATCGCGCCGAAGTGGCGTACCAAAATGCCGAAGTCGAACAGGGTGACCTCCTGGTCGCCGTCCAGGTCGGCAACGGGGTTCCAGTTGCTGTCGCCGGGCATACTGCCGAACGCGGCGACCAGCTGTCCGAAATCGAACAGGGTGACCTCGTTATCTCCGTCGATATCGCCGGCGGTCAAGGAGAAGTTCACCTCGGCGCCTTCGCTGATGGCGACGTTTGGCAAGGTCTGTCGCAAGAAGCGCGGCGCTTTGGCGGAGAGGTCGACCGTGCCCTGCAACTGCGTCTCGAAAGAGTATCTGCCTTCCTCATCCAGATTCACCACGTGCGTCTCCAGGGGGTCGGTGGAACCGGGGTGGCGCAGTTCGATGGTGACGGGTACAGTGGTCTTGTCCCCGGTGTAATCCCGAAGTTCCACCCTGCCGCTGATGGTCGCGCCGGGCGGGGTGGCTCTGCCCTCGATGGTGAAGCTCAAATCCTGCTCGGTGTTCCAGCCCCCGCCGACCGGGTTGCCGCCGAACCCCCAGCCGCCGCCCGGGTTATGCAGGTAGAACGGCTCGCCTCGGGTGGGGCTGGTGCGCAACCAGAACCACTGTCCGCCATCGTTGCCCGTGCCGTCGCGGTTCAGGTCGAAGGGGCGTCGTACCCATGCGCTGAGGTAGTAGGTGCCCGGAGGCAGATAGAAACCACCGAGCTCGAACACCAGATCCGCCCGTCGGCGCTGGGGCCAGGCGCCCGGCTCCAGCACTACCTCCGTGCCGATGGCAACCACGTCCAGCACATCCACGTGCGGGGCAGGGGAGATGGACAGATACACTCCCAGATTGTACGACGGCGTGCCCTGCTCACTGCCGTACACGGTCACGCGGCCGATCCACCAGCCCGGTTCGGGCACGATGAAGTCATCGAAGAGCCAGACCGAGAACGGCTGGCTATCGCGGTCGGTGAAATCCTGCGCGGGACTGCCGAGGCTGACGCCGTCCCACGGCTGGTCCCACAGGACGTCGGCGCGCGGGGCGGATACCCCCATCAGAAGCAATCCAATGCACGCCAGAACAAACCGCTTCATCCTTTCCTCCCCCTTCCTGATGGAAGATGAACGATGCGTTGACAGGTTATCATGCCGGGAGAGGAAAGTCAACTCGTTACATCACCTCCTCTATCTCCTTGTCCCTGCCGGGGTAGGGCAGGAACATCGTATTGAGCAAGGTGCCCGCCGGATGCGGCTTGGCATGTCCATCGCAAAACAGCACGTTGCTTGCCCTGTTGTGTCGGCAGGCAACTGGTATCATACAGTTAAATGTCGGCTCAGCCTCCTTGCAGACCCGCTCGGGACTGCAAGGTATCGGCGAATCCGGGGGCCAGTCGGTGTTGCCGTGATGCTGAGGGGACGTGGCGCGGAACTCTGGATCAAGCTCGTTCTCCACCAGTAAAACCACCGCCGCCGGATTAGTTACCTTGCTCTCGTGTATGCACCCCGCAAAGCAATGACCAAGCGTATTGTTCATGGCGTAACTGAGCCTGCTGGTGCGTGCATCTGGGTCTGATGGACACATATACACCTGCAGGTTGCGCACATACGGGTACAGAGAGCCTTGTTCGGGATACAGGGTTGTATCATAGAACCCCGCTACCCAACCTCGAGGAAAGTCGCGGTGAAGCTCTGGTATAGAGCAATCCACAGAGAAGGGATACCAGCCGTCGTAATCTTGCAGGTACATCCGGAACGCTGCACCTAGTTGCTTGAGGTTGCTCACACAGTGCGAACTGCGCGCCGACTCCCGTGCGCGCGATATAACTGGAAAGGCGATCGCAGTCAGCACGGCGATAATCGCAATCACCGTCAGCAGCTCGATGAGGGTGAAGGCACTGCTACATCGCCGCAGACGGCAACTGATAGTGCTGGTTTTTGACATCATTGTCCGCCACCTCCTTCGGATTCGTAGCCCAGTTTCTGTAGGGCACGCTCCGCTCCTTGCCGTACCAGCGGAGCGGGGTCACTAAGCATACGCCGTAGCGCGGGGATGTCTTGTGCGCTGCCGAGCCGCCCAATGCCCGACACCGCATATTGCCGCACGAGTGGGTGCGGGTCATTCAGGGCATGGTGCATCACCTCCAGCGCCTGCTTCTTCTGCTCAGGCGTTTGCACCCGGAACATGGCAGTGATGGCGCGCGTACGCACCAGTGGATCGGGGTCGGAGGCGAGCCGGACCAGCTCGTGGAACTCGCTGGCGGTGTAGCCCTGTGCCTCCGGCTTGTGCTGGAGTTGCTTCACCCGCTCAAAGGGGTCTGTGGCAGGGGGCGGTTGTCGCCATACCCCCGTGCGCAGGAGAACTACCCCGCTGACCACCACGACGAGCCCCAGAACTATTGCCGCTACAACTGCCGGCTGCCTCCGATTGTTCATTAGGGGTCACCTCCTCGTAAGAGTCATCCGCTGCAGGCATCGCAGTAAGCATATCCGTATTCGCGACACTTCAGCCCCAGCATTCCGCTACAGCATCCGTTTTCACAGCAACACCGATCAACCTCATCCTGACATCGCGTGGGGTCGTTGGGGAATCTTCGACAGCCCCATATACCGCAGGAAACGCCCACGTGAATACATCCGTAGGTTAAAGGGGCTACCGATAGCTGTCCCTCACAGCCACAGTCACCGTGTACCCCCCCCCACGTTTAACTCTGTGACCGATTGTGCCTGCCAGCACTGCGGCTGCTCCCACCACTATCACTGCAATCGCCGCTACCATTTTGCCTGTTTTCATCTATCGCACCCTCCTTCGAAGATGGTGGAAGACCTCTTGCGCTGTTCAAGTCTTCCACTATAGATCCCGACACGAGATCGTGATTTGGTGATGTCAGCGCAAAGTACTGGAAAAACTGCCGGCGAAGCTCGCAGGCATACCTCTTAACCGTGCGCACAGAGACCGCCATCTGCTGGGCGCACTCGCTGTGAGTGTGTCCTTCCAGCCGCAGGATCACCAGCTTGCGCAACCGACTGGGCAGAGATTGGACGAACCGCATGGCGTCAATATTGCTGACAATCTCGTCCTCGTTGGGTGAAGGGCGGCTAGGTGTCGCGTCAATGTGATGAGCTAGGAGCTGAAGACGACGTGCCTCTCGACGGATGAGCTCTTTGGAGACATCACGCGCTTTAATCCAGAGAACCCACTTCGAGGGCTGTTCCTCTTCCCAAGGGTAAGCGCCCCGCACGTGCTGGTAGCGCAATAGCACCTCAGAGACGCTGTCCTGCGCATCTTCGGAACTTAAGCCGTGCGCGCGGCAGTAGCGAACGGTTCGCGCTATCCATTCGGCACTTCCTATTTTTTCCATCAGCACCCTCCACTGCCGACAGACGGGCTGTCAGTTGTTGGCTCGCATCTCTAAAAGGCGTGCGAGGGCGCTATACAGCAACAAGAGCCTCTACGGCTTAATCGAATCGAAATATCTCTTCACCGGCTGGCGGTATTCGGGCGGGATGGTCTCGCGCTGGAGGGCACTCTCCGCCGCGCGTCGGTACTGGATGTAAACGTCGTAGCTGGGCGCACCACTTTGAACGGCATCGGGCGCCCCACGTGTGACAAACGCCGGAGTGTCGCCCGGACCGGTGGCTAAGCCGGGCACGTGCGTCGGTTTGCCACCCGGCACGTTCAATCGGGCGGTGTTCGCATCCTGCTGGGGGCGATACTCCAGCTGGTCTCGTTTGGGACCTGTGGCAGGCGTGCCCGGTCCCCCACCAAAGCGCTTCTCGTGAGAGTTCAACGCCACTGGAAGCCCACCCAGCTCGGACTTCAGCGCGCCGAGCATCAGCACCATCTGCTCCCACTGCCGGGCGTCCAGTGCACACGCGCCCGCGGACTGGCACGCCTTGCAGGCTTTTTGCAGGCACACCATCGCCTCCTGCAGGTCTTCCAAACGCAGATTCTTCAGCGCCTCCAGCAGTTCTCTGGAGACCTCATCCAGATTGGTATCCTTCAACGCCTCGGCGAGCTGGCGCATCAGCTCCTCCAGCTTCTGGCGCTCTTCGGGGGAGAGTTTGTTCCACTGTTCGGTAATCTGCTGGAGTAGTTCTGCCAGCTTCTGCGCGTCCTGTTGCGAGAGCGCCAAAGCCATCTGCATCGCCATCTCGTTGGCAAAGGGGGTCGCGGACTTTGGCTTCGTGGTGGTCGCCTCGCGGATGGGGGCAGGGGTGTTTTGACCTTCTTTCATCTTCAAATCAGCGGTTTGCAGGCGTGTGCCCAGCTCGCGCTCCAGCTTTGCTTGCTGGATTTGCTGTTGCACGGTGCGTGCGCTCAGGAACTGGTCGGCAGCTCGCTGGAGCGGCTTGCCCGAATTTGCCTGCGCCAGTCTGCGCTGTTCCTCTTCCGCCTCTCGCTGGAGTCTGGACAGCTTGACCAGCGCATCGCGCTTGCTCATGCGGGCGCGTTGCATCTGCTTCGCCAACTCGGAAAGCTGCGCAGACAGTTTCTGCATCTTCTCTGTGTCCTGACCGCTCGCCTGCTTGCGCCACTCCTTTGCCAGCTGTTCCGCACGTTCGCCTGCCGAGCGCAGAGCCTGCTTCTGCTGTCGCGTCTGTGGGGACTGCAGCCATGCGATGTCGGGAGCGAACCAGAAGAAGGTCGCCAGCGCGGTGAAGACCAGCGCCAGCCACAGGGTTCGGGGGACGGTGATACGTGCCAGACGGTGCAAGTCCAGCGTCTCTGCCGTTCGTTCGGCGTCCTCCATCTGCAGGCGTTCCATCTCGCCCTGCATTTCCCGCGCCGATAGCCACTGCGCCGTGCTGAGCCGTTCCTGCGTGCGCGCCTGTCGGTCAACCCACAGCGCCACCTGCTCTTCGCTCACGCGCCGCAGAGCTCCGATGAGCGCCCCCGTCAGCGTGCACACCGCCACCAGCCCGGCAGGATAGCCAAAGGGCACGTCCCAGCGCATCGCCCACGCCAGCGCCAGCCACACACTGCTGACACCTGCACCTGCCAGCCAGCCCAGACACAGCCCCTGCAGAGCGTAGCCCAGCCGCGCCCGGCGCGCGGTGTGTCGGATAACCTGTTGCCACGTCGTGGTTGGAACCGCCAACGTCCTCGCCCCCTTGTTGCGCTTTCTTTCAGTTTACATCACGCGGTGCAATCATTGCAAGCATTATGCCAGCCCGGCAAACCGCGCCAGCCGCGCCAGCCCGACTATTTCTCCGGCGCTCGCCCGGGTGCGTCCCGCATACGCCCGCTGAGCGTCCTGATACAGCGCACGCGCCGTCGCACGCGACACCTGCCGACACAGACAGAGCCACATCCCCACCGAGTGGGGCATATTCTCTGCACCGTCGCCCCGTCCGCCCACGTCGCCTGCCCACGAGCCGTCGGATCGTTTCACCTTCAAGAGCCACGTTCCCGCGAAGCGCTCGGCATCTCGACGGTCAAACACGATACCGTGAACCGCACACCGCACGGCGAAC
>FWPV01011536.1_pt1 | contig 14026 bp, 13 predicted proteins | sample 2228371 | NCBI WGS metagenome assembly FWPV01 (sample SAMEA103939776, study PRJEB20133) | metagenome
TCCGCGTCCTTGTTCATGCTCGCCAGGCAGGGGTAGTGATGATGCAGCATGCCGGCGGCCTCGACGGCCTGGTCCACGGGCGTGCCCGTAAGCCCTTCGGCCACATGGCGGGCGCAGCCGCAGGCGGCGTCGCGCACGACGTCCAGGCACTCGATCTTTCCCTGGCGGACCTCGGCGCGGAAGGCCGGGCGGCCGAAATGCTCGGCGAAGCGCCGGATGAGGGGGTCGGCGTATGGGGTCACGAGCGGGGTCCGGTTGTAGGCCTCGCAGGTCAGGGAACAGAACGGCTTGGGGAAGGCGGCGGCGACCCCCATCGCCTCCAGCCAGCCCTTCAGCTGGCGGGCCAGGCCAGGGGGGAGCGACTCGTTGCGGTCGATGGGGGCAATGACCGCTCTGGCACCCGTCAGGCGCACCACGTCGGGGATGAGCTGCGCCAGGCCAGGGACCTCGCCCAGGACGAGGACCAAGTCTGCGGAGGGCAGGCTAGCCGGGAGGTAATCCTCCGGGTAATCGACGACAGGCGGCAGGAAGGCGGGCGCGGCCCAGGCCTCCACTGCCCAGTCGCTCGGGGCATGGCGGCGAAGGTTGTCGGCGATGCGCTCTCCCCAAAGCCCCTGGGTCACGGCCAGGAGGCGGAAGGGGTCGGACAGGGTCGTCTCCCTGTTGTCCATCCAGATCCCAGGATCACCCGCCCACGTGTCCACTCATCATGGCCGGGACAATCCAGACTGGGCCAGTGGGGAATGTCACACTTTGCTGCGGCAGTCCATCATAACCGAGGACGAGGCCGCGCGTCCGGCTACCTTGCCCCCCCCGGGTGCCAATCGGAGGCAAACACTCCAATTGTGCGCCCGAAAGCGACGCGAGCCCAAGCCCACGCCTGGCACGGCTCACATGGCCTGCCGGACGGCGGCCAGGACTTCTTCGTAGTCTGGCTCGTCGCCGAGGGCAGGCATGTAGCGCGCGTACACCACCCGATCGTCCCGGCCAACGACGAACACCGCCCGCCGCAGGATGCGCCGTTCCTTGATGAGGCAGCCGTAGCGCATCCCAAACTCCGTCTCGAAGTGGTCGGAGAGGGTGGTCACCCGCTCGACGCCGGCGGCGCCGCACCAGTGCTTCTGGGTGAACGGGAGATCGGTGCTGATGGCAAAGACGACCACCTCCTCGCCCAAGGCGGCCGCCTCCTGGTTGAAGCGGCGCATCTCGCGGTCGCAGACCGACGTGCTGAGCGACGGCAGCGCCGCCAGCACACGGACCTTGCCCCGCGTGCTCGCCAGCGCCTGCACGCTTGACCAGTCTTGCGCAGTCGCGCGGAACTCGGGGGCAGGCTGGCCTTCGATCACGTCGGGCCCGACGATGGTCACATCCCGGCCGTCGATCTTGAGCAAACCGGTTCGTTCCTGCATCGCGGCTCTCCCTGCACTTCTCGTGTGTCCTGTACACCTTCCTCGGACGGACAGGAGCATTCTACCACTGCCGATCGGCCCGCCCTTGCGGCGGCGGCGATTGCCCCCTGTCTCTCGGCGGCTACAATCTCGGGCAGCGGAGGAGAAGGATGTGGCTTGATCCGATGTTCACGCAGGACTGGCTTCAGGACCTTGTGGCCGCGGCCATTACCTTCGCCGTGGCGCTCTTGTGGCTGCGGCTGATGGATGGCCTGGCGCAGCGGGGATGGCTCGAACCGCACCTCAGCCGCAAGATCATCCACATCGGGACCGGCCCGCTCTACGTCCTGTGCTGGAACCTGTTCAGCACGGGAGCGGGAGCGCGCTGGTTGGCGGCGCTCGTGCCCGCGGCCATCACCGCGCAGTTTGTGTTGGTGGGCCTGGGCGTGGTGCAGGACGAGGCGGCGGTGCAGGCCATGACCCGGCACGGGGATCGCCGCGAGATCCTGCGCGGCCCGCTGTACTACGGCATCGTCTTCATCCTGTGCACCCTCCTCTTCTGGCGCCATTCCCCGGTGGGAATCCTGGCGCTGATGCTGATGTGCGGTGGCGATGGCATGGCAGATATCGTCGGACGGCGATGGGGCCGCCGCAAGCTGCCGATGGGAGGGGACAAGTCGTGGGCCGGCTCGGCGGCCATGACGCTGGGCGGCTTCGTCTTCGCCTTCGGCTTCCTCTGGCTGTTCAACCTGCTGGGCAACTTCCAGCCGCCGCTCGAGGTGGGTTGGACCGCAACCAGAGTGGGCGTGATCGCCCTGGCGGCCGCGGCGGTCGAGGCGCTGCCGCTGCGCGATGTCGACAATCTGACGTTGACTCTAACCGGAGTCGTCCTGGGGCTCACGCTCTTCTAGCAGGACGAGGAGGAACACGTTGGGCAGGCCGTCGGGCGTGTGCATCGCAACGAGTCTGTCCGAAGGAGGGTGAACGACAATGGGATCTCAACCTGGAGAAGGCGGTCGCGCCGCCCTCGCCTGGCGGGCCGGGTGCTGAGGCAGGCGAGGGGCATCGGGTACAATACCGGGCGTCAGGAGACCATCCCCCCAGCATCTCACGGGCATCTGGGGAGGGAGAGAAGACCATGGGAAGAGGGACGGCGTTTGGGAAGACGATCCTGATCGGGGATCAGTTCGTGTTGGAGGGTGTGCCGGCGATTGTCTCGGCCATCCCGTTCCAGACCGTGTGCGAGGTGACCCGCACCACGGGGGAGGGCTGGCAGCTGGAGGACAACCGCACGGAAGTGCCCGGCTACAAGGAGAAGAAGAAGGACCAGCAGGCGGCCTCGATCAACCGCATCCTCGAGGTGATGGGGATCGATGCCAAGAAGACGCCGATCAAGATCACGTACGGAGGCGATCTGCTGGCGGGGAGCGGGGTGGGCGCTTCGGCGGCGGTGTGCGTCTCCCTGGCGCGCGCGTTGAACGACGAATTCCGTCTCGGCTACACGATCGAGCAGATCAACCACGTCGGCTGGGAGGGGGAGTTCCCCTATCATGGCATCCCCAGCGGAGTCGACAACACCGCCTCCACGTACGGCGGCATGCTGCTCTTCTGGGTGAAGGACCAGGAGCAGCATTTCGAGCGGATCCAGTGCCCGAAGCCCCTGCACATCGTGCTCGGCAACAGCGGCGTGACGGCCAACACGGCGCTGCTGGATGACTACATCGCCGAGATGAAGGCCAAGGATCCGGTCGGCTTCCAGGCTCGGATGGAGGCGATCCGGGCGCAGGTGTTCGAGATGAAGGCCGCGCTGGAAGGCGGCGACCTGCCGAAGGTGGGAGCCATCATGACGACCAACCATCAGATCCTGATGGAGATGGGTCTGTCGCACGAGAAGCTGGACTACCTGTGCAGCCTGGCCTTGAAGATGGGTGCGCTGGGCGCCAAGGTCACCGGGGGTGGGCGCGGCGGCTACATGAACGCTCTCGTCAGGGACGAGGCGATGCAGGAGGCGATCGCCTCGACCATGGAGGCCGAGGGGTTCAAGGTCATCCGCACCACGATCGGCGGCTGAGATGGGCAAGGACGATTTCCTCCACGAGGTGCGCAAGGGCATCGCCCGGATGCGGGCCGGCGGGCCCGAGGTGGTGCTGGTGCACCACAACGACTCCGACGGGCTGACCTCGGCGGCCATCCTGCAGACGGCCTTCCGCCGCGCAGGCTTCTCCGTCCACCGCATCTGCATCGAACGGGTGCACCCACCCATCGTGCAGCGCATCCACGATCAGTTCCCGCACACCATCTTCTACGTCGACCTGGGCGCGCAAGGGGCCCAGGTGATCTCCGACGCCAACCAGGGCCGGCGCACGACGCTGATCCTGGATCACCATCACCCCAACCGGCCGACCGATCCCACCGTGCTGAACATGGCCACCGAGTTCTTTGGGATGTCCGGGGATATGGACATCTCCGCGTCGACGGCGGCCTACTTCTTCGCCCTGGAGCTCGATCCGGCCAACCGTGACCTGGCCTACTTGGGTGTGCTCGGCGCCGTGGGGGATGAGCACGACCGCGAGGGCGGCCTGGTGAAGGAGAACCGCGAGGCCCTGAGGGACGCGTTGGAGCAAGGGCAGGTGCGGATCGACGTCGACGACAAGGGGAAGGAGATCTACACGCTTCTCCTCTTCGGCGAGCCGCTGCCCATGGCTCCGTTGGGGATCGAGGTCACCTCCTTCGGCGGCGTGGGCTACTACGCCGACGGGCCGGAGCTGGGGATCCGTGTCTGCCTCGAGGGGTTCACCCCGGAGATCCGGCGGCGCCTGCAGGAGCTGCGCGAAATCCAGCGCGCCGCCTATGAGAAGACGACGGCGAGGTTGAAGCGCGAAGGGTTTCGCCAGACGGAGCACATCCAGTGGTTCAGCGTCGGCGACGACTTCGCGCCCATGGGCGTCAAGATCATTGGTGAGTACTGCTGGGACATCCGGAACGAGAGCTTCGTCGACCCGGAGAAGTACATCGTGGGTTTCCAGAACATGGCCAAGGAGGTGCCGGGCGTCGGATCGTTCGAGTGGGCGCAGACGAAGGCCTCGATGCGGCTGCCGACGCCGCTGGAGCACAAGGTCCTGATCGACCGCTCCATGCCCGGCCTGGGCTGGGTCGTGCCCGAGGCCGCCAAGAAGGTGGGGGGCTCCATCGACGCCTGTCATGACTACACGGCGGCGACGATCGTCGACATCGGCCAGGAAGAGCCCCTGGTGATGGAGATGGAGAGGCTGATCCAGGAGGCGTTGGCGAAGAAGTAGCGACGCACCGTCGGCGATGGCCGTCTGCTCCTCCGGCTGTTCGGAGGCCGGAGGGGAACCAGCCGCTCCTTGATCTACTTGCAGCGCTCAGGCGTGAGCCGGAGCGCTGCATTCCCCATCGCACAAGGCCCGCGACAGCGGGCGACTTCACCTGCGCGCCCTTCTGCGACCGTAGTCGAGGGGCGGGTGTTTCATCGTCTTGGGGATCGGCAGGCCGAGCAGGCTGAGGAGTGTGGGTGCCACCCGGAGCTGCGAGACGATCTCGCGGGTATGGCCCTGGCCGGCGCCGGAGGGTGGCAGGAGGTAGAGGGGAACGAGGCGGACGTCGGGTGTCGTCCCGCCGTGGGAGTGGTCGGCGCTCATCCCGTGGTCGGCGGTGACGACGACCGTGTAGCCTCGCTGGTGCCACTCCGGGATGACGTTGGCCAGGATGATGTCCTGCAGGATCGCCTGGTTGCGGTATTCCGGGGCGCTGGCGCCGACGGAGTCTCCCTGGAAATCCATGCCCATGGGATGAACGAGCAAGTAGTCGGGATCGTACTTGCGGACGAGGGTGGCCGCCATGAGGAACACCTCCTTGTCTGGGAAGTTGTCCTCGGTGTAGAAGCGGCCGTGCTGAATCGGGAGCGACGGATCGTCCACCTCGCGGTCATCCACCAGGTCGTAGGGGACGCGGTTGTAGAGCTCGGAGAACCAGTAGTAGGCGGCGGCAGCCGTCGTGCGGCCGTGAGCCACGGCGACCTCGAACACGTTGGGCACGGAGGAGCGGCGGACGATCTGATTGCTGAAGATGCCGTGCTCCGTCACCGGCAGGCCGGTGTGGACGGTCTCGTACATCGGTCGGGACAGCGAAGGGAGTTCTCCCCGCACGGTGAAGCGCGTCCCGCGTCCGGCCTCGATCAGGTGCTCGAGGAATCCCATCCTCTCGGCGGCGACATCATCACGCAGTCCATCGGATAAGACGAGCACGACCTTCATTGGGCCTCTCCTGCGGAGCGGAGGTTCCACCACGGGCGGGGATTGTCTCACACTGGTGGCAGGCGTCAAGGCAAGGGCGCAGGGCCGCCGGATCCCACAGGTATGCGGCGGCCTTGGCGTTCCTCCCCTGCACTTCTCGATCTCGCGCGGCGGGTTCCCCAGCGTCGCCCGCTGCGGGCGGCCAACGTCCCAGGCGATCTGAAGGTGCGGTGTCCATCGCCGGGTTTCTCGAGATATACTGCCGGACAGGTGGTCCATCGCTTGCGTTGGGGTGCCTGGTGCGAGCGCCGCGGACGAAGCCCGTGGCACTCGGTTTCCCCCTCACCCTGCCAGACATCGGTGGAGGTTCGTATGACGGAAGGCTACGCGTACATTCCGGACCTGTCGGCGCAGGTGGGAGAGGTTCCTCCCGACAGCATCCTGAGCCGAACGTTGTTCAGCAGCGACCGCGTCAAGGCGGTCCTGTTCGGCTTTGCTCCTGGTCAGGAGCTCTCGGAACACACGGCATCCGTGCCGGCTATCCTGCACGTCCTGTCGGGCACGGCGCGCCTGACCCTGGGAGGAGACAGCCGACCGGCAGGGCCGGGGACGTGGGTGCACATGCCGGCCTGGCTGAAGCACAGCGTCCATGCCGAGACGTCGGTGGCGATGCTTCTGCTGCTGCTGAGATCGGGAGCGGACGAAGCCTGAGGCGAGAGGGCTCAGCGCGGCTCGTCGGTGGAGGCAAGGGGCAGGATGACGGTGAACGTCGAGCCTCTGCCCTCCACGCTGTGAACGCTGATCACACCGTCGAACCGCTCCACCAGGCGCTTGACGATACTCAAGCCGAGGCCGGTGCCGACGATGCCCGAGCGGCGGGCGTTGCTGGCGCGGAAGAACTCCTCCCACAGATGGGGCATCTCCTCCGCTGGGATGCCGATGCCGGTGTCGCGCACGGTGATCTCCGCCCGGGACGGCTGAGCCGTCACCCGCACCTGCACCCGGCCGCCCGGAGGCGTGTACTTGATGGCGTTGCCGATGAGGTTGCGGAAGATCTGTGTCAGGCCGTCGACCGTGCCGCGCACCACCAGCTCCTCGCTGGGGGCCGTGAATTCCAGGTGGACCTGCTTCTCCCTGGCCTCCTGCGCCAGGGTCTCCACCTCGTGGTGCAGGATGGGCAGCAGGGCCATGGGTCTGGGCGGCTCCTGCAGCTCGACCGTCTTGCTGGCGGCCAGCGCCAGCAGATCGTTGATCAACTCCATCAGGGCGTTCAGGCGCGCTTCCACTCGGGAGAGGATCTCGCGCTGCTGCCGGCTGACGTCGCCGCTCATGCCCTGGAGCAGGACGCGCGTCAGGCTCTGGGCGCTGCTCACCGGCGCCCGCAGTTCGTGCGTCACGGTGCGGACGAAGAGGGCGCGCGCCTGGTCGGCCTTGTGCAGGGCTTCGTGCGCCATGGCGTTCTCGATGGCGACCGCGCCCTGGCTGGCGATGGCTAGGGCGAAGTCGACGTCGGTGGGGGTGAAGCGGTTGGGCTGGTCGGCATAGACGCGCAGCACGCCCATTGGCCCGGCGCGCCCGATGATGGGCACGACGAGCATGCTGCCGATGCCCTCCTCGGCCACATGGCGCGGGTACTGGATGCGGGGATCGGTGGTGGCATTGGAGACGACGATTGGGTGGCCGCTCATCGCCTCGCGATCGAGGGCGCTGCGCGAGAGCAGCACCTCGCCCTTGTTCTGGTAGGCTTCGCTCAGGCCGTAGGCGGCCACCATGGGCAGGCGTTCCCCGGTCTCATCCAGGAGGCGGATCGAGGCGCGCCGCATCGACAGGGCGCGCGCCGCGCTGCGCGCCAGGTGCTGCAGCACGTCCGGCAGGCTCAGGGTGGAGGACACGGCCTGCGTGGCCTGCAGCAGGGCGCCGATCTGGCGTTCGCGTTCGCGCAGGCGGGCCATGACCAGTGCCGCCAGATGGACGGTGGCGAAGGCGGCGATGGCGAAGAAGGACACCTGGGCGAGGATGTAGAGCCCGTCGCGGTGGAGGTCCGGCGGCAGCGCGGGCAGAGTGGCGTAGTGAGGCAGCAGCCCGTGTCGTTCCACCAGGGCGATGCTCGCCAAGGCCGCGGTGCCCAGCGCGAGGTAGATGTAGGGCGAGCGTCCTGGGAGCAGGATGGTGACCATCAGCATGTGGATGAGGAAGAAGGGGATGGCCGGGCTGGTGATGCCGCCGGTCAGGTGGAGGAAGATGGACATGCTGAGCCAGTCGAGAGCGACCTGCAGCACGACGAAGCGGCGCAGGCGCGGCAGGTAGTCTGCCTGCTGAGGCGAGTCGATGCGCCGCGAGAGCCAGGCCAGCACCGCGTTGTAGGCCAGGATGACAGCGCCGACGATGTAGAGCGAGGTCTCGGGGAGGTGAAGGCCGAGCAAGCGGACCGACACCGCGGTCAGGGCGAGCACGAGCCCCCCGGCGGCCCAGCGCGTCAGGATCAGGCGGGAGCTGGCGAGCGCCACCTCGCCGGGCAGGAGAGGGGTGGGTGGGCGAAGGGCAGGCGGCTGTTGGGCCACAGATCGGACTTCCGCTGCGGGGGCAGGGCCCGGCCGCCTAGCGCTTGAGCAGGGCGTCGACTTTCTTCACCAGCAGGTCGGGATCGATCGGCTTGTCTACGAAATCGTCAACCGGAAGGTAGTCCTCCTCGGGGCCGAAGCGGAGGGGCGTGGTGGAGTGGATGGCCGTCAGCATCAGGATGGGGATGTCGCAATAGGCCGCGAGTTCGGAGGCTGGGTCCCGACTGCGGAGCTTGAGGGCGAGCTGGAAGCCCTCGGTGGCGGTGTCCATCATGACGTCCAGGATGATGAGGTCTGGCCGCTCGGCCTTGAGTTTCTCCAGGCCTTCGGCGCCGTTGCTGGCGGCGGTCACCTGATGGCCGGCTCGCTCCAGGCTGAGGCGGGTGGCCAGCACGATATCGGGGTCATCGTCCACTATCAGAATCTTGGCCATCGTGGCTCATTCCTTGGGATCTCGGGAGGGCGCGGCGGTGCCGATGTCTTCGAGGATGGCTTGACAGACGGCCGGCACGGCCTGTCTCACCGGTTCGCTCAACCCTTGTGTCCAATCGATGTGCTTTGGCTGGATGCCGTAGATCGTCACTTGCTCTGGAAGGATACCCAGCGCCTGGCCTAGGGCAAGGGCTTCCACCAGGCCGGCGGAGTGCAGCGTGTGGCCCGACGCCATTTGCGCCGGAACATCGCCCAGCCGGCGCCAGTCCCCCGGCTCGAGGCCCATGTCCGCGGCGTCGATGAGGATGGCGCGGCGGTAGCCCTGCAGCAGGAGAGCGATGTCGAGGCCGGGCGTGCCGCCGTCCTGCAGCCGGACGTCGGGCGGCACGGCTCCACTTTCGGCCAAGGACTGGAGCACCGCCGCGCCGACGCCGTCGTCGCCGCGCAGCGGGCTGCCCAGCGCCAGGACGATCGTGCTCGCCGCCTCCGTCTTGGCGGCCGTCGGCAGAGTGCGCTCAGACGTAGCGGACATCGAGCATGTGGGTGGAGCAGGAGATGCAGGGGTCGTAGGCCCGCATGAGCATCTCCAGGGACTGCGTGATGTCCTCCTTAGGGCGGTCGAGGAGGGTGGGGACGAGGGCGCGGAAGTCGGCTTCGGTGTTCGCCATGTTCTGGTTGGTGGGGATGATGCAGTTGGCCCCGACGACCACCCCGTCCTGGATGACGTAGTTGTGGAACAGGATCCCGCGCGGCACCTCACACGATCCCACGCCTTCTCCTGAGAGGCGCTGCGGCGGCGCCGGGTCTTCCCAGGCGATGCCTCTGTCGAGCAGCAGGTCGGCGATGCGGATGGCATCCTCGACGCAGTGGACGATTTCCACGACCTGGGCGGCGGTGATGAGGTAGGGGTTGGTGCACGTCGGCTTGAGGTTGAGGGCCGCGGCGGCGGCCTTGGCGCGCGGGTGGAGCAGCTCGTGGTTGAGGTTGAAGCGGGCGAGGGCACCGACCATGTAGGAGTCGCGCTGGTTGCGGGTGCGCTTGGCCGTCGAATGGGGGACGAGGTACTCGTTGGTCACCTGGCGGTAGGCCTCCAGGGGCCACGCGCCGCCATCGCTGCTGGCGATCTCGCCGTCGATGAAGGCGTACTCGTCCGGTTTGCGCAGGGCGATGTACTCGGTCTCGCGCTCGAAGGCGGGGAAGGTGAGCTGCTGGAAGAGCTCGACGGTGGCGTCGACGTCGGCGCGCATCGCCTCGAGGCGCTGGCGCAGCTGCTGCAGCGTGCTGCCGGAGGGGTAGTGCGTGAAGCCGCCAACGCACATGGCGATGGGGTGCGTGTGGCGGCCGCCGATCGCGGCGCACAGATCGCCGGCCAGCTTCTTCATGCGCAGGGCGCGCAGCACGACGTCCGGGGCGCTCTTGGCCAGCGGGATGACGCTCGGCGCGCCGAGCAGGTCCGGCGCCACGAGCATGTAGGCGTGCAGGATATGGCTGTCGAGGATCTCGCCGTGGAAGATCAACTTGCGCAGCAGGACGGTCTGTTCGCTGGGCTGGACGCCGAGGGCCTTCTCGGTGGCGCGCAGCGAAGTGGTGGCGTGGCCCACGGCGCAGATGCCGCAGATGCGTGACGTCAGGTGGGAGGCCTCGCTGTAGGGGCGGCCGCGCAGCATGGCCTCGAAGAAGCGCGGGGTCTCGACGATCTGCAGCTCGCACTGCTCGAGCTTGCCGTCGCGCACGTTGACCACGATGTTGCCATGGCCTTCGACGCGGGTGACGTGGTGAACTTCGATTTTAAGGTTTGGCTTGGGCATCCACCGCCTCCCTTGCCATGGTCTGATACGTCAGGAACAGGGTCATCTTGGCCTGGATCTGTTCATCGCTCAAGCCGTACTCAGCCAGCACCGTCTTCAGCGAGTCGAGGTTGGGGTGTGGGATCAGGCCGCGGCAGCCTTCGCAGCCGTCGCCGTAGGTGGGGCAGATGGCGTCGCAGCCGGCGCGGGTGATGGGGCCGAGGCAGGTGCGGCCGCGCTGGTAGACGCAGACGTTCTCCTTGAGCTTGCACTCGACGCACACCGGGCAGTCCGGGGGCGCGGGCAGCCGGCCCTGGAGCAGGGCCTTGACGGCGCGCACGAACTCGTGGCGGTCGATGGGACATCCTGGCAGGACGGCGTCGACGGCGATGACGGCGTCCAATGGGCGGGCGGGATAGGTCTCATACCAGTCCGCCCGCTCGCCGTAGACGTAGCGCCGCACGTCGTCGAGGTCGAAGCGATTGCGGATGGCGTTGATCCCGCCCAGGTGGGCGCAGGTTCCCAGGGCGACGACGATCTGGGCCTTCTCGCGAATGGCCTTGAGCGGCGCCTCGTCGCTGGGGCGGGTGCACGAGCCCTCGATGAAGGCGATCTGATAGTCGTCCCCCTTCTCGCTCATCGCCTCGCGGAAGCGGACGATCTCCACCGCGTCGAGCAGCTCCGGGTGGGTCTGGAGGGAGTCGATGACGGTCAGCTGGCATCCCTCGCAGGAGGTGAACTCGAAGAAGGCGACCTTGGGCCTGGCTGCCATCACAACGCCTCCTCCAGATGCTTGATCTCGGCGTAGCTGAACGATGGGCCGGACTGGCAGGTGTAGACGTTGTTGATCTGGCAGTGGCCGCACTTGCCCACGCCGCACTTCATGCGGCGCTCCAGGCTGAGCCAGATGTTGCCTTCGGGGATGCCCTTGGCCAGCAGCTCCATCAGGACGAAGCGATACATCACCGGCGGCCCGACGGTGACGGCGACGGTGTTGCGGGCGTAGACCTCGATCTTGGGGAAGAGGGTGGTGATGACGCCGACGTTGCCGGTCCAGGTCTCGTCGGCCCGGTCCACAGTCAGGTGGACTTCCATGTCGCCGCGGGCCTGCCACTGGGCGATCTCGTCGAGGAAAAGGAGTTCCGACGGGTTGCGTGCGCCGTAAAGCAGGATGACCCGTCCGTAGTTGCCGCGCTCGTCGAGCACCTGGTTGATGAGCGAGCGCAGGGGGGCCAGCCCCAGGCCGCCGGGGGCGAAGAGGATGTCCTTGCCGCGGAAGCGTTCGTAGGGGAAGCCGCGGCCGAAGGGCCCGCGCACGCCGATGGTGTCGCCCGGGCCGAGGCGGTGCAGGGCGGAGGTCAGGTCCCCGACCCGGCGGACGCACAGCTCGAAGGATCCGTTGCTGCGGCTGGGCGACGAGGAGATGCTGATCGGGGCCTCGCCCACGCCCAGGAGCGAGACCTCGACGAACTGCCCCGGCCGGTGTCCCAACGACACGCCGCCCGGCAGCTCGATGCGGAACAGTTTTTCCAGCCGGGTCATCGGCCGGACCTCGATGATGCGCCCCTGGGTGGGGAGGTAGATGGAGGGTGACTTGAGGGTGTCCTGGAGGCTGATGCTCATCGGGAGGCCTCCTTGACGGCGCCGGCGGCGGCGCGGCGGTGGAGTTCGTTGAAGGTGTCCACTGGCGTGATGTGCACTAGGCAGGCCTGGGCGCAGCGGCCGCAGCCGACGCAGCCGAGCAGGCCGAAGGCGTCCGTCTGGTACTTGCCCTTGCGGAAGAAGCGGTGGCGCTGGCGCCGGGCAAACGTCGGGCGGAAGTTGTGGCCGCCGGCGACCGTGGCGAACTGGTCCAACTGGCACGAGTCCCAATGGCGGATGCGCCGGCCCGCGCTGAGGGTGAAGTCCACCTCGTCGACGACGTTGAAGCAGTAGCAGGTGGGGCAGACGTTGGTGCACATGCCGCAGCCGAGGCAGCGCTGGCCGAGCTCGTCCCACAGCGTGCTGTCGTAGCTGACCGAGAGCAGGCTGGGGAGCTCGCTGACGTCGAAGTCGAGGCGCAGAGGGAAGCGGGGCCACTTCTCGCTCATCACGCGATTGAGGCGCCGCGCGTCGTCGGGGGTGCCGGCTCGGACGCCCTTCAGGCCGTCGAGCAGGGCCGCACCGCGGTCGGTGCCGATGTCCACCGCGTACTCGTCCCCAAGATCGGTCAGGTGCAGGTCGTATCCATCCGTGACGCTGAGCGTGCCCATGCTCTTGCAGAAGGCGTGGGGCATGCACGGCTGCAGGCATTCGATGCTCACGAGCACCGTCTTCGCGCGGCGGGCGAGGTAGTGCTGGTCGGCGAAGCCTTGGCTGAAGACGCGGTCGAGCAGGTGGATGGCGTGCAGGTCGCAGGTGTGCAGGCCCAGGACCACAGTGGGCACCGGTTCGAGGTGCGGGGCCAGGTGCGAGCCGGCGTCGGAGAAGCTCAGCAGCTCCTCGCGCTGGGGGAGGAGGTATTTCTTGGGCGGGATGACGGTGGTGGGGTAGGCCAGGTTGATCTCGTCGGCGGAGTGGATGTCGCCGAAGACATGCTGGCCGTGCAGCGGCTTGGGGCCGACCACCCGGTAGGCCTGGCGCAGCCGCTGGATCCACTCCGGCAGCGCCGCCTTGGGAAGGACTTGGAAGCTCATCGTCGCTCTGGCTCCGTTCTCGCCCACGCGCGCAGTCGCACTGCTTGCGCAGCGGGCGCAGGCAGGTTGCACCTTGAGTGTACGCCGGCGGCCGCCCGGCCATACCTTACACACATCACCGACTTGTGGGGAGGGATGTCACCACCGCGCCACCACGCTGCCCACGGGCTTGACTCCGGCGGCATGCGGTGCAGAATGGTCTCGCTTCGAGGGCAAGGCGTTCGCCGCTGTGGGCTGGCGTCGCGTTCGCAGGCCGCGATGGAAGGTGTCTCAGGTCCGTCCGATGCCGTGCGCGACGAGGCTGCTGCACGCGTGGACCAGCCGAAGTACCTGGTGAAGGCCGGGCATGCCGCGCGCGAAAACGGGCGGCGCCGACTGCCCAACCTATCCCGGCTGGGGTCGACCATGATTGCTCGCCCGGGCCGCGCACTGGCAGTCCTCGCCACCGCGGGCTTGGCCGCTGCTCTCGCATGCTCCATCCCCTTGGGCTGGGGCTCAACGGCGACCGTCGCCCCGACGGCCTCGCTGCGCGACAACCTGGCGCGGCTCGGAGGCAGGCCGTGCCCGAACAGCGACTTCACCTGCCTCACCCTCGCCCTTCCCCTCGATCACTTCTCCGCGGTACCTGGGGAGACGATCGAGGTGACGTTCGCCGTCCTGCCCGCCCGCGGTCCGCGGCTCGGAACGATGGTGACCGTTGTCGGGGGGCCGGGCGCCTCGGGCATTGCCGCGGCGGATGCCTACACGGCGGCGCTCGACCCGCGGCTGGCTGCGGAGTACGACCAGGTGTACTTCGATCTGCGCGGGGTGGGCCTCTCCGGTGGACTGCAGTGCACCCAGGCGGCCCTGGACTTCTACCTCAGCGTGTCGCGCGGCGACACACCGGCGCGCGAAGAGAGGCTGCGCGAAGCCGCCCGGGCGTTTGCT
>FWPV01011540.1_pt1 | contig 14019 bp, 11 predicted proteins | sample 2228371 | NCBI WGS metagenome assembly FWPV01 (sample SAMEA103939776, study PRJEB20133) | metagenome
GTATCCTTCGAGGTTCGCTTTCGCGGCGCGGGGCGGTGCTTGCCTCCCTCAGGAACGCGGGTCTGGGCGAGGCGGGGCCAATCATCCCATTGCGCCCCGATAAGCAAATCAAGAACCTGTACAGGAGATGATATGTTCCGAGAACGTATCAAAAATATGTATAACAATCTTTCCAGCAAATACCGCGTGGTCGCCGACTTTTTGCTGGATCATCCTTTTGAGGCGGCGTTCATGACCGCTTCCGAACTGGGAGAGCGATTGGACGTGGATACGGCGACAGTGGTGCGCTTTGCCCGACGCCTGGGGTACGAAGGCTACCCGGAATTGCGTCAGGATGTCCGCGCTATCGTGCAGGCAGAAATCTATCGCCAACGGACGCCGGCCCAAGAATGGCCGGGCGAGGTCGGCGCGTTCCGACGTGCGGTCGAGATGGAACATCGCCATCTGGATCAATTACTGGCCGGCCTGAGCAACGAAACGATTGAGGAATTGATAACGGCCATAACCCAAGCCCGCCGTATTTTTGTGATCGGTCAGTGGGCTATGGCGCCGCTGGGAGAATGTTTTGCGCTGTGGCTGGCTGCGCTGGGCTATCCGGTCCAGACGCTCGCCGCCGATACCTTGAGCGCAGGCTATGCCTTCCGCGATTTAACGGCCCAAGATACCCTCCTGGCCCTGGCCTTGACCGGTCATGACGTGGAAACGCTCAATCTCTTACATGCGGCCCAAACCTGCGGCGCACGGCTGGTCGTCCTGGCGGCCCACCGTTCGCAAGCCGTCGCCCGTCTGGCCGACGTGGCCATCATCTGTCCGGGCGAAGCGGCACAGCCCATGACTGGACTGGTCAGCCTGGCGGCGGTTCTGACGGCGCTGGTGCGCGTGCTGGCCGCGCGCGATGCCGAAAACTATGACCGGCGTATGGCCACCTTTGAGGCGATGTATGATAAACTGGTGGACGGTTACCGGGGAAAATGAAAAGGAAAGCCATCCATGCAAACGCTATCTGAAGAATCCCTTGATCGGCTGCGAACCGCCTTGCGCGATGTGTTCAGCATCGTCCAATGGAGAACGTTCGCCCAACCTTCGGGCGTGGAATTCCGAGGCTATCTGTTGACCGATCCGGACGATGCCTACCCCCTGATCCGCGAACGCTTTGAGGCGCTGGGGTTCACAGCGTTCCTCATGCAAGAGGGACAAACCCAAGTCGTCCAGGCCGTGGCCGGCGTGGTCCGCCCCAGGTCGCTGAATCCCTGGATCAACCTGCTCTTGTTTCTGCTTACGGTTGCTTCCACAATCCTCATGGGCGCGCTTATGGAAGGCGTGGACCCGCTGGCCAATCCGGGAGAATTGCGGCGCGGCATCCCCTTTGCTTTTACCCTGATGGTCATCCTCGGCACCCATGAAATGGGCCATTATTTTGTGGCGCACCGGCACAAGGCCGATGTTTCCCTACCTTATTTTATCCCCCTGCCCTTGATCAGCCCATTTGGCACCCTGGGCGCCGTGATTGTCCAGCGTTCACCTTTCGAGAACCGCAAATCGTTGTTTGACGTGGGGCTGGCCGGGCCGCTGGCCGGGCTGAGCGTAGCGATACCGCTCCTGCTCATCGGCCTGGCCACTTCGGAGGTCAGGCCGTATACCATTGAACCCAACAGTTTCTTTGAAGGCAATTCGCTTTTCTATCTTGGGATGAAATATCTGGTTCACGGTAAACTGTTGCCCTATAATGGCCTGGATGTGTACTTGAATCCGGTCGCGCTGGCGGCCTGGTTCGGCTTGATCGTCACCTTCCTGAATCTGCTGCCCATCGGGCAACTGGACGGCGGGCACGTGCTCTATGCGTTGCTCGGTCGCCGCGCCTGGACGGTGGCCACGCTCGCTTCGCAACTCTTGCTCGTGGTCGGTGGCCTGGGCCTTGTCGGGGAAATTTTCCAAATCCCGGTCCTGGCTCACCATTTTTGGTCGGGCTGGTTCATCTGGGGTCTGCTGACCACGTGGATGCGCCCTCACCATCCGCCGCCGCTCAACGATGTCTCGCGCCTGGACGGACGCCGAAAACTGGTGGGCGTGGGAGCGGTGATTTTGTTTTTCCTGCTGTTCTCCCGCGTACCGATCAGCACAACCCCGGTCCTGTTCTAAGGCATGTGGCGCCGTGCCTGGGGAGAGACACAGGACATCTGCGCTCATCCTTTTGACAGTTTGCCATCTTTCGTTTACAATGGCAGGCGATATTACAGGAGGCTTTGAATGAAAGACTATTCGATAACTCAATTGAGAAACATTGCTCTAGTTGGGCATGGCAGCGCAGGCAAGACCAGCCTGGTCGAAGCGATGCTGTACAACAGCGGCGTCATCAACCGCATGGGCCGGGTCGAGGACGGCAACACGGTGACCGATTTTGATGACGAGGAAATCCGGCGACGTATTTCGATTATCACGGCGCTGGCGCCGGTGGAATGGGGGGGATGCAAACTCAACATCCTGGATACGCCCGGTTATACCGATTTCGTGGGCGAGGTCAAGGGCGCGTTGCGCGTGGCCGATTGTGCCCTGGTCATGGTAGACGCGGTGGCCGGTGTCGAGGTCGGCACCGAACTAGCCTGGAGCTATGCCGATGAGCGCAATCTGCCGCGCCTGGTGGTCATTACCAAGATGGACCGCGAGAACGCCAACTTTCGCAACGTGCTGGACAAACTCACGCAGTCCTTCCAGGGCAATTTTGTTCCCTTGCAGTTACCCATCGGCAGCCAATCCAATTTTGAAGGCGTGGTAGACCTGGTCGCGCTGAAAGCGCGGCGCGGCGCCAGGGGGGAATCCGGCCCCCTTCCCGATGCGCTCAAAGCCGAAGTGGACGAATTCCGCCTGAAGGTGATGGAGGCGGCGGCCGAGGGCGAGGATGAATTGATTATGAAATACCTCGACGGGCAGGAATTGACCGAAGCGGAAATCCAGCGCGGCCTGCGGCTGGCTATCCAGAAGCAGACGGTGGTGCCCGTTTTGTGTTGCAGTGCCACAGCCAATATCGGCGTAGCCGCGTTGATGGACATGCTGGCCATCTTTGCGCCTTCGCCGTTAGAGGCCGGCAGCGTCAAGGCCACCAACCCCGCCACTCAGGCCGAAGAGGAACTCGATCCGCAGACCGCCGAACAGGGCCCGCTGGCGGCTTTTGTCTTCAAGACCATGGCCGATCCCTACGTCGGCAAGCTGACTTTTTTCCGCGTGTACAGCGGCGTGCTGGCTTCGGATTCGCGTGTGTTCAACGCCAATCGCAATCAGGAAGAACGCATCGGTCAGGTGTATGCCATGCGCGGTAAAGAGCAGCTCCCTGTGGCGCAGGTCAAACCGGGGGACATTGGCGCCGTGGCTAAACTGCAAGTGACGGCGACCGGCGATACCTTGTGCGACCGCGGTCATCCGCTGCTCCTGCCCCCAACCACCTATCCGCGCCCGTTGATTTCTGTGGCGGTCGAACCCAAGACCAAAGCCGATAGCGCCAAGATGGGGCCCACGTTGACGCGCCTGTGTGAAGAAGACCCCACCTTACGCTGGCGGCAGGAACCCAGCACCAAGCAAACCATTCTGGAAGGCATGGGCGATGGCCATCTGGACGTGGCCATTCGACGTGCGGCCGGCAAATTCGGTGTGGACATCATCACCTCGGTCCCCAAAGTGCCCTATCGGGAAACCATCACCCAAACGGCCAGCACGCAATATCGCCACAAGAAACAAACCGGCGGCGCCGGACAATTTGCCGAAGTCCACATGCGGGTCGAGCCGAACGAACGCGATGCCGGTTACGAGTTCGCCTGGGAAGTCTTTGGCGGAGCGATTTCCAGTTCGTTCCAGACCTCGATCGAAAAAGGCATCAAGAGCGTGATGGAAAGCGGGGTGATTGCCGGCTATCCGGTGGTGGATGTCAAGTGTGCCGTGTTCGATGGCAAAGAACATCCGGTGGATTCCAAGCCGGTGGCGTTTGAAATTGCCGGGCGTGGCGCGTTCAAGCAGGCTTTTCAAAACGCCGGCCCGGTGCTGCTGGAGCCGATTATGACCATCCAAGTCACCACGCCCGAACAATACACTGGCGACATCATCGGCGACCTGAACACCCGGCGGGCGCGCGTGCTGGGCATAGACCAGGAAGGCAGCAAAAGCATCATCACGGCCTATGTGCCGCTGGCCGAAGTCCAACGTTACGCCGCCGACCTGCGCGGTCTGACCCAGGGGCGCGGTGTGTTTACCATGGAACTCGATCATTATGAGGAGGTGCCCAGCCACATTGCCTCAGGTATCATCGAGAAAGCGCGTCGGGAGCGCGCCGGGGAAGAAGAAGAATAAAGACCTGGTAATGATTCAGCCGCACATTCATGTTCACCGCCGAGACGCGGAGGACGCAGAGTGGTTGTGTTTTCATAGATGCCCTGCTGGTTCTCTGCGGCATTACAAGTACCCCTCGGCGTGCTCGGCGCCTCTGCGGTGAATAGTTACGAGACCTGCTTGTTGTCTGTAAAAAAGCTCTGTCTCGGCGGTGAACAACATGGATGTGGCTGCGGTAACAAAACACGCCTCCAGCCTGATTGCCTGGAGGCATGTTATTATGCTCCCCGTGGGACTCGAACCCACAACCTCAGCCTTAGGAGTGCTTTGCTCTATCCTCATTGAGCTAGAGGGGCCTGCAGTTTAGAGTATAATCGTATAAGGGGAATTTGTCAAAGCTGTTTTTCCCCAGTTTCCAGGTTGGCGATCATGCCGCTTGAATAAAAAAACCTCCGAGATTCTCTCGAACCCCGGAGGTTTGTTCTGGCCTATCTCTACTTTGCCTTCAACAACGGCACCTGCGCAAAGTCATCTGGTCCGAGCTTGTCCATGTTGGTCTCTTTGGAGGCGGGATACTTGCTCAAGAACTCGGCCTGCGCGGGTTTGCCATCGGCGGGCCAGGCCACGTCCATGATGCGGGTGTGATTGGTATCGGCCGGCGCGCCGCCGATGCGCCACTGCGCCGCCTGCGTTTCCACATCGCGCACGCGCCACACGCCCATCGCCGGAAAGCCATCCTGGCTCAACACCGCGCCCACGTAACCGGCCCGGCTCGGATCGAACCCCTCGCCAAACGCCGAGCGCGGCACACGAATCGTCACCATGTTGGCCGCCGGGTCAACGATAATCTTGTATTCCAGGCTTTGCTTTTGCGGCACGCCTTTGTCGTCCGGCGCGTACACGCCCGGCGTCCAGCCTTCGGCCCACACCATCACATCCCAGCCATTGCCCTGTTCCAGCGCCGCCAGGCCGGGGCGCTGCCGCCACGTGCCATCTTCCGCGAACACCGCCATCGAATGCGCGACCCGCGCCAAGCGCCGCGAGCGCCGCGTTGCGGCCCGGCAAAAGCAAGCGATTGCCCGTGCCTGCGCCGGGGTCTTGGTCCACATAGACATCCAGCGTTTGCACCGCCAGGTTATTCGGGCTGCCCCACGGATTGGGCACAGGCCCGTAGAACACAAAGCGAAAGACGACGTTCTTTTCATCGTAGCCGACCGTGAACTGCTTGATGTCGAACACGCCCGCCTTGAACACGCCATCGGTGGGATAGGTGTATGTGCCGGGGCCATTGTCATCGCCTTGCGGATCGTCCACGCTGATCATGATGGTGGTGGTGCCCAGGTCGGGCACGACCACCTGGGCCGGTCCATCTGCAGGCATCGTCTGCATATCGCGGGGGCCTGTGCTGGCTACCGCCGTCAACCGCAAATCATCGCCGGCTTCCAGTTCGCCCAACAGGTTCAAGGGGATAGCCATTTCCAGAACGCCGCTCTCGACGGTAACGGTGATCGCGCCTTTGGCTTGCTCCCACGCGCTGTTGGCGCCGGTGGCTGTCCACAAGGCAGCGGAGCGAGCCGCCGGCGTCACTTCGATCAGATGCGTTGCGCCAATGCCCAGCACCGTCTTGGTTTCTGCGCCGGCGCTGTTGCGGCTAAAGGCGTTGACGCCGCTGATGCGCGGTATCTTGAGATACACACCCGCCAACCCACTGCGCGAGTTCATCCAATCCGCTTTGCCATCCAGGCGGATGTACAGATTTTTGGCATCCAACCCATAGTACAACGCCGTCAGCACATCTTCGGCGCGCGCCATTGCGCCGCCCGCCGCCTGGTACATGCCCGCTTTCGCCCATTCATCGGGCGAGGTCTCTTTGCCATCCAGCACAGGCTGGATCAGGCCCGCCATCTGCCGCGAGGGCGCCGCGACCCGCCGGGGGATAATCGGCGCCTCTACAAAGTCGGGCAGCGGCTCGCCCAGCGATTTGTACACTTCGCCCAACAAGGCGCGAAAGCCATAATCAAAGTAATCATCATTGCCGCTATCCTGATCCGAACCATACCACCAGAACCAGTCCGAGCCTTCGGCCAGGTACATAAAGTCCAACGCTCTGGCGATGGCTTCGGGTGAAGCGGTCTTGGTCTTGGTGATGTCATACGCTGCCAGCATTTCGCGCGTCTTGAGCAAATAGTTCCACGCCAGGGCTTCTTCGTCTTCGCCTATCCACGTATCGTAATTCGCGCTGAACCACGCGCCCTGAAAGAGTGGCTGGGGCAAGGTCTTTTGCTGCGGGAACATTTTGAAATACTCGGAAGGCGTGACTGTCTTGACCGTCTTGCTTTCGCCCAACTTTTTATACAGCGCGTTCAGGAACGCCTTGCCGTCATTGTCGTAATATTCCCACGCATTTTCGCCATCGAGAATAATCGAGACCAGGTTCGGTCCCTTTGCGCCCGACGCCTTGAGCTGCGCCTGGATGTTGTCCAGCCGCTTCATCAAATCATCGGCGGCGGCCTCGCCGGCCATGCCCGAATATGTAAACCCGATTTTGTCCGAAATCACCAGGTCGCGGAAAATCATGTTGACCTTTGCGCCGGACTTGTCTTCCACCACGTAAGGGCGGTACAGCGCATCGGCTTCTTTGACCGTATCTGCGCTGTCGCGCGTGAAACTATCCATGCCCAGGCTCCTGGCGAGCACCAGTTCGCCCGAAGCCATCCACGTATAACCGGCGTCGGCGACCATCTTGACAATCTCTTGCGCCACAGCGCCCTCACCGGGCCACAAGCCACGCGGCGCGCGCCCAAAGTGCGCCTTGTAAAACTCGACGCTCTTTTGCAAGTGCGCAATGGCATCGTTCGGATACGAAAACCGTTTGGGCATGGTCGCGCCAGGGTTGCCCACCTTGGCCAGGTTCGTATCGTAGATCAGTGGCAGGATGGGATGCGCATACGGCGTGGTGATGACTTCGATTTGCCCTTTGTCTTGCAGTTCCTTGTGAATGGGAATCACATCTTTGATGACGGCCAGCGCCTTGTCGAACACAACCTTTTTATCGGCTTCGGAAAAGTCGCGGCCCTTGCTCACCAATGCCTTGAGCGGCTCTTGCGCCAGAAAATCGGGGTCGAACCAGGCCAGGTTAAAGAGGACTTGCAAATCGCGGAAATCCTGCTCGCTGAACGAGGCCATGGCGGCGTCAATCTTGTCTGCATCGCCGCCGCCGCGCCGGTCGGCCAGTTCCTTGTAACGCGGAAAGCGCGCGATAATCTTGGGATTCGTGTCGAAAAAGCGCGTCAGGATAAACCGCCGGTCATCATCGCTCAGCTGCGCCGCCGGCTTTTCAGCCGTCACCCAATAAATGTCTTTGGCGCCCGCCACGAAATCATCCAGCTGGCGAATCAGCACCGGCGTCAGATTGAACGTGACATGCACATTCGGATACGCCTTGAGCATGGCGGCCATATCGTAATAATCTTTGGTCGCATGCACGCGCACCCAGGGCCGGGTATACACATTCGTCGCCGCGTCCTTGTAATACAACGGTTGATGTTGATGCCACACCAGCGCCACGTAAAGCACGTCCGTGCGCGGCGCGGGCTGGCACGCGCTCAACACCGGCGAGAGGACAAGCGTGACAACCAGAACAAGATAAACAAGATGTTTCAATCTATTTCTCCTCGTCAGTACCATCACACGTTTCACGTTTCACGTTTCACGCTTCACGTTTCACGCTTCACGCTTCACGTCACCCTTTCACACTCCCCAGCGTCAGGCCGGAAATCAGCCACTTGGACGAATACAGGAACAGCCCCAGCACCGGGATGGTAATCATCAGTGAACCGGCAGCATACATGCCCCATTCCTTCTGGAACTGTCCCTGCAACGCATTGAGGCCCAGCGGCCACGTCCACAGCGCCTGATCGGTGATGACGCGGTAGGCCACCACAAACTCGGACCACGCCTGCATAAAATTGAACAGGAACACAATCGCCAGGGCCGGGGTCGAAAGCGGCAACACAATCTGCCAGAAGGCCTGCAGGCGCGAACAGCCATCAATCATGGCCGATTCTTCCAGGTCGAACGGCACCGTATCGTAATAGCCCTTGAGAATCCAGATGCTAAACGGCACCGCCGTCACCGAATAGGCCAGCACCAGACCGTTATAGTGGTTGATCATCTTCAAGCCGGCCAGCAACAGGTAGGTCGGAATCAACAACATGCCGGCGGGAATGGCTTGCGTCGCCAGCAGAAACAGCAGCGCCGGCGTGCGGCCGGGGAACTTCCAGCGCGAAAACGCATACGCCCCGGTGGCCGACAGCGAAACGCCGATGACCGAGACCGAGATCGTGATGACCAGGCTGTTCAGAATCCACCGCACAAAATCCTTGTCGCCGATCAGGCGGATATAGTTGATCAATGAAGCGTCCGGCGGGATAATCCTGAAGGGGTCAATAATCGTGCGGCTGATCGGCCCCAGACTGACCGTGAACACACGCACCACCGGGTAAATCGCAATGATGCTGCAAAAAATCAAGAACAGATTGATGAGCAGCAAGGCAAAAGGGCTATCGCCGCGCGAGCGGAAAAAGAACCAGCGCAAAAAGCCGCCTTTTTTCTCTTGAGGTTGGGTTACCGCACTCATGCTTCTGTCACTCCTTTCAGCGCGCCGCTGACCTTCAGCCAGATGGCCGCAAAGATGAACAAGATGATAAAGATGACCAGCGAGAACGCCGCGCCAAAGCCGTATTTAGAATACCCAAACGCCGCCGTGTACAGCGCAGTGACCAGAATATCTACTTTTTCGGCGACCGCCGCGCCTTGCGTCATCAGGAAAATCACGTTCAGGTTATTGAATGTCCAGATGGTTCCCAAAGTCACTGCCGGCCCCAACACCGGTTGCAACATGGGCAACGTCACATGGCGGAACTGTTGGAACCAGCTGGCGCCGTCTATTTCTGCCGCCTCGAAATATTCGCCCGCAATGCTCTGCAAACCGCCCAGGATAATCACCATCATAAACGGAATGCCCAACCAGATGTTGACAATACACACCATGACAAACGCCCACAGCGGGTCCGAAAGCCATGGCGGGCCCTGAACGCCTATCCTGGACAGCATCAGATTGACAAAGCCCGTATCGGCGCGGAACTCGCCGCGCCACACCAACGCCACCACCACCTGTGGAATCGCCCACGGGACCACCAGCAGCGTGCGATACAGCCCGCGCAGCTTCAAGGGCCGGTTCAACAGCAACGCCAGCACCATCCCGCCGCTCACGTGAAAGACCAGGTTGATCACCGTCCACAAGATGGTGCGCGTAAAGACAATCCCAAAAGTGGATTCGGGCGTGTTCAGCAAAGGCTCGGTAAACACCCTTTGCAGGTTTCTGAGGCCGTATTGCAAAGTATAGAGGTCAGTGAATTTGGTAATGTCCCACCAGCTCATATACTTGGGGAAAGTGGCCAGCTTCCAATCCGAAAAAGCCACCACCACGTTGAAAATCAACGGCCAGCCCAGAAATGCCACCAGCCCCAGCGCCGAGGGCGCCAACAAGGTATAAGGCAGCGCATAGCGCGACTTGAATACCTTGTGCAGGATCAAATACACCACAACTTCCAACGCCAGGGAACCGATGACCACCAAAAGAATCACCGGCACGAGTTCTTGCAAGCTGTTGCCCAGCGCCGGCAAAGCCTTCTGGAGGCCCCTCAGCAATGCAGTCCACAGGTTGTCTTCCATGTGCGTCTCCTGAATCAGACCCTAAAGGTCTTCAAGACCTTTAGGGTCTGCATAAACTAGAGAAACCGGGTTTTTCTGAAAAACCCGGTTTCTCTTTCGCTGAAATTTTTCTGCAGTTCCTTGACGCACTTTTCGGCGGCGGCCTGCATGGCAGCGGCCGCATCCGCCGGCGTCATCTTGTCGGCCATCACGGCTTCCAGGTTGGGGCGCATGGCGTCCCAGTTGCAGCGCATCTCAGCCTGAGGCGGCATGCCCGTGCCGTGCGACAGGTCTTCCGCAGAACCCTTCAGGATCGGGTCCTCGGTGATGAGCTTGTCGTTGAACAGCTTCTTGACCGCCGGCAGGCGCTTGTCGCTCTTGACATAGCCCAGTTGCACTTCATCGGACAGGATAAAGTTGACAAACTTTTTAGCCGCTTCCAGCTTGTCGCCCTTCAGGTCCTTGGGGAACATGAAGTAGATGCCGGAGGTGTACGGCTTGGGCCAGTCGGCGCCGGCAATCTTGGGGATCGGCGCGGTGCCCAGTTTATCGCCCAGCACCTTGCTGTATTCACCCAGCGCCCAGTCGCCGTTGATAATCATGGCCGCCTTGCCTTCCTTGAAGAAAGTGTCGGCGCAGCCATAGTCACATTCCTGCGGGACAATTTGATCCTTGAACTTGAAATCGTGCAGCAGTTGCAGCGTGTTCTTCATCGCGTCGGTGTTGAGCGTGGGCGTCTTGCCATCCGCGCCAAAGACCGCGCCGCCATAGCCGCCCAGCCACGGCACCAGCCAGAAGGGTTCGTTCAGGTTGTAGGCAAAGCCCTTCACATCGCCCTTGGTCAATTCCTTCGCCATCTTGATCAGTTCATTGGTGTCCGCGGGCGGCGTCTTGACCAGGTCCTTGTTGTAGAGCAACATCAGGTGGTTGCCGGCCGAAAGCGGAATGCCCCACACCTTGCCGTCCAGCTTCACCGCTTCCAGCGCGCCGGGCAGGAAAGCGTTCAGGTCGAACCCCAGCCCCTCTACCGATTGAATCAAACCGGCTTTGGTGAAGGGGCCGGCGTGGTCGTTGACCGTCCACAGCAAATCCGGGCCGGTGCCGGCCAGCGCCGAGGTCTGAAAGTTTTCGCGCAGCTTTTCAACGTCATAGTTCACGACTTCGATCTTGATGTTGGGATTCTTGGTCTGGAACTCTGTGACCAGGGCATTGACCTTTTCCAACTGATCGCCGCCTTCTTTGGTCCACAGCACCAGTTTAACTTCTTTGGCGGGGGCAGCACCGCCGCCGCACGCGCTCAGGATCAACGTCACTACGACCAACAGGCCGAGCATAGCGAACAGGTTCTTCTTCATTTTAAATTTCCTCCATTATTTTTCTATAGGGATTTGAAAATGGGTGGTCTCCCCTTTGAGTGTTGCTGAGGAAATTCACCGCCGCGACGCCGAGTTTTTCAGCGTGCATACGGCGTGTAAAAGATGCCCCCTCAACACTTGGCAGGGAGATCGGCGGAAAAGTCACTCACATTGCATCTACAAATAGACCTCACCTCCTTCCTCATATAATGGTCGAACGGGCTTGTCAATATACTATCACCGAAAAAAAACTCTGTCAAACCAGGCTACTCACAGCCCCTGCTCCAGCCTCCGTCCACAGAGGGCACCTGGGACACGAACTAGGCCACAGGACGGGGCGGAGCGGTCGAATCTCGCACAATCAATGAACACGGCAGCAATTTTTTGAGAGCCGGTGCGCCGGGCTTTTCCAGTTGCGTCAACAAGGCGCTGGCTGCTTCACGCCCCAATTCGAAATAGGGCGCACGGCTAGAGGTCAGATGCGGCATGACGAGCGAAGCCGCCTCGCTGTCATTGGTGCCCACCACCGAGCAATCCTGCGGCACGCGCAGGCCGGCCGCCTGAATGGCCTGCATGGCGCCGATCGCCATCAAGTCGTTCGCGGCGTAAACAGCCGTGGGCCGCTCGGCGCCCAGCGCCAACAATTCCCGCATGGCCTGCGCCCCGCCATCCTGGCGAAAGCCGCCGTATTTGACCAGGCGTTTATCGAAAGACAATTTGGCGCGGCGCAGCGCCTGGCGGTAGCCTTGTAACCGGTCCAGCGTGACCACCAGCGTTGGATGACCACCGATGAACCCGATGCGACGATGGCCGAGTTGGAGCAAATGCGCGACGGCTTCAAAGGTCGCCGCCCGGGCATCCACTTCCACCCACCAGGTCTCGGGCGTGTCCTCAACCGGCCGCCCTAACAACACAAAGGGCAGCCGCTCAGAGAGCAAGGTCGAAGTCGTATCCACATTGATCCGCGAGGCTTGCACGATCATCCCATCCACCTGGCGCGAACGGACCAGCTCAAGCGCCAGATGGGGCTCGTGCTCCAGACTATCGGTGCCGGCAATGACCAGCGGAAACCTTGGGGATAAATAACGGTCGTCATTCCACGCAAAACCTGGGGGAAAAACGGGTCCAGGAAAAATTCCTCCTGCAGATAGGGGATAATCATGCCCAGCGTGTAAGCGCGGCGCGTGGTCAGGGAACGCGCAATAGCATTGGGGTGGAAATTCAACTGATCGGCCGCTTGAATCACCCGGGTGCGGGTGGCCTGGCTGATTTTTGCTTTGCCCGAAAAGACCCGGGACACGGTCGAGGGATGCACCCCGGCCTGTTCGGCTACATCCTTGATGGTGGTTCTCATACGCGCTCTCGTGTCCTTCACGGCCCGTTTGATGCAACCGTTTGCATTATTATACATGCAAACGGTTGCATTGTCAAGTCCCAATTTTCGGGGCGCCCCACTCTAGTCGTAGAACGCCCTCCGCCTGGAATGTCGCTGAGAATCAGGACTTGACACCCAGGCTAAAATCGTGTATAATTAGAACAAACGTTCTAATTCTTGCCGCAAGTGGAGGCAAAACGTATGCCCAGCCGACAGGTGCTCGAAATGCAAGCAGACCGTATCGAGATGGTGCTGCAGGCCCACAAGGCACCGGCGCAAGTCACCCGGGGCATCGTCACCCCCCGCGCCGTGCGGTTTGACCTGCTGCCGGCGCCCACGACCCGCGTCCAGCGCGTGCAGGCTTTGGCCGAAGAACTGGCTCTGGCTCTGAATGCGCCGGCGGTGCGCATCTCACGGCAAGGTGACGCCGTGTGTGTGAATGTGCCACGGGCCGATGCCCGGCCGGTTCAACTCTTGCCTTTATGTCGCCGGCTGAGCCACATTCCGCCCTTTACCGCCGTGTTGGGTCTGGCCGATGATGGCGTGCCGCTCTTGCTGCGGCTTCCCAGCCCGGATGTTGCTCATGTGCTCATTGCCGGCACCACCGGGTCCGGCAAAACGGCCCTGGCACAGACGATGATCCTCAGCCTGGCCATGGCACACCGGCGCGGTCAGTTGATGTTCGTCTTGATTGATCCGAAACAACGCGCCTTTCACCGACTGAGCCAGCTTCCGCACCTGTTAAAGCCCGTCCTCTGCGATGCTAACGATGCAGCCGATGCGCTGGATGAACTGGTGAAATTGATGGAAGGGCGCGACCGTATGCAAACCACCTTGCCGCGCCTTGTCCTGGTCGTGGATGAACTGGCCGATTTGATCCAGGTAGGCGGCAAAGGTGTTTCGGACGCCCTGACGCGACTGACGCAGCGCGGTCGTGAAGCCGGTCTCCATGTCATCGTCTGCACGCAAAAACCCTCAGCCCAATTGCTGGGGCCGTTGATGAAAGCCAATTTCCCGGTGCGGTTGGTGGGTAAGGTCACCAGTCCAGAAGATGCACGGGTGGCGGCCGGCATCGGTGGCAGCGGCGCAGAAAAACTGCTGGGACACGGCGACTTTATCGCTGTGGCGGCAGGAAACCTCATCCGCTTCCAGGCGGCTTATGCCACTGTTGGCGAAGTCAAGTCGGTCATAGAGCAGCTCTGCAGTGCACAGCGTTGGAGTGTGGAGCGCAGAGCAGAGGAGGAAAGGCGATGAAAAACA
>FWPV01011541.1_pt1 | contig 14019 bp, 12 predicted proteins | sample 2228371 | NCBI WGS metagenome assembly FWPV01 (sample SAMEA103939776, study PRJEB20133) | metagenome
TACAGCGCGCCTTTGCTCACGCCGGCGGCGGCGGCAATGTCGTCCATGCGCGTCGCCTCGAAGCCCTGTTGCGCAAACAGCGCGCGCGCCGCTTGTAAAATTTGCGTGATATGTTCGGAGTTGGAAACACGGGGCATACTTACCTCCTATGACTGACCGGTCAGTCATATTATAACATGATATAACACCATTTGTCAAGACCCTTTTATAAACCTGGGGGTTATGATAGAATTCACGCAGGAGGAAACGATGGCAAAACATATTCTCATTGTAGATGACGACGCGCTGCTGCGCCGCAGTCTGGCGTACAACCTGGAGCAAGCCGGATTCCGCACGGAGACGGCAGGGACGGCGGAAGATGCGCTGGCGAAAGTGCACCTCGATCCGCCGGATTTGGTGTTGCTCGATATCGGCCTGCCGGGGATGGATGGGCTGGACGCGCTGCGCGCACTGCGGCAGCAGCTCAACGTCCCGGTGATCTTCCTCACGGCCCGCCGCCGCGAGCTGGACGAGGTGCTCGGCCTGGAATTGGGCGCCGATGACTACGTCACCAAGCCTTTCGATTTCGATGTGCTGTTAGCGCGCATCAAGGCCGTGCTGCGCCGGGCCGGTGCGGGCGCGCCTGCCGCGCCGGAACCCGCCCCGCTCGTCGTCGGCGACCTGGTGATCGATCAAGCCGCACATACGGTGACCGTCGGTGGGCGGCCCGTGGACCTGGCCCCGCGTGAATTCGATCTGCTGGCGGCGCTGGCGCAGGAAGCCGGGCGTGTGCTCTCTGTGGATGATCTGCTGGCGCGCGTCTGGGGCGCAGAATACGTCGGCGAACCGCAAGTCGTCTACGTCCACATCCGCTGGCTGCGCGAGAAGCTGGAAGATAATCCCAAACATCCGCAACGCATCATCACCGTGCGGGGCGTGGGGTACAAGATGCAAGAGGCAAGAAGCAAGAGGCAGGAGTAAAGAGGCAGGAGGCAAGAGGCAGGAAGTAAGAGGCAAGAGGCAGGAGGCAGGAGGCAAGAGACAGGAAGCAGGAAGCAAGAAGCAAGAAGCAAGAAGCAAGAGACAGGAAGCAGGAAGCAAGAGGCAGGAAGTAAGAGGCAAGAGGCAGGAGGCAGGAGGCAAGAGGCAGGAAGTAAGAGGCAAGAGGCAGGAGGCAAGAAGCAAGAAGCAGGAAGCAAGAAGCAAGAAGCAGGAAGAAACAAATCCTGCATCCTCCATCCTGCATCCTCCATCCTCCATCCTCCATCCTGCATCCTGCATCCTGCATCCTCCATCCTTCATCCTGCATCCTCCATCCTCCATCCTGCATCCTGCATCCTGCATCCTGCATCCTCCATCCTGCATCCTGCATCCTCCATCCTTCATCCTGCATCCTCCATCCTGCATCTTCAAGGAGGATTTATGCGCTCATTACGCGCGCGGCTTATCATAAGTCACATGATACCGTTAATCATCGTCATTCCGCTCGTCGGGGTGGCGCTGACGTATTTGTTGGAGACGCAAGTGTTGCTGGCGGGATCGTCGAACGAGCTGGAGCTGCAAGCGGCGTTGGTCGCCGAAGCCGCCGCACAAAATCCGCAAATCTGGTACAACCCATTGCAGGCAGCGGCGTTCGTCTCACAGGTGGGCGGGCGATTGTCGGCGCGGATGATGATGCTCAGCGCCGACGGGCACCTGCTGGCGACCAACGATGTCGCGTACCGCGACCAACTCGGCGAGATATTGGATGTGCCCGGCCTTAAAGAGACGGTGGACTCCAAACAGGCGCTCCGCGTGGACTACGGCGAGCGCCCCGGCACGGGCGCGGCGGAAGTGCTGATGCCCGTCATCGGCCCGGCATACAACGTCATCGGCGTCATCCGCCTCACCGACCCGCTGTCCAGCGTCTACGCGCGCTTTCCACGCACACGGACGCTCATCTTGTGGGTGTTGGCGGGCGGCGCGTTCGTCGGCGTCGTCGCCGGGTGGGTGCTCGCCGTGGACCTGGCGCGCCCGTTGCGCCGCGCGACACACGCCGTCTCGCAAATGGCCGAAGGACACCCACTGACCGAACTCCCCGAACAAGGGCCCAATGAAGTACGGATGTTGCTGCGGGCGTTCAACATGCTCACCAACCAGCGGCGCGAAATGGAAAAATCGCGCCAACGCCTGCTGGCGAACCTCGTCCACGAGTTGGGACGGCCACTAGGCGCGCTGCTCTCGGCCACGCAAGCGCTCGCCGGGGGCGCAGCGCAGGATGCGGACTTGCGCCGGGAATTGCTAGACGGCATGACCGGTCAAATCCAGTTGATGCGTCGTCTTCTCGACGATCTCACGCGCCTCTACGACCAAACGCTCGGCCCACTGGAATTGGAACGCAAACCCGTCGCGCTCGGTCTATGGCTTGCGCAAGAGCTGGTAACCTGGCGTGAAGCGGCGCAGCACAAGGGGCTACGCTGGCAGACGGACATTCCGGATGACTTGCCCGAAGTCAATATGGATGCCGAGCGCATCGGTCAGGCACTCGGCAACATCATCAGCAACGCGATAAAATACACACCACCCGGCGGAGAAGTCACCATCAGTGCAGGTGAAGAAGAAGTCGAGGTATGGATTCGCGTGCGCGATACCGGCGTGGGCATTCCGCCGGAGGAGCAGGCGCGCATCTTCGAGCCGTTCTATCGTGGGACGACCGGGCGCCGCTTCCCGCAAGGCATGGGACTGGGCCTGAGCATCGCCCGCGACTTGCTCGCCGCGCATGGCGGGCGCATCGAAGTGGCAAGCACGCTGGGCGTGGGCAGTACGTTCACGCTCTGGCTGCCCGCAACGCTTGACTAATCGGCGAATTGGACAAAATTGCGAATGAGCAATCAGCTATCAGCTTTCGACTTTGGATGATTGACTAGCCGACTACTTTGAAGGAGAACCATGAACGAAAAGCCTATACCTCATCCCCTGGAGTTGCTCCAAACGCTGGTGCGGTTCGATACCACCAACCCGCCCGGCAACGAAGCGGCCTGCATCGCCTATCTCAACGACCTCTTCAAGCAAGCTGGATTCGCCACCACGATTCTCGGTAAGACGGCGGAGCGGCCCAACCTCATCACCCGGCTGCCCGGACGTGGCGAAGCGCCGCCCGTCGTCTGGCAGGCGCACGTGGACGTGGTCACAACGGCGGAACAGACGTGGCAGCATCCGCCCTTTGCCGGCGAAGTGGTAGACGGTATGCTGTGGGGTCGCGGAACGCTCGACGACAAGGGCGCAGCGGCGATGATGGCCGTCGCCCTGCTGCGCGCCAAAGCCCAGGGCATCGTCCCGCCCGGCGACATCATCTTCACCGCCCTCGCCGACGAAGAAGCCGGCGCCGAATACGGCGCGAAGTTTCTGGTGGAAGAACACCCAGAGCAGTTCGAGGGTGCCCGTTTTGCGATCGGCGAGGGTGGCGGTGTTTCCATCACGCTGGGCGGCAAGAAGTGCTACGTCATTATGCTGGCCGAAAAACAAATCTGCTGGATGCGCTTAACCGTGCGCGGACGCGCCGGACATGGCTCCGTCCCCCTGCGCGGACAGGCAATGGCGAAGTTGGCGCGGGTGCTTCATATTCTCGACCACAAAAAGTTGCCGGTCCACATCACACCGGTTGCCCGCCAAATGATCAGCGGTATGAGCGATGCGCTGCCCTTCCCGCAAAACGTTGTGCTGCGGCAACTGCTCAACCCCGCCCTGAGCGACCGAGTGCTGAACCTGCTCGGCGACAAAGGCGAACAACTGAGCGCCAGCCTGCACAACACCGTCAGCCCGACGATCGTGCGCGGCGGCGAGAAGATCAATGTCATCCCCGGCGAGATCACGCTCGGCCTGGATGGGCGCTTGCTGCCCGGCTTCACGCCCGACGATATGCTGCGCGAGCTGCGCGCCCTGCTCGGCGATGAGGTTGATCTCGTCGTCGAACGCTACGAACCCGGCCCGCAGCCGGCGGATATGGAGCGCTATGCCATCCTCGCCGACATCTTGCGCCAGGCCGATCCGACGGGCATCCCCGTGCCGTATCTGGTTTCCGGCGTCACCGACGCGCGGCACTTCGCTACACTCGGCATCCAATCCTACGGCTTCATTCCAATGCAAATTCCCGATGAGTTGATCAAGACGATCCACGCTGCCGATGAGCGCATCCCCGTAGCAACGCTGGAATGGGGGACGCAGGTGTTGCTGGAGACGTTGCAGCGGTTTAGAGGGTAGGGTTATCCTGAGACGCTTGATATTGTGGCCCATTCGCACTACAATGTTACCGATATAGAAGCCCTCGTTAAGGCGCTAGAACTATGACGTGGGAACGTCAGTGTTGTTAGAAATATTGCAGCCATTTAAGGGACAAGTATGGTAAGCCGTAAATACACCACTGCGCAAGAAGAACTAGAGAGCTTGCTACGCCGTTTTGGCATTGGCGGCGAAACAGCTTTTTACGTCTTGGCCTATCATTACTTCGTCTGTTACAAAGAACGCCTGGAAATACCTGCCGATGTGAGAGAGAAATGGCATCATGCTTATCAAAACATCGAAAATGAAGGGCGTATTCTATTATTTCTGGATGAGTTAGTCCTGAATGATCCGAATGGCCATGCCTTAGCTGATTGGTATCAGTTTTTTATCGGGCGGCGGTTCAGGGAAGCGTCTGGGAAATTTTTCACACCGAAACCGATTGCCCACGCTATGGCGCGTATGCTTCCACCGACACAAGATGCAGTCGTTATGGATCCAACGTGCGGTAGCAGCACGTTTTTGATGGAAGTCGCGCAACTATGGAACAATTATCCATACACACTGGTGGCGAATGATATAGAGGCTTCACTGGTTGAGTTATCTATGCTAACGCTGGACCTCGCCACATCGTCGCAATGCCAGAAACACTTTATATGCAGCGATATTTATTCCCCTTCACCCGACTTGCAAAACTGGTATGGGAAAGTTGATTATATCTTAGCCAACCCGCCCTTCTCCTTACAAATCGGATATGAGCAATTCAATAGTCCTCTGTTTGCCAGCGGCTATCGCAACAGCGATGCGCTTTTTATTGATGTGGCGGCGCAATTGCTTAAACCGGGTGGACGACTTGTCTGCATTCTACCCCATTCCATTATTGCCAACAAAGAATTTGCCGACTTCAGAACCATTGTTGAACAATCTTTAACCCTGTTAGGCGTGGTGTGTTTACCTGAAGGCGTCTTTTATCTCAGCGCCGGCACAACAACGCGCGCGGATATCGTTATTCTGGAGAAAACCCCGCCCACAGTATCGCAAAAGCATTTCTTTGCTGCCACTCCTTCGGTAGGGGTCAGATTGAGCGGCAACGAGGAACAGGCGATCCAGAATCATTTAGAAGCCTTGTTGACCAATGCATCTGTAAGGGCTGCCTTGCGAATCTAGTAGAGAAATACACATGGGCAAAAATGGTAAATTCTTCATCACAGTTGTCGAGACGAATGCATTGGTTCCGTCAGTATGGGATCCCTATGCATATCGTCATATTGCAGAAACAGAGAAACTCGGGAAATTCGTCAGAATCCAAAAAATCACCACGAGCAATTTTCCACATCGCGCGACCCCTTTTGCAGCGATTGAGTATAGACATTTCCCTAGCGACCACTACTTGAGTTTTACATTACAACCAGGGACGCTCTCATACGAAGATAAAAGTCCCTCAGTAGGCGAAGGACAACTCTTGTTTGGCACAATGCGCGCATATCTAGGCAATATCGTCGTGACCCCGCTTGCGGAATGGATCGCGCAGCCAAGCCCGGTGTATTTTTCGATAAAATCGGAATTTGTCGCCATTACACCTCACGACAAACTACCTTACTTTTGGTGGTTTTACCTCCGTTCACAATCCTTTCTGGAAAACTTGCCGGTAGGCGCAGGCGGAACCCGGCCCAGGCTTCAAACAAAATCATTGGAACAAATACCAGTAGCTGTGCCTGCCATTGAAATCCGTACACAGATTCACCAACAACTCTGCGCGTTAGCGCAACAAGAGTGGTTACATTACACCCAACTGATGACGACTCTGGAAACCGTCAGATCCCTGCTGGAGGAAACAGACTGATATGCCAGAACTGACCCAAGCAGTTGTAGAAGCCCTGCGTGACAAATTCAACCCACTGATCGGCCTGAAAATCCATTGGCTCTCCCTACCCGAACCGGCGCTTCCCGGATTCGAGCCAAGCCAAATTGCCGTCATCATCAACACATTATTGGATGCGGCCTTGCCCCAGATTGAACTCCTGGCAACAAACCCGGACAATCTGGCAAAACTTACCCACTTGGGATTACAAAAAGCCCCGCAAGAAATCGGAAATCGAGAATCTTACCCTGATTACATCCACACATCGGGTTATCGCGTCGAGTTGAAAGGGCTTTTCGTAGACAATCCGGCCCTTGATCTCAAGCGTCCTCCCACTCGCCGAGAGCCATCTGCCCGCTTGAAAGAAAACATCACACTCACGAATGTTGTCCCTGACAGAGATGTGCTGATGCTGGCTGCTGTACAACTACAAGAATTCGCCGGACTCTGTTATCCGGTCATTATAGATATCGGGTTATTTCCGATGATTGCATGTATACGCGCGCGCGATGCACGATTGCTCGAAAGCGGAGGGCGATGGAAAGATGGAATTCCCCAAGTGATAAGGAATACAAGCCAGGCTCGTTACAATGCAGGTGAAATACTAACCGACAGCGATTATCAGAAAGACACAAATTTCGGAAAATTAAAGCGCATACCCTATCCTCCGCTACAAGTCTTCATGCAAAAATACCACACAATTTAGGTGCGGCAAAATAAAATTATATTCACACAAGGAGACAGTATGCACAACCCCAAAATCCTCATTATTGGCGCAGGCGGGCGTGGCACAGGCTACGCCACGTACTTCCGCGAATTCCCCGACCGGGGACAGGTGATCGGTGTGGCAGAGCCACGCGACGCCTATCGTGAACGGCTGGTGAACGTACACCACATTCCGGCGAACAACGTCTTCACCGACTGGCAAGACGCCGCCGCGCGCCCCAAATTCGCGGACGCGGTCATCATCGCCACGCAGGACCGGATGCACACCGAACCGGCAATTGCGTTTGCCCAACTGGGCTATCACGTGCTGCTCGAAAAGCCAATGGCGCCTACCCCACAGGAATGCCGGGCCATTGTCGAGGCGGTGAAGGCTGCCGGCATCTTGTTCGGCGTGTGTCACGTGTTGCGCTATACCCGTTACACACAGCGGGTCAAGGCGCTCATCGAAGCCGGCGCGATCGGCGATTTGGTCAGCATCCAACACCTTGAGCCACTGGGCTTCTGGCACCAGGCGCATTCCTTTGTGCGCGGCAACTGGCGCAACGAAGGTGAGTCCGGCCCAATGCTGTTGACCAAATCCTGCCATGATCTCGACTGGCTGCGCTATATCATGGGAGTTCCTTGTGAGGCGGTGTCGTCATTCGGCACCCTGAAGCACTTCCGCAAAGACCAGCAGCCCCAGGGCGCGAGTGACCGCTGTCTGGATTGCGCCGTGGAGGCAGATTGCCCTTATTCTGCTCTCCGCATCTACCTGACGGCGCTGGAACGCGGTTATACCGGCTGGCCGTTGGACGTCCTCACACCCCGCGTCAACCGGGAGACCGTGCTGGAGGCCTTGCGCAGCGGTCCCTACGGGCGTTGCGTCTATGCCTGCGACAACGATGTGGTGGACAATCAAGTGGTCAATCTGCAATTTGCCGGTGGACGCACGGCCGGCTTCTCGATGGTAGCTTTCACGCAGATGCGCGACCGTGAGACCCATCTCTTTGGAACACGCGGCGAATTGACCGGTGACGGGCGTTTCATCCACTACTACAACTTCATGACCGATCAAACAGAAACGATAGATACCGACATCGACACCGGCTCGACGCTCGGTGGGCACGGCGGGGGTGACTACTGGCTGATGCACCACTTCAGCCAGGCGCTCCTCGACGAGGATCAAAGCCAGATTCTATCCGGCCCGGATGAGACGCTGGAATCGCACCTGATGGTCTTCGCGGCGGAGCAGGCGCGGAAGGAGAACCGCGTAATAAGGCTGTAACCTTACGCAAATATCACAACGAGCGCTGCGCTTGAATAAGCGCAGCGCCTGTATGTAAACTTCCTATTCGCTGCTGCCCAAACTTGTGATACACTTACAATATCGGTGAAATCGTGAGAAGGAGGTCGTGATGTTAGGGTTTGACCGTATTACATTTGACCCACAGATTTTAGGGGGAAAAGCCTGTATTCGGAAGATGCGCATCTCCGTGTCGCTCATTCTTAATCTGGTGGCAAACGGGATGACAACCGCGGAGATCCTTGAAGAGTATCCCGACCTGGAAGAGGCAGATATTGAACAAGCCCTGCGATATGCCGCATGGACGGTCGAAGACGTTGTTTATCCCTTAGTAGGAGCGCCAGCGTGAAATTTTTGCTGTACGCAGAAGTCCTGTTGCGATTTGCTGAACACCTCATTGCGGGCGCCTTGGTCAGCGTGACCGACCATGATATCCGTGTTCGACGCCTGCCTGTGGCCCGACATCAGAAAGTAACTATTCAGCCGGGTACAGTTTGAACCACAGAGACACTGAGGACACAGAGAAAAACTAAAAATTCTCTGTGCTCTCTGTGTCTCCGTGGTAAATTAGACTGCCTGCCTGAATAGTTACATCAGAAATAGCATTTCCCCCGTCTACCGTCTACTGTCTACCGTCTACCGTCTACTGTCTACCGTCTACCCCGCCATACCCCCGCGCAGATGATGGCTTCCATGCAAGCAGTCGCTCGGTCAACCGCGTGTTGCGCTGCGCGATCTTGTCGTTATGCACGGCAATGGCAATGGCGCGCGGATTCCCCACCAAAACGACAAGTTTGGCGGCGCGCGTCACGCCTGTGTAGAGCAGATTGCGCTGCAACATCATGTAGTGCTGCGTCAAAATCGGGATCACCACCACGGGAAACTCCGACCCCTGCGACTTGTGGATGCTCACCGCGTAGGCGTGGACCAGCTCATCCAACTGCGTGAACTCGTAGCCGACAAACGCCCCGTCGAAGTTGACCGTGAGCGTATGCTCCTCTAAGTCCAGCGCCGTGACGCGGCCCATGTCGCCGTTGAAGACCTGGCGGTCGTAGTCGTTGCGGATTTGCATCACGCGGTCGCCCACGCGGAAAACCCGCGAGCCGTGGACCGACTGTGCTTTGCGCGCGTCCGGCGGATTGAGCCGCTCCTGCAAGCGCCGGTTCAGCTCGCCGACGCCTGCCGCGCCCCGGTGCATCGGGCTGAGCACCTGAATGTCACGGTCGGGGTCGTAGCCGAACTTGGCCGGAATGCGTTGCGCCACCAGCTCGAGAACAAGGTCGGCGGCACGCGCGGGATCCTCTGCCGCGAACAGGAAGAAGTCCCGTGCCGGGCCATTATAGATCGGCAGCTCGCCGCGATTGATGCGGTGTGCATTAACGATGATGTAGCTGTCCTCGGCCTGGCGGAAAATCGTATCGAGCCGCGTGACGGGGATCACCCCGCTGGCGATCAGGTCGCGCAGCACGTTCCCCGCTCCCACCGACGGCAATTGATCCACGTCGCCTACCAGCAGCAAGTGACTGCCCGCTTCCACGGCTTTGAGCAAGTGGTTCATCAGCAGAATATCCACCATGGACGTTTCATCCACGATGACCATGTCCGCATCGAGGGGGTTCTCCTGGTCGCGCGCGAAGCGAAAGCCTTCGGCAGGTTTGACCTCCAAAAGCCGGTGGATCGTCTTGGCTTCCAGGCCGGTCGCCTCGCTCAGGCGTTTGGCGGCGCGGCCTGTCGGCGCGCACAGAAGCACCGAACGGCGCTTGGCGAGCAGCAATTGGATGATACTGCGCGTGATCGTCGTCTTGCCGGTGCCGGGCCCGCCTGTGAGGATGCTCACCTTCTCCGTGAGCGCCATCCGCACTGCCGCCTGTTGCTGCTCGGCCAGGTGGATTGGATTGCGTTCCGCAAGCCAGGCAAATGCCTTGTCCCACTCCACATCCCGAAACACCGCCAGCCGGTCGCGCGTACTCGCCTGCATCTGTCGCAGCTTGTTGGCGACGCCGGTTTCGGCATAGAAGAACGGTGGCAGAAAGATGCAAGAAGCAGGATGCAGGATGCCTGCCTCCTGCTTCTTGCCCCCTGCCTCCTGCATCATGCTTCCTGCTTCTTCAGCGATGACTTCTTGTAGACGAATGAGTGTGTCCAGTTGGAGTTCGCAGGCCTCGCGGGGGACTTCGAGAAGGTCGGCGGCGGCGGTGAGTAACGCTTCACGTGGGGCGAAGCAATGGCCATCGTCACTGAACATGCCCAGGACATAGCGCAATCCGGCCTGGAGGCGTTCCGGCGCATCCACAGCAAAGCCCATTTTCTGCGCGATCTTGTCCGCCGTCTTAAAGCCGATGCCGTAGATGTCCTTTGCCAGCCGGTAGGGATCGTGGCGAACGACGGCAAGCGATTGATCGGCGTACTGCTTGTAGATCTTCACCGCCAGCCCGGTGCTGACGCCGTGGCTTTGCAGGAAGATCATAATCTCTTTGATATGCTTTTGTTCTTCCCAGGCTCGGGCGATCTGCGCCACCCGCTTTTCGCCAATGCCCGGCACTTCCCGCAACCGGTTTACATCGCGCTCGATCACATCCAGCGTCTTCAGGCCGAAGTAATCCACAATACGACCGGCATTCACCGGGCCGACGCCCTTGATGAGGCCGCTGCCCAGGTATTTGCGCAGGCCCTCGATAGTAGCCGGCAGTTGCACGGTGTATTCGCGCACCTCAAACTGGCGTCCGTACTGGGGATGGGTACTCCACACGCCACGCAACCGCAACGCTTCGCCGGGATTGACCCCCGTGAGCGTGCCAACAACGGTGACTTCATCCTTCCTTCCCGTGGGGATTAGCCTGGCCACCGTGTAACCGTTCTCTTCGTTCTGGAAAGTCAAGCGTTCCAGCGTGCCTTCGAGCGTTTGCCAGCGTGTATTATCGGACATAACAACGATGTTCTACTGCCGGTATCAGGGTGATGGTGAATCTTCCCTCCACATTAAACCATCAAATGGGCAAATAAACAAGAACCGTTATTTGCCGGTTACGGCGCTTCGAGTATGATCTTCTAAGACAAACTACGCTGTGCATGCTGTGCTCTCTGTAGCCATGAGAGGAGATTCAATGACAACGCCATTGCTTATCATTTTTATCCTGACGGTGCTGATCAATACCATCGACACAAGTGCCTATGCAGCACGGCTGGCAGGTGTACGAACAGGCCATCCTACCCTGGCAAGCTCACTCTACAACGTGCTCGCCTTGGGATCACGCGGCGCCAATGCCCTCGCCGGCCCACTGCTTGCCAGTCTGACGGATTTGGCAGTACTCAATCAGCAAGCCGATGGGCTGCTGAACGTCTACCGGCTGGTGGTGTTCGCGGCAGCAGTAGGCACCGGCCTTGCTGCCATCGGCATCCCCAGCTTGAGCCGCATCCTGGCACGCGGCATCGCCGCCTACGAGAACCGCCGCTCCTTGCCACGAGTGATTGTACGGGGAGCGTCAATCCAGGGCCTCTGGCGGATGAGTGCCGACCTGATGCCCCCCCGTCTGAGTATAGTCCGCGAATCCCGCCGTAGCCCTTTCCCCAAGCGATTTCTTATCGCCAGCATCCTGGCGACTGCGATTGCCGCCGTGAGCAACGCCGCCGCGATGTACGCCAGTGCACTGGTGCCGGAAGGCGCGCGCACGGCGACCAGCCTCTCGCCTCTGTTGGCCGGTTTTGGCATGCTCCTTTCAATCTTCATCATTAACCCGATGACCGCTCTTGTCACCGATGAGGCCCTCAACGAGAAACGTCCCCTCAGCGACGTAACCTACATCACCATTTGGCAGGTAGGAGCGCAGTTTGTCGGGACACTGCTCGCTCAATTGTTGCTCTGGCCGGCCGGTCAGGCTATTGCCCTCGTCACCCGGTGGTTGGTAGGATAGAATTGACAAGCGGGCAAAGTCAAGTAGTCTTTAATCGGGGAGTCATTAAACAGATAGGCGAGCAGTCGGGTCGTTGTCCTGAACTAACGACTACACGACCACCCTCAAAGGAGGTTTTTTTATGGAAGACGAGGAGACATCTGTGCCGGTCGAGGAGATGCCGTGGGAAGCAGAGCCGATTCCCGCCGAGATATTTCAGCAGGCGGAATGGGCCAATATCAACCGCGCGCCCTACGATCAAATCTCCGGCGTCACTTACAAGCGGGCCATGAACATCAAGCGCGTGCATTACAATCCGGCCGAGCCGGCCCCGGAAATGCCGGAACCCTGGCAAGGCAACGGCACTGCGGTGGTGCGTTGGCTCTTCAGTGAACTCGATGGGACGGAAGAACATCTGTTGGAAGGGGCAACTTTCGCTTTCCTTCACGATCTCACCCTGGCCCCCGGCGCCTCAACCGGCCAAAAGGCGCATCCGGGCCTCGATAGACTCTACTACGTTGTGGCCGGGCAGGGAATGTTCTACCATCGCCCGACACCCGGCAGCCCGGTCATCGCGCGGCCTTTGCGGCCTGGGGATGCCGTGCTGGTGCGGGGTCGCGAGTACCATAGTTTGGCGAACGAAGCCACCGATGCACTGCGTCTGATCATCCTGGGCTTGTATGCTGAAGGCGCGCGCCTTGCTCCCATCGCCCTATCCAGGCCTTGCTGCACCGATGGCGAAGTCTGAAATGTGTCGGGGGGGAGTATGGGCCGTCGTGTGCTTGTGATCGGGGCCGGGGCGGCCGGGTTGATGGCCGCCGGACGCGCCGCCGAAGTGGGGGCGGAGGTGATCGTCCTGGAAAAGATGGGCGAAGCGGGGAAGAAAATCCTCGTCAGCGGTCAGGAGCGCTGCAACATCACCAATACGGCCCCGCCGGAAAAGTTCCTCAGCTATTACGGGCGCAACGGCCAATTCCTGCGCAACGCCTATCACCGCTTTTTCCGCGATGAGCTGCTGGCCTTGCTGGAACGCTACGGCGTGACGACCCAGGAGGAGCGCGGCGGACGGGTCTTTCCGGCCTCAGGGCGCGCGAGCGATGTGCGGGACGCCCTGTTGCGCTATGCCACTTCGCACGGTGCCGAAATCCGCTATCATAGCGAGGTTCAGCATATTCTGGTTGCCGATGGCCAGGTCGGCGGTGTTGTGTTGCGCACAGGCGCCCGTCTGCCGGCCCATGCCGTGATCCTGGCCACGGGGGGAGCTTCGTGGCCGGCGACCGGCTCCACCGGGGATGGCTACCGCATGGCCTTGGAGGTCGGGCATACCATCGTCCCCTTGCGCCCGGCCCTCGTGCCGTTGACCGTCGCCGAACGCGGCCTGGCCAAAACGCTGCAGGGCCTGAGTCTGCGCAACGTGCGCTGTACGTTCAGCACACAGAGCGGCGATGAAGCGGCGAAACCCCTGCCCATCCCCTACCCTATGCCCTCCACCGGTGAGATGCTCTTCACGCATTTTGGCGTCTCCGGGCCGTTGATTCTTACGGCCTCCCTGGCGGTAGTGGATGCCCTGCGCAGCGGCGCCAGGGTGTTTCTCAGCATTGATCTCAAACCGGGAATGACAGAACAAGAGGTCCACGCGCGGCTACAACGGGAATTCGAGCAACACAGTCACCGTTTGGTGGCGAATGTGCTGCGGGGCTGGGTACCGGCGACCCTGGCGGATGGGCTGGCCAGACTTAGCGGTATCGGCGCCGAGCGACAGGTCCACACCATCCGTGCCGCAGAACGCGCGCGCCTGGTGGCCCTGCTGAAAGGCTTCCGCTGGGAAATCACCGGTTCCCTGCCGCTGGAAGCGGGAATGGTCACCGCCGGCGGCGTTGCCCTGCATGAAATCGCCCCGCTCAGCTTCGCCTCACGGCTGGTCAAGGGACTGTACATCGTTGGCGAGGTGCTGGATATTGCTGCCGATACGGGGGGGTTCAATTTGCAGGCGGCCTTCAGCAGTGGGTATCTGGCAGGGGAGA